>Ga0224501_10001102_pt1 | contig 20717 bp, 14 predicted proteins | sample SF_Oct11_sed_USG_4_FD_169105 | JGI IMG/M metagenome (GOLD analysis project Ga0224501, IMG submission 169105) | Sediment microbial communities from San Francisco Bay, California, United States - SF_Oct11_sed_USGS_8_1 | ecosystem: Environmental > Aquatic > Marine > Sediment | place: USA...
AAATTTTACGTCTCAAGTTTGAGCACTTCAATAAAATACAGAAACATATTTTCTTTGTTTCTTGTGTGAATAAACATAAGGAACCAGGCTGATGAGTCCTCGGTGCAAATGCCGGATATCATATAATGCGAAGGATGAATGCGCATCTTCCCATCACCAGGCCAGGTCCAAATGAGCAGCCATCTCAAACTTCCGATTGCATGACTGTCTTTTCCATCTTTTAATTCACCGATCACTGCAACAGTTAGTGCTGTAAGCTCGAAATAGGCTGAACTTTACCAGTTATCACTGTTATGGTGCATTTTTGGCACACCTCGGTTCTCACCACCACTAGATAAGTCGACGGACTAAAACAATGCACAAAACTGGTTAGGCGTTGTCTTCTCATTACTGCAACGAACACTTCGCGCAAGCGCATTGGCGTTTCCTGACCCCACGTTACCGGTAAAAAATTCAGCATGACAGTGGGTGAAAAGGCGGGGAGGCCTGGAAAATATATAGAAAGTATAGACAATCGAGACGATATGTCAGACGTCGAAGGAGATTTTAGTGACCCAGAAGACTTTGTTGATAATATTCCCGATGAAGGTGAGTAAACAGTTGGGTGATGATGAGTTTTAGTCCCCTGAGGTCGACACGACAGACTTCCGACTTTGAGTTTGACTTTGAACCAATGAATTGAATGACACTGAGTCTGGCTATCACTCATTCACTGATACTGAATGAATCACTCATTGACTGAGTCTTACTATGACTGAGTGATTCTGATTGCCGGAGTCATTGATTCACTACACTGCACTATAGGTATTAGGTGCGATGAATACAAGTAGAACTACAGCAAAGTACGACCCTAGCCTAATTTATTAAATAATTAATACAAGAATAACAGTTACTTACTTAGTTATCTTATTGGCAACCTTACAGTTGCAGATTATTATTTATCAATATGATGAATATGAATGAGTGAGCTTATGATGGTACTAATTACTGAACTAGTCGTCTAGTGTTAGTGGTTTCACTAAACACTACGTCAGTGAGACTGAGTCAGTGAGTGAGTGACTTTTCACTTGATAAGTTGATTATCAATTCAAGTCAGTGAATGACTGAGTGATTGAATGACTGAATAAATTTTTCTTATATGATATGGTTGGTTGTCGAGGCTAAGTGTCTTGAGAGTTGAGTGCGACTCTGACTGGCTGACTAGATCAGTAGATAATAGTGGCTCACAGGAATACAGGTCCCGACTGATTATTCTGTACTAGTAGTTCTACAAATCACCTCATTTAAAGCACTGTTTTCCAGAATTGCTCCCTGATATTCTCAATAAAAGGCCAAATGCAAGTGATTCATTTGAGCCAGTTATTGTGGTTGACAACATTCCCGTTGTGGGAGCTGAGCGAGTGGAGAAACTTCAAAATGTTTTGAGGAAGATCTTCTCTAAGTTTGGTACTATTGTGACCGAGCACATCCCAAGAGATGCCGATAATAAAACCAAGGGGTAAGTCTCGGAGTCTAGCAAAAAAATATGGATAGGGCGACAAAATATAAATGCATGTGATGTATACCCTGGTAGGCTTTTGTTTCAGGAGAACTAGATTTAGGTTGACTACAGCCGGGGACATTAAAAGATTTTTTTAACTTATCTCTGCAGGTATCTCTTCTTGGAATATAGCAATGTGGAGGAAGCCAAGCAGGCTGTCAAGACCTGCAATGGTTACAAGCTGGACAAGAACCATGTGTTCATTGTTAATATGTTTGCCGATTTCGACAAGTACACAAATGTCGAAGACGAGTGGACCCCACCACAACCACTTCCATTCAAGGATACGGTGTGTTTTCTACCCCATATAAGAATCAGCTGTGTGGGTCATTTTGTTTCTCGTAAAATTTTGACTAATGGGTCAGTCTGGTATTCACTTTTTTAATAGCTGCAATTCCTTTTTGGTGACCAATGCTGAACTGACAAAAAATAATTTCGTGACTTGTACGCTATAGCATTGCTTGATCTCTGTTTCAGGGTAACCTTCAAGGCTGGCTAATGAAGGAGGAATGTCACGATCAGATGTCAGTCATATCGGCTATGGGCCAGGAGACCTCTATCTACACCAACTCCATGCCAGAGATTACCAAAGTGGAAAGCAGAGCGGTAATTGTTCTCCCCCAGCCTCCTCTGCATACGTACATAGTTCTACCAATAGAAAGCCTGGAATGAATAATGGGAATGTAGCAGCTTACTGACCGGCCTTAGTATGATTTCCTTACTTTAACTTAGATTGAATGAAGGTTTCAGGCCGGAAAAACATTATTTTTGTAGAACTGGACGGCTACATACGTTCGCTGGTCCCCGCTAGGATCCTACCTGTGTACGTTTCACGAGCGAGGAATCTGCCTTTGGGGTGGCGATCACTTCAAGCAGATACAACGATTTAGTCACAATGGTGTGCAGCTGATTGACTTTTCGCCTTGCGAGCGTTACTGTGTTACGTTTAGTCCTATCCCAGTGTCACGCAGTGAGACCGGTGTGGCCGAGAGCGTCATCGTCTGGGATGTGCAAACTGGAGCTAAGAAGAGAGGCTTCGCTGTGGATGGACCGCACACTGGCTGGCCATTCCTCAAGTGAGTACCTCTGGTAGTTCATGGAAATATTGCATTTTATCACCAGTTGATGGTGCTTTGTGATGTGGGTTGTTGGCAATATGGAGTATCTAGATGGTGCTTCATTTGGTGCTGGGGATAACTTCATTCTTAAACTCTTGCAGATGGAGTCCTGATGGTAACTACTTTGCTCGGTTGCAACAGGATGCCGTGAGCGTGTACGAAATGCCAGTAAGTGTTTTCTGCTATTAGTGAATTGGTACTGATGGCGCATAACAGACATTCTGCATTTACCATAAATGTGGAAACTGATAGACAATAACAGATTACTTCTCTATAGAGATGTTATATCAAGCCATAGAATAACCCTCCATTATTTTGAATCCAAATCATTATTGGCAATGTGGTGGTTCAACATTGTCAATCAGGTGACTAGCACTCAGCTTCTCTTTTCCCATTTCAGTCATGTGGTTTGCTGGACAAGAAGAGTCTGAAGATTCCGGGTGTGCGTGATTTTGAGTGGTCACCCCAGTCTAGTATTATCAGCTACTGGGTGCCGGAGGTGGACGCTTGCCCTGCTAGAGTCTGCTTGGTGGCCATCCCCAGCCGCAGTGAGGTGCGCGTACGTAACCTCTACAACGTCTCAGACTGCAAGCTGCACTGGCAGAAATCAGGCGAGCATCTAGCTGTCAAGGTCGATCGCTACGGCAAAAAGAAAGAGGAGGAAAACGGCGACATCAAGTACACGGTAGGTGTTGTTTCTATGGTCACCCAACTCTGCAATATACGGTTGACGCATATTTCTTCTGAGAAACTTTCGGAGCGACTGTGTAATAAATACCAAGCTGATGCTCAACTATTGAATCTCATAGAATTGTTGACACTAAGAAACGCACCTTTGTGATTCTTGTAATCTCGCACTTTACATGCATTAATTTTATCTTACTGGTTGCTTTTAGGACACTACCATACCATTGTGATGTATGTCCTTTTCTATCGTCAACGCCTTGATTATTTTTTAGGGTATCTACTACTCGTTTGAGATCTTTCATCTGAAAAAGAAGCAAGTGCCAATAGATACTGTGGAGTGTAAGGACTCAATGGTGTCTGCGTTCGCTTGGGAACCATCTGGCAGCAAGTTTGCCTTTGTGCATGGCGAGTCACCAAGAATCTGCGTCAGCTTCTACAAGATTGGAGAAGAGAAAATCAGCCTCATGAGTAGGTGTCCCTGTCTAGTATTTCCTTTCCTTCCTTGGTTGGTATTTGCCTTGACAGGAAACTTTGACTGTGAACTGAATCAATTCCATACTACTCGTTTTATAGAAACTTTGGAGAAGAAGGCATGTAACTCACTCTTCTGGTGCCCAACTGGGCAGTTCATTGTACTCGCTGGCCTGCGAAACATGAACGGCGTCCTCGAGTTCATTGACACGTCCGATATGACAGTAATGGGCGGACCCCATGACCATTTCTCGGCAACCGACATTGAGTGGGACCCAACCGGCCGCTATGTCACCTCTGCAGTCAGTGCCTGGGGTCAAAAGGTCAGTGCCAAAAGTAGTGCCGGATTGATGACGACTAGGAATACTGCCGAAAGCTAGTTTCTTATGTCCTGTCCTTGTCATAGTGATATGGGATGTTACTGAGGCGGTTTCCGATTGCCCTCCTCAGGTTCTTGGTTAGGGGTCAGTCAACATTGACCATTTGTTTACACTCTTAGGCTTCAGATTGTAATTCCGCACTTTTACTGACCCTGGCCCTAGGGGTAAAAGAATTGGTCAAAAGCGCCCGTATTACCCTTTCTCATCTAGCCTCTTGGTCGGGAAAAATATTTACATCTTCCCTGTGGCAATAAAAATGGTCCAAGGGTGACGGCTGGCTGGAACATCCTTTGTAGATGGACAATGGATTCTGGCTGTGGAACTTCCAAGGCAAGCTCATCTCAAAGAATCCGATTGACGGATTCTGCCAGCTGCTGTGGAGACCCCGACCACCAAGTCTAATGACTAACAAGCAAATCAAGGTACCTTCACGTGATTCTGCACGGGTATCATTTCATTATCATTATCACTCCTTCGAAGAAAACGTGACGTAGTTAGTTTCTGAGAAGGGGTCTAGTTCTACATGGGTGCCAATAACAGCCAATGCTACCCTTTCGCAAAACGTACCTGGCTACAGTGGCGCGTGCCCCAATGTCCGATGTACGGAGTGGCTGGGAAAATGGATTACGCTACACTTGGAGCGGCACAAGAGCGGATAGATCCCGCGCATCGGGGCATTAAGTTGGTGTGCCGTTGGTGCCTGCTTGCTCGAAGTAGGTCTAACACCGGTGTGAGCCAGTCAGCAGTTGTTGCGATGTTCGCGTAAAAAATTCTTCGAGTGCTGAATTTGCAAATTCAGCCAGCGGCCTTCTCCGCTAGAGGTTGATGATAGCTGTAGGAACGCAGCACTGTTGCTACTGACAGCCGGTGGTAACAACAGTCTGAGTTAGAGGTCAAGGACTAGAACCAATTGGCTAAAGCCCGCGGGCTCAAGCTAAGGCCGCGCGTGCGCCGTTTGGCATTTCCGACTGTTCGTTTTCATAGCGTTTGGCTGGCCCCGTAGTTTCCTTCGAAGGGGTGCTCTCTTGCCATACACTGCCAATGGTGCGCACTGTTCGTTGAGGGGGTATTTGCTTGCCATAGGCGATGTTGGCATGGCTGGTGAATATTATATTATAGCTACGCTCTATTGCCCCAGGGCTACTTCACAAGGGGTTCTTTCAGCACAATGCGTGATGGATGTGGATTTTTTTAATGCCTAATTCAATGCTGCTGGGCTGTTCCCGTGCAATTGTGATCATTGGGATAGCTAAATTGGTGTAATCTGAAGCACAAGATGCAGAGATAACGGTATTTTGTTGTTTTCACTCGAATTCACAAAACTGATCAATACTCTGGCTTAATAGGAGGTTCGTAAGAACATGAAGTCGTACAGCCGTCAATTTGAGATGCAGGACATCCGTGCCAAGAGCAAGGCCAGCAAGGATGTACTGGACAACAGGAAGCGTTTGATGGATGAGTTCAATGCCTACCGAACCAAGGTGGTGGACATCTGGCAGTCACAGAAACCCCGACGTTTGGAGCTCAGAATGCGTACGTTTTCTAACTCATACCTCTGTCTGTATTTCACGTGTCCATGAGGAAATCAATGATGGAAATTTTCCAACTGTTTTTCCATGGGGGAGTGCAAAGTTTGTGATTCATTTTAGACTAATAATTCGTGCTTTTTATCGTTATTCATCATCATCATGGTCCACACTTCGGGCTACACCGCTGGAAATAGGCTTGCTGTAGTCAAATACATTAGTAGTACATGTTCCCAAATTGGCTTGTATTTACATTATAGAAGTTGATACTGATGAGTTGGACAGTCACGCTGATTTCGAAGAGGAGACCATTGAGTTCTTACTGAAAGTTGAGGAGACGGTTCTGGAGTAGTCTTACCCTGGTTCTCCCACTCTGCCCGCGCACCTGACACTTGTGCGCGTGCCCGCTGCTGAATTACATAAAATGATCTGGGTCTTTGTGAACGCGCTCCGTCGTGGGCTCCATCTGTCATCAAGTCAATGTCTTGTCCTCCTAACCTGCCGATTAATTGATTTAGGTTTTACTTACAGGCATACTAGCTATACTTGGAATGTTATATTAATGGGTGGCTTGAAAGAATAAAATTTTATAAAATACTGAAAGTTTGTGTTTTCGGAGAGATTTTTGCATGTGAAAGTTTTATAAGTGGTTGGTTGTGGAACCTGTCATGTGATGCAGTGTCGGGATTGTGTGTCTGCACCGGAAGAATCCCATTGATCTGTTATTCACGACAGTATGTCAATTGGCAGGAGTTGCGTTGTGTGATGACATCATGCACATTGTATCCTTCGTACCAAAACAAGTACTAGCTCAAATTCTACTCAGGAGTTTTATCATGTGAGAAACACTTGGCGTAGTTGTGATGTATTGTGTTCCCTTGTGGGGGTTTGTTATGCATTACTACTGTCTATACTGTTGATATAGTCATCGGATGGCTGACCGACTAAGTACTTTATTCAATGACTAAGCGAACAAGCAGGTGACCAGCTAGCTGAGGTCCCAAAACCATTCTCCTTGATAAGATATGCAATGAAAGGGGTTATGACATGGGCAAAAGTGACTTCACTTGTTTGTAGATACTGAAGCCTACCATGAACAAATGGGCCCAATACCCAGTTCAAAAGAAAGCTTAGATATAGCCCTATCCAATGTGCATACTTAGAGCCCTCAGCGACGTACTTTTCGGATCGTCGACGCACCAGAATTGGCCTCGAGATAGGAAATTAACACAGAGCTGTTGGTGTTTGCATTGATTTTTTGGCTTATGCGTCGATGTTTGACAAATTCGTTTGCATGTGTATACTAGACTTGTAGTTACACAAGTCTGAATAGATAAACCGTGCAGCAAAAATATAGAAATAGGGTTTCAAAACGCAGTTTTCATCTCTGTCAACGAGCGTTGGTGCCATTATTGCGCAATTATAGAGGCCCAAATGCAACGGCCTCTATTTAGGGCTAGGGAAAAGCGGCTAAGCACTTGTTATAACTCAAGTTTTCTTCAATCTTACGTTCAAATTTAAGTTCTACTCGATGTTATAAGGGGGTGAAGATCACTAGGTTGCTACGTTTTAGTAAATAGATCCCATTTTAGTTCTATTTGGGCCGTAGTTATTCGAGTGACCGATATTCGGTTTGTGGAACAAGACCACTCGCTATCGCTGTGATGAATGCGGAGTTGTCTCCCTTAAAATGGGGGAAACACAACTCCGAAAGTACGTCGACAATCGAATAACCCCTTTAAGCTAAGGCCGGTGTGTAACCACAATGCACTAAAACAATACTCATTACTCAATGGTGAAGGCTCTAATCTTGAGGCCTATCAAAGGGAGGTAATTTCTATTTCCAGACCACACGTCACTATATGTGACATAGTCGCAAGGAACTGTTGATTTAAGTACATGTGACTGGGTGATAGAATCTGTGGTTACTGTGCAGATGATGTTTTTATCTGATTGGATCATATATGCGGAACCTTGTTATCTTCAGCCCGTTATCCTTGGAAGCCCTGCTTATAGCCGAAATAGTTTTTCCTGTTTGTTCTTTGTTAATTAGACAGAAAGGTGGTTTTCTAGTGAAGCCCTACCTCTGTGATGTTTGCAGAACTTATTAATGCAGAATGAACAGAAAAAGAAATGGGCAAGGCGTCTGCAAAGAATGGGTACAGTATTCTAATAAAACCAGCAGTCGCTCAGTATTGCATGATGTATATATGCATTACCACATACCCTATCATGTGCTCATTAAACTACATGTATAACCAGTCTCATCATTCAGTGAAGAAAACTACCAAACTTGGAAAATTAAAATGTAGAAAAGCGAAAGGTTTCTTATGGAACATGCAGTAAATCAAAATTAACCATATTCAATATACATAAATCAAGAGAATGTCTTTCATGGCATTTTATATTTTATCACTGAATATAGGGAGTCATATGGTATCAAGGCTGATGAAGAGAAAAAATGCACATGGTCTATTGGAGGAGAGAATGGAGCCTAGAGACCCAATGGCCTTACTGATGATGAGCAGCTACACATTTCCCTGTTTATGTAAAGGAATAGAGTGTCTGTGTGGAAGAATAGACCACTGTCTAGATGGGCTGGAGCAAGCTGACCCTGAGCCTTCAAGCTACATTTCCTCAGACGTGTGCGAAAACATTTTTGTCGAGTCAGTGACATTGGCGCAATTTCATTATTTTATTTTTGTTTTATGTCAGCATCCTTTGTCCGAGGCTTATTCTGGAGTGATCCTGCCACACTTATCCATTGATTAGGACCTCCATTATTTATACTTTGGTGATCCAAAGTCACACTAAGGAAAATCCCGGCCAGCACGACATTGGAGGCAAGCTCCCAGCTCTTGGATTGTAATTTGGTACTCTTCCTGATCAAGTTACCCTATCTGGAGCAATAGGAACTAAGAGTCATGCGAGAAGCTCAAAGTTACAATCGGAGCTCAAAGTGAAACCGACTTGAACCCGAGACCCACCGAACATGAGCCGAGCCCTTTATCTACTGAGCTATCCAGCTGATACCTGTATACCTAGCCCACTATTTTATATATTTTTGTTATTTGGTTGTCCAATTAAGTAGATTGTTATAAGACCCCCTGTTTTCCTTGTTTAATTGACAGTTGATTTGTTACTCGGTTGGATATAGTATGTGAAAAGATACAACATAGTCGAGCTTCTTTAATCATTCTTACAGCATTACAATTGCTGTTTGCACTTGGCTTGGGTGCTCTACCTGCTACAACCTCGACCTGCTTTCATGCAATATTATGTGGCTATTGTTTGAAATCTATATGTAGAAATTGACCATGAAGTGGTTACATTGAATAAAGTGAAGAGAGTTTGCATGGATCTCAATGATACAATTTTACTGATGTGCCCACCAGGCAGCTGCCAGCTATTGAATGATCTCCTTTTTTTGCTGTCAGGGTCGTCAGCAGTGACGCCATTGAACAGTTCAGCAAGGATGTAGAAGTGGACGTGGGAAATACAGTCACTTAATTGTGTGATGATACCAATCATAGACCAGTACGACAATGATGTAGGTCATGTTGAGTTGCATGAGCCAACAAAGGCGGTGGGCTTAGAGGCTGCTGGTCTGCTTCCATCAAACAGAAATTGTCCAGTTGGGGTTGCAGCGGAGTGCAAGCACTGTAAAATGGATTGAACGATGAATACGACATAATAATCAGACAGTAAAAGAAGGAATTATGCCACGATATGACTATCTTCTTTGCATCTGGAGGCTTTTGCAATTATCGATTCTATAGTAACTCCTATCACAATGATGCAATAAAGGCCCCGGCTAACACAAGCAAGACCCACAAAGTACACGCATTTATCACCGTACGCCGAAAAGCCAATTAGCCAAGTGACATAACTATGAATTGCGGAGTTGTTGCTTTCCACTCCGCAAAGACACAAGGACAAAAAGATTTCATATTTGAAAGCAAAAGCTTCTCGCCTGAGAAAAATAATTTGTTTGTTGATAGTTTAACCAAGCATGTACGACTTCGATTGCTATAAAGGAAAGCGAGAGAAGTAAATTCGAGTAGAAGTTAGACGGGACCTGGGTCAAACGACAAGCTTCCGTGATTAATTTTTCACCAAATCGAATTTCTGTATATAGAGAACGACTCAATTCGAGAGCAGCGCAAAGAGCTCAACTGCTGTAGAGTGACAAGACATCACCGGCGCAGCTACATACCACCCATGTGTATAAATTTATTATCACCATACGAGTCTAGCAGTTTGATTCGTCCGAGCACCGGCCATTCTAGCGCAACGCCAACTGTGACTGTGAGAGTGAGTTACTGAGTGAGTACGGTTTCGGCCTTTGGACTTGGAGTTGGAGTTTGGCTTTGGGTTGATTGATCGATCAGTTGATTTTGGCTGTTGTTGCTGACTAGTGACCGTACTAGTTAGTACAGTAACTACTAATTCACGCAGTAACTTAAGTACTAACTGAAATTCGTGTTCATGGAATAGTACTAGTAGGGCTGATGCTATAGTATATTAGTTATTAATATTAGTTATTACTATATAATTATATTTATAATATTATATTTTCTAGTATAAAATAAATACTCGATACTGTCTATAGTCTAGAATACAGTGTATAGGATTACTAATAGTACTAGCCTTAGTAGTAATAGTATAGTAGTAGTGCTCAAGCTCAACTCCAGTCTCATGCCATTATGGTTATTTAATTAAATGATTTATCAAAGCTAGTCTTGTTGTACTGCGTTTGCTCAGGGGACCGTTTGGCTGCAGTCGGACTGCCCTCAGTACTGTTTTGGTCAGTCACCCTGTGATGGGCCTATAGATTATATAACTATCATATGAATATTTACACGCGTGGTGGTAAGACTGAGTCAGTGAGTGGTAGTACTTTATCCTGTTTGACTGAAGCTGACCCTTACCCATAGGTTACCCATTGTCATGGGTTTTCCTCTGTCATAACTCTGGCTTGGTAATGGTTGTCTTCATCATTGTGACTCTGATTGGGAATTGACTCAAAAACAGATTCGCAACCGTGGGGATCGGGTCGCATTGGAATCAGTTTCACATAAATTTAATTTAGATGGCGTGGGTCAAATGGTCTGTAATGTTACATCAAAACCTAATGTCAATCACTCTCAGCTTGACACAGAGTGACAAATATAAACCTATGAGTGACTGTTCATGTCAAAATTAAGCGCACTGACTAGGTTTAGACAATCAAGTATCATATGTTCAATTAGTCTGCATATGCCCTGTAACCTCCAGTTCTGCATATGTTATACTGTGGGAATGTTTGGGGGTGTGAACTGACCCACTGAGTTTGTAGGGGTTTGAGCGTATACCTCTTCTCCTGATTTGTGTTGTCTATCGCTTGAAGTATGGATACATTGTTTACTTCATATGCCTGTATGACCTAATTGAAAAGCCCAGGCTTACGGAGAATACCGCAACATTGCCACCAATTCCCTCTCGGTTTATGATGTAATCTGGTATCCCGTGATCAGTTTCCTTTCTTCAATACCATTTTGTGGTGTTTGAGCCACCTGATCTGCAGAACTAGAACTAGCTACTGTGTGGTGCATATTAGGTCTAAGGCGAATTGATGTTGGAATAACACATTGAGTCTGGATTTGGATATCACTGAGGAGTCTCTTTCCTTTCTGGGCGACACCCTCTCCTGTAATACGTCCATACAGCCCTAATGTCTGCATGTTAAGGCTAGCCAGCTGTCGAAACCTGTAACTGTGTGGGAATGGATACGATATGGAAATAAGCCCCGCGCAGATTGTACCAGATATACCCCGCAGAATTCCATGATAAATTGATGATGTCATCGCAATATTACGAATGAGTTTATCCAACGTCTACGTATCGTCTGATATTCTATTGTTGCTATGGTAAATCCATCCTAATCTAGAACTAATCCAGACGGGTTTATCTCTCAATTCTGGCATCGCACTGCCCAAGTGGCCAGTGGGTCTGAGCTGTGTTGCATCATCAGGGAGGTGACCTGATGATGAAACATGTGTCAAATAACCAGATACAAGCTAGATATAGCTGGTCAGTGCGCAGAGCCAGAAACAATTTTGCTGGGAAGCAGGTATAATGCTTGCGTGTGCTTGCCTGACCTGCTTGGAACAATAGGTTGAGTAATTGGCATGTTTTTCAGAGAGATGATTGGATAGTCTGGTGAAGGAAGTGGACCGGTCTTCCTTCTCTCTCCGCAAATAATGTGAGTAGACCTTTCATCCCCCAATAATCGGTTTGCTGACAAGTGACACAGTTAGCATAGTCAGTGACACCCGTTGTGTACTGGAGATCGGATTGACCTATTGCCAATATAACCCTATTTGTTAAATCTCTATTCCAATAATTTTATACAGATATTCATCAATACAGCTAGCACTGCAAATATTTTCCCAGCTTCTAATTGCGCAACTAATATAAAGACGATATATACTGTCGCCTATCGCAAGCAACTACCCCCTCAATGAACAGTGGGCACCATTGACAGTGTATGGCAAGAGAGCACCCCTTCGAAGGAAACTACGGGGCCAGCACAAAGTGAAACGCTATGAAAACGAACAGTCGGAAATGGCAAACAGCGCACGCGCGGGCTTTAGCTTGAGGCCGCGGGCGTTAGCCAATTGGTTCTAGTCCTTGACCTCTAACTCAGACTGTTGTTACCACCGGCTGTCAATAGCAACGGTGCTGCGTTCCTACAGCTATCGACGACCTCTAGCGGAGAAGGCCGCTGGGTGAATTTGCAAATTCAGCGCTCGCGAAGAATTTTTTACGCGAACTTCGCAACAACCGCTGACTGGCTCACACCGGTATTAGACCTACTTCGAGCAAGCAGGCACTAACGGCACATCAACTTAACGCCGCGATGTGCGGGATCTACCCGCTCGCGTGCAGCCCCAGGTGTAGCATGATCCGTTTTCCCAGCCACTCCACACATCGGACATTGGGGCACGCGCCGCTGTAGCCAGGTACGTCTTGCGAAAGGCTTAGCATGGGCTGGTTTTGGTACCCCTGTAGAACTAGACCCCTTCTCAGAAACTAACTACGTTACGTTTCCTTCGAAGGGGTGATAAGGATGATATATACTGCGTAATGCGAGTCCTGTACATTGAAGGTTTATCTTAAGTCCTAACCCTTTTATTCTCCGAAATGACTGACTGTATCTGTTTGGGTTAGTGTTATGAAGCCTTCAGGGAGAAGAACCAGTGATCCAGTCGCATATTCTCTGAGGTAACCATTGCTCAGGGCTTGGTGTGTTTCTCTCCCCTACTCCCTCTCCCACCCTATACCCTCCATGTGAGCTGCTCGCCTACTCGTCACATTACTTATTATCCTTTGGCGGCACTAAGTACTCTTACTTCATACCCGCAGCAGAACCACCATCACCACCACTTCGTACAGGCTTATTCTTCATTTTCTTATTATTTCGCTGTGACATACCCAGCCGTCATGTATCGCTCCTAAGTTGTTTGCACAGACGACCCTTGCTTTCTAGAACAGAAGTCATATAAAAGGATGCAGCTGTTTGCCGTGTCCTGTACCGCAAACATATAATTCTGTTGGTTTAATCAGGAAACAGTAAAACCTCGCCCATTCAGTATGTGTATTTAAAAGGATAACTCCCATAAGAAGGGGGACAACTCTAGTAATAAGAGACTAGCTGATTGGATGATATGTATCATAAGATTATATTATATCCCTGGCATTATAATATGACTAATGTCATCCAATGTTCATAGATATAATCTTATGACTCATTTAATTTGTTTCAGGTGATTTCCCATTTTGAAGTTAGTTCCACCGATTGAGTTCCATACATCCTATTGATATATTTTCCCATGCAAAAAATAATGTGGCAGAGAACAGTCTGAAAAAAGTCAACTGCACTAGTGGTAATGCAGTAAACCAGTACGCCCCTCATTCATATGTCGATTGTGGAGTCGTGTAGCGTATTATGTGACACGACATCTTTGACCCCGTGAGGTTTACTGAAAAGTGGAGTTTCAAGAACACCCATATTAAGAATTCAAATTATGTTATTATTTATTTTTTGACCCTAGCTGACTTTGTCCGCTCACTTTCCTGCAGGGCATTGACTGTAATAACATAATACAAGTATGCTGGCTGTCCTCAGGCGTTTCATTAGCCAGCTGATTGACGCGTGCTCCGCTCAGTAGTTTTCTTGTCTCGTTATTGTGGAACTAACAAAGAGCTCTATTAATAACACGTATTCATTCTGTGAGGAGTAGCGGAACACTACAGCCCATCAGCCACCTGGCATGTTAGTATTGTGAACCAGCCACGGTATGGTGGCTGGTCTATGGGCTGAACGCGGAATGCCTGCCGGCAAACAGCGGCTACTCAGTAAGGCAAGTATATAACCCCACTTCTACTGTTTGTTTCATATAGGAAGAAGTTTGACTTCAGACCTAAAAGAAGCCCGTTACCAAATAAACGTCCGGTTGATAAGAATGAACATGATGATAACACTTCAGATTTGGTAAGTATGGTTATGGTATCTGTAATGTGAAACACTGCTATCTGGCAGTTGGGGATCCTTGGATTTCCCAAGCTTCATACTGCATGAGCAGCGTGCTGACTGTTTATAGTGGTATTACAAAGGGTTACTGGATAATTATGGTGGAAACGCCAAAGGGAAGTTGTAAACTGTAGTTGAGTTACACCATATGATAGATAGATTGCCTGTAGTACCTGTGGTGACATGGTCTCGGTGCTGCGTAGATCTGAGGACTGTTGGGGTGCTCAAAGCTAGCTTCAGCATCCAAATAGAAACAGCGGCAACTAGCCATCTCTAACAAGTAGTGTAATACAGAAGAAATGTATTGTTAAATGTCTAAACTTGTCACCAGGATACACGGTAGTGGATTTTCCCGCAAACCTCCTCAACCCTGGGCGCCAACAGAGGCTCAATGGGAGACTGCTGGCTGAGAATTGGGAGTCTGTTATATCAATACAGTAGCTACAAAAGTGATAATTCAGTTACGGGTTCTGCCTTTTATCGTATTGATTAGTTATTATTCAGCGAGAATGTATTTTAGTCGCTTTTAAAAAGCAACGGGTTCTACATTTGACGAGCTGTTGTATTTGCATTCGAAGCTTTTTAATTTGGTCTTTGCACTAACCAGCTTATAAACTCCCAATCTCCCACAGTTTTGTTCCTACTTGCAATGTTTGTCGGCTGATGCATTTGTGTTGTGAAGCACGGGGCAAAGGGTATTTTGATGTACACGCACACCCACATATTGGGCTCATGGCCAAAGCCTCCGCTGATATGAATAACTTTCTCTGAGTTCTGTGAGTCACTAAGCCGCAGGATGAGTCCAGGATCGCTGCATGTGCATGCATGCGAGTCGCCATAGAGTTTGCTCTAGAGATAACTCTATGCCGGTTGCATTGTCTGTAGAGCTTTGAAGGCAGCTATCAGTGAAATCATCCCCTATGTGAAAATGGATACCCATTACATCGGTTCCTATCCAATCAATGGTTCTTATTCATTATCTATGGAGGGGGGGACAGGGTATCGAAAGTGTTTATAATTTAGATCAGTGTCTTTTCTGGCCAAATTAATGAGGTGGCCTCAATCTGACCGCCCTGACATAACTGTGTGTGTAAATCAGAGTTGACAATCAATCACTAGTATTGGTATAGCTCCCATACAGAACCCATAATTAGTTGTTTCAGTCTTTTCATGGCTCGGCTAATGCAATGGGTCTATATTGATCTCCATTCATACCATTGTGTTACCTTCCATCAGGCGATGGCCTCTGACGTCAAAATTTCCGATCAAGGTCACTGATCGCTGCCAATAATGCGAAAACATTGTGTGATGTTAGTAAATGCGACTGATTGACCATATTTACTTTGCAGACGGATTCCGAGCCTGGCCTCATTGAGCATGATACATTTGACGGTACGAGGAGTGCAACTCCTGACCCAACACGGACCAAGGAGGCGCTTGAGGTGTATAGGCAGAAGATTGACAAAATCAAAATGGAGATACAGCGCGAACAGATTAATAAAGAAGGTACGCAGAGCAGCGCTGGCCGACTGGTTAGCTGCGGTGATAGGATGGTGTAGCAAAGCCGCAACATGATAATTGCAACACACACCCCAACCCTAAACATAATGTACATGGTCATCTGAGCAGAGCTGTAATCCAAACTGTCTAATGTTTGGTTATCACTCATAGCTACTCCTAGCAACGTTGTGCACAACATGAGAGTCGAGATGGCTAGGGTGAGCGGCATTGTACTGCCTAAAGTGACCGCAAGCCATTCTAAAACCATAACAAGAGCTTGTCACGATAGCACTGGCCTAATACTAAAATCGCTAACTCAGTCCACTCCATGAATCTAGAGTTTATTAGCCAGCTAGCACTCGCTGAATCCCTACAAATATTTCCTCGTTTAGTTTCCTTCTTTAAGTTGAGTGGCTGTGATTAGCTAAACGATATGATTCCGTTCATAACAGTTTAGGGCTGGACTTATAACACAGCCGTCTGTACTTATGCTGCCAGTTAAAAAAATCCCATTACTGCATGAGTGTATGTGCCCGGCACAGATTGTGAACCCTGCCAAGTACGCAGTCGTTAGTCGATAATGTCAGCTTCTTAGTCACTGCATTTTCACGATGTTCACTATTATCTGTAGAACATGTGAAGGACTACCTAGGTTTATCCGCCAAGGCCGGTAACGACGAGTCCGTGTCCAGAAATATAAAAGCTTTATTTGAGAAGAAGAATCAGGAGTCAGCTAGAATCATATCAAAACTGCAGGTATAGCCATCATTACAGGGCGAGCGGAGGTGTAGCCTGCCAGTCCACAGGTGTTGAGGCGCTTTTTCACTCCATCGGGTGTCGGGTCCGCTCGGACCGGACGCTCGAGACGGACGCCCGACCCCCCAGAAATGGAGTGAAAAGACCTTGTCCGATCGGCCTTGGACGCCCGACCATCTGTCTTCCAAAGACAAAACGAGACCGATCGTCCTCGGACGTCCGACTCATCAAACAACAAAATGGTCTTTCGCGGATTACCTAGCAACATTCGCTCGTTTCCGGTCTCGCACTAGGATCGTTGGAAAGGGAAATTGATCTAATTTTACAACAATATTCTCTCGACTAACAGCACGAAGTTGCACTGGAAAGAGAGGCAACCTGTAGTGAAAGAATTGAATAAAGAGTTGACTTTCTTTTGAAGCCATGAGCCAGAAATGGTTGCCATTTCCGGAAACACAGGCTCAGCACGTACCATTGATTGGCTCCAAAGTAATCGGGGATTGGGCGTTCTACGGATCTGTTTGGAGTGAAAAGAGGTCCTTGGACCCAAGGTCCGACGCCAAATCAAACGAAACTGCGTCCGGTCCAGGCGGACTGAACGCCCGATGGAGTGAAAAAGCGCCTTTATATTCCCGTGAAATCATCCAAGTGGATGAACAGAGCTGGTTCCTGACAGTTCTACTCAGCATAAATCAGGGTTACCCAGTTTATAAACTGATGTCTGTGCAGCATTCCCTCACCACACTCTCCTTGGTTTCTGTCACTCATTACTGAGTTGTGATGTCCAACAACAGTTACGACAGGGTCAAATGATCGTCCTGCCACCGTGGTGCCTAGTCAATCCCTGCTTGATGTCTGTTAAATTTGTAAGGTTAGGTTAATGCTGTGGTTGGATTGCAGAGAAAGTTAGAGCGATATACTCAAGAGTTTAAGAAGATTGAGAGTCATGGCGCATCTTCACATCGACCGGCCAAAGTGGTTCTCAAAGACGTAGGACAAGGCATAAAGTGAGTCACATGATTGACTTGGTAGCACGACTGAGGCTATCAGCCATGTCAGGTTGCTCTATTATAGTTGCCCTCATTCCTATTGCAACAATCCTGAAAGGATTGAGAAGTAGAGCAGCTGCTACCGTTGGGATTAATAGACTTCATTCAGGCTGTATCAACTGTTTTGTTTGCCAGCCCAGGTCTTTACCAGACGTGTGCTTGCGGAATCTGTGTGAAGGATGCCAACCATATGTTGCTACTGTTCATACAAATGTTATTCAATCCCACCTAAGTTGAGAAAAAAAACTACAAAGCCCGATAACTCTGCCCCCTTGAATCAACCAAACCAGTCAGCAAAGTGGCATCACTATCCATGACATAATTTCTAAAGCAGTCACCTTTTATGGGTATAGATATAATATTGCTACAGTGATACTCTGGTTCTTAGGCAGTTCATCATATGGTCCGTGGCTATATTTGCATCTTGTAAACGGACTGAATTTGGATGCATAATTTAGATTCATCTGTTGTTGCCGACCCGAGGGGAGCCAAATAAATGGCTTGACAAAACCATTGGGGTTAGCCAGTGACATAAACTAGTGGGAACCCGGTGCCTTTGCGACAACACTGTCAAACACAGGGGATATTTAAATAATAAGCACTGGACCAGCTAGGATCCTAGTATACAAGTATGCTCAGTCTTATAGGTAGCCCTGTATTGTTACTGCACTTTGTTGCAATTACAAATTATTCGGACTCTTTTCAGGGATTTTGGTGGCTCTGTGGTGGGAAACCTCCGCACTGCCACGGACGCTCTCGTTAAACCCAAGGAAACGAGTGGCAGTAAAAGTAAAAGCGGCAGCGCGGATAATATCAACAATCTTGCCAGTAAGCAGCGCCTGTCCAATTCTTTGCTTAATTATTCACGAGTGTCCCACGAAGAGGCTCTAGATATTTTATTGCCTTTGATGAATAGTTTGTCTTGAACGTACCCAATTAAAATAACACTTCTCAAGTTTTATTATGTCAACAAATAGACCAGGCCAAGGCTAGTTACCCTATTTAAGTCTTGTTTTAGTTTCTGTCCTCCCAGTAAATTGTCTACGTAGTGTGTGTTTATTTTTGCAGGAGGCGAGGGCCATAGTGTATTCTATACCGGTTTTTTAGACAATGCCTCTACTAATGGACGTCCATCGCCGGCCGATGGCGTCTCTGGTAGTCCTACCAGTCCCACTGGTAGCACCACACTACCTGCCAAGTGAGTATGCGTTGTTGCCACTGTTGCATCGTTGCTTTGACTTTCTCCCGTTTATATAACATTATCACAGCTGTTATTGGTTCACTCATTTCTAGCTTGTTTCCCAGTCACCCAGTTTTATTCCAATGTTTCTCCAGCCTCAGGCCATTGACAGATGTCAGAACCAGTAATGGTGTCATGGCTGTAGCCACTAGTGCTTGTCAGTCATTGATCATTGACCCATTAGTAACCTAATTCGGCTAGAAATATTGTGATGATGGTTTGTCCACCTGTAGCTTTACCATCGGAGAGCCTAGGTAAGGTTACTCACACTGTAGTGTTGCACAGCGAATGGCTTTTTTGTCGTTTTTCCTCCCGACTGCTATTTGCTGTGTCAAACAGGCCTCACAGTTTTGTTTCTAGTCACCAGTAGAGGTTTTCACAGCTTATATGATGTGCCGGCCTCTAAATTCAGCATGGTGTAGGAGTATGCTTGCCTCAGGGTGTTGTGTTTCCAAGAGCCTTTTCATTTGCTTTCCAGATATACTACCAGTATTGATCTTCTCTAAATAATATAGCAACATCCAAATATTATGAGTATGTACACTGACCTAATATCACCAACTAACTTCTTGCAAAGCACTGTGTAGGCTTGATGTTGACTATGCGTTTTCACTATTAAAGTTTCAAGCTACATGTCCCTGCGGAGAGTGACGGTGGTGCTATGGCGGATGTGGCTGGCTCGGCCTCGGAGGCGAGCTTCCCTAACCGCGAGTCACCTCATAACTCTTCCATCTCGGCTGAGCACGTCGCTCACCTGGCTATCGAACCACTGTTGCAAAAGCTAAACGCCAACGCTGACCAGATGGAGCGACTGGCTCGTGATGTTGAGATGATGAGGGTAAGTGATGGGGGGGCTCTACCGAATGCCCCTGGGGGCGCTGCGCTGAAATATACGCGCATATGGGCCTCCCTTGGGGAATGCCGCGTGTATACATATTACATGCGCAAGAACAGATTTATTGTGGTATAGTATTTATTCTGCCTGGTCAAGGTGGGGTGAGCATGAATCACTTATGCACTGGCCTTGGAATTCCCATAGCCTGAGGCTGATGTCAAAATTCTGTGGTAGCAACTCGGGACATCATATAAAACTCCAGTTACTGGAAGAGGCAGTTCCAACACAAACTGCATTTGTGCTGTGGTTTCTCCCAATTTGTGACCCAGTTGCATAACAACCAAGTAACTTATTGTGATTATGGCCAGTTCTGTATGAAGGCTTGTAGCTGTTAGTCTAGTAGGTCTCATGACAGCAGATTACACTTATTATTTTTCACTTTGTGCGCTGGGTGTCATTCAGTTTTGTAGCATTTTATGGGAAGGTTTGCATCTGGTATACCCTAGCCACTTGCTACTTCCCATGTGGCTTGTGGATGTTGCCTCACAATGAATTATTCACTCTGCCACTCAGTCTACTTTTACACTATGATAATTCTATCATCTATGGATGATTCACCTATGCCGACTGTCACAGCCGTTAGCTACTGTTAACTACTGTAATCGTCGGAGGGATATTTTCGTCTGTCGGTAACAGTTACTACAGCCTTACGGTAGCAGTCATTATAACTATAACAGTCGTGATGTTTGCAGGCTCAGATGGCGGAGATTCATGAGGAGATGGTGTCGCTGCGCTCGACGGTGGAGGAGGAGAGATACGCTGACCGTTATGAGCACCTGGAGGAACACCTGAATGACTTTGTGGAGCTGACGCAGAATGAGCTGACGAATCTAAAACAGGAGATCTCAAACATGGAGGAGAAGATAGACTACCAGCTGGAGGAAAGGACGCGTGATCTACAGGAGGCGCTGGAGAGTGCCAGCACTCGCGTAAGTTTCCAAATGTCACTTTCCGTTGGCATTCATCACTTATATTCTTTT
>Ga0224501_10001103_pt1 | contig 20714 bp, 18 predicted proteins | sample SF_Oct11_sed_USG_4_FD_169105 | JGI IMG/M metagenome (GOLD analysis project Ga0224501, IMG submission 169105) | Sediment microbial communities from San Francisco Bay, California, United States - SF_Oct11_sed_USGS_8_1 | ecosystem: Environmental > Aquatic > Marine > Sediment | place: USA...
CGGAAGGTGTTCCCCTCCCATGTCCTGCTGGGAGTCCTTAGGGCCATGGAGGAATATGGGGAATCCTACGCGCGAAACCTCTCCCCCTCCATCACATATGAAAAACTGAAAAACGCCACATCCCGCATCAACGGCGAGCTTTCGCAGGTGTTGGAGCATTTTTCCTGGGAAGTGGTCAACTCCCTTTATTTTGCAAGAAAAGTGGCGGTGGAAAGCAGGAACCTGCGCATCGGGTTGCCCCACCTTCTGGCGGGCTCGTTCATGGAACCCTCCAGCGAAGCGCTGGCGGTGTTCACAAGCCTGGGCCTGGATGCGGGCGAGCTTCTGGAAAAATCATTGGAAGCGGTGGCGGCAGGCGCCAAGGACTGGCGATCCATCACCAAGCCGGTGATGTCCGGCGAAACCCTGGAAGCCTTGTACCTGGCGGACTCCGAAGCCCTGCGGATGGAGTTTTTACGTTATGGAATCTGCCACATATTCCTGGGGGTGTTCCGGGCCAACGAAAAACGGAAGCTCCTCCCCTTCCTCGATGAAATGGGGCTAGAGCTTTCCAAGATAAGATGGGCGGTCCTGAAGATGGCCAAATGGACCAACAAACAGGATAGCGAACTGGAAAAATACAGCTCCGACGCCATCCATGCCCTGACCAAGGCCTCCCGGGAAGCCAGAGAGCTGGGGAGCGAATATGTCCACCTGGATCACATTCTCATGGGCCTGCTGGACGACACGGCAAACAAGGCGTGCAAAGCGCTGAACAAGCAGGGGGTGGATATAGTCGCCCTCTCCGCCGTGATTCAGTCCGGCTACAAAAGAAAAAAGAACCCCAGCGACAAGAATGACATGCTGGTCCTGACGGAGGTCGCCCGCCAGGCGCTGGAGCTGGCCAAAAAAGAAGCCAAGTCCCGCGGGGAGAGATATATCGCGTCGGACAGTATCCTGCTGGGCCTGATGGGGATCGATGAAGGAGCCGGGATGTTGCAGAGCATGGGGCTGGATCTGGCGATATTGAAAGACATCATAATCAAGAAATAACAGCCAAAATCCGCCTCCTCCTTGTGGCAACCAAATATGGTGGAGTTTTCCATGAACCACAGAAAATTGTTGCGGGCATCCTTGATATGCTAAGATAAGAAAGTGCGAAATGGCCCACAGTGGTTTGGACCGGCGGCAAATTCAGCTTGCGACGCCTTGCAGTAACACTACGGCAGAAAAGAGTTTACGCTAATGTTATTTAAAAGATTTACCGAAAGAGCCCGGCGGGTGATTATACTGGCCCGCGACGAGGCGGAAAAAAACCAACACGAGTACCTGGGAACCGAACATCTGCTTTTGGGTGTGCTGAAGGATTCGGGTGGATTGGCCATAGCCGTTCTCCAGAAAATCGGCGTGGACCTGAAACAGATCCGCATCGAAGTGGAGCGGAACATGCCCCACAGCTCCAATACGTTGATTACCGGCGAGATTCCTTTTACCAAACACGCCAAGAAGGTGCTCGAATATTCGGTGGAAGAAGCCCGCAGCATGGGGCACAACTATATAGGGCCGGAGCATCTTTTGCTGGGGCTGGTGCGGGAAAAAGACGGAGTGGGGGCCAAGGTGCTAAACGGCCTGGGGATCACCTATTCCGATGTGCGGGAAAAAACCGCCAACCTGGTCAAGGAACCGGCCGCCCAGCCGGAAAAACAACAGGCCAAAACCCCGGCCCTGGATGAATTCGGGCGGGATCTGACCGAGCTTGCCCTGAAGGGAAAACTCGATCCTGTCATCGGCAGGGACAAGGAGATCGAGCGGGTGATCCAGATATTGGCCCGCCGCACGAAAAACAACCCTGTGCTGATCGGCGAGCCGGGAGTGGGAAAGACCGCCATAGTGGAAGGGATGGCCCAGCGGATTTTCACCCGGGAAGTGCCCCAGCTTCTGCATAACCGTCGGGTGATCAGCCTGGACCTGGGCGCGGTCATCGCCGGCACCAAATATCGTGGCCAGTTCGAACAGCGGATCAAGGCCATCATGAAAGAGATCACCCAGGCCGGCAACGTCATATTGTTTATCGACGAGATCCACACCCTGGTGGGCGCAGGCGCCGCGGAAGGCTCCGTGGACGCCTCCAATATGCTAAAGCCCGCCCTCTCCCGGGGGGAGATCCAGTGCATCGGCGCCACCACCCTGGACGAGTATAGAAAGTACATAGAGAAGAACGGCGCCCTGGAGCGCAGGTTCCAGCCGATCATTGTCCAGCCCCCGCTTATCGCGGAAACCATCGAGATCATCCGCGGGCTGCGGTCGGAATATGAAGAGCACCACAAGGCCAAGATCAGCGACAAGGCGATCATCGCCGCAGTGAAGCTTTCGGACCGGTATATCCCGGACAGGTTCCTGCCGGACAAGGCCATCGACGTGATAGACGAGGCCGGCTCCAGAGCCCATTTGTTGAAGTCCACCTTCCCTCCGGAACTTCAGGAACTGCAAACCCAGATCGACAACCTGACCAACGAAAAGAAAGAGCGGATCGAAAGGCAGGAGTTCGAGCTGGCGGTGGAGCTGCGGGACAAGGGAGAAGAGCTGCGGCTGCAACTGGAGAGCATGCGGACGCAGTGGGAGCTGGAGCAGAGCGCCAAGCGGCCCCTGGTGGACGAAGAGGATATCGCCTATGTGGTCTCCTCCATCACAGGGATCCCACTTAGCAGGATAGAGAAAGAGGAGACCCAGCGACTGACGGAAATGGCGCAGATCCTCAAGAAAAAGGTTGTGGGCCAGGAAGTGGCCATAGAAGCGGTATGCAACGCCATAAGAAGGTCGCGCATGGGGCTCAAGGACGTCCGTCGGCCAATGGGGGCTTTTCTTTTCCTGGGCCCAACCGGCGTGGGGAAGACAGAGCTGGGCAAAGTGCTGACCGAGTACTTGTTCACCGATCGGGATTCACTGATCCGGCTGGATATGTCGGAGTATATGGAGAAATTCGCCGCGTCCAAGCTGGTGGGCGCGCCCCCAGGATATGTGGGATACGAAGAAGGGGGCCAACTGACCGAGCGGGTTCGTCGGCGGCCCTATGCGGTGGTGCTGCTCGATGAGATCGAAAAAGCCCATGCGGACATATACCACATGCTGCTGCAGATAATGGACGAAGGGCGGCTCACCGACAGCTATGGGCGGAGTGTGAGCTTCAAGAACGTGATCTTGATCATGACCTCGAACCTTTCGGCCCGGATCATAGAAAAAGGATCAAGCATCGGTTTCCAGTCCGACGATCCTTCCCAGGCCCATAAGAAGATGAGTGACGGTATCCACGCGGAGCTTCGAAGAACTTTCAATCCGGAGTTTTTGAACAGGCTGGACGAAGTGGTCACTTTCCACAAGCTTTCCAGGGATCATATCAAAGAGATATTCGAGATCCAGCTGATTGAGCTTGACGGCAGACTAGTGGAAGAAGGATACTCCTTGGAAGTGGATGAAGACGCCAAGGAACTCATTATCAATGAAGGCTATGACCAGCAATACGGCGCCCGCCATTTGAAAAGGGCGCTGCAACGGCTTGTGGAAAACCCGCTGTCCGAGGAGCTTCTGCTCGGCAGGTTCAAGCAGGGCGCGCATATTCAGGTGAAGCTGGATCAAGGTAAGGTTGTCTTTCAAGCCAAGGATGAAATGGCAAAAAGCCTTTGAACAGTTTGAACTGACAATTTTTAATAAATGCGCTTTCCGGGATCCAAGATAAGTCTTGTTCTGTCGTTGACGCTCCTTTTGTGCGCGCAGACCGCCCAAGCTTTCGATAAAAACAGCCCTATCAAGGAAGTCCGTATCGAAGGCACGGTGCGGGCGGACCAGAACACCGTCCGGTACTACATCCAGAGCCAACCCGGCCAGAAATTCGACCGAGCCCGGATCAGCTCCGATATAAGAAAAGTCCACTCCCTGGGCTACTTTGACGGAGTGAAGGTGGACGTGAAGGACTCGGAGGGTGGGCTGGTGGTGACCTTCATTTTCAGGGAAAAGCCCTACGTAAAGGAGATCATAATCACCGGCTCTGAAGAAGTGGAAAAGTCGGTGGTGCTTTTCAAGCTGCGGACGAAAAAATCCGCCTTCTTCATGCGCGAGTTTCTGCCCTGGGACCGCCAGAGGATCAAGAACCTGTATCGGGACAAGGGATTCTATTTCACCGAAGTGGAGACCACCATCCACCAGCTGGATAACAACCAGGTCAATGTTGAGCATGTGATCAAGGAAGGGAACAAGATCAACGTTGGCAAGGTGGCTTTCCGGGGCAACAAGAAATTCCCCGACTACAAATTGCGGGAGGTGGTCAGCACCAAAGCCACCACCTGGACTTCCCTCTTTTCCAGCGATGGCTCGTTCAAGAAAGACGCCCTGAAGGGAGACCGGCTGCTGCTGGAGACCTTCTATAACGAACACGGGTATATCCAGGTCAGCGTGGGCGAGCCGAAGGTGGAGATCGACAAGGAAAAAAGAAAGATATACATCATCTTCCCCATCACCGAAGGGGAAAGGTTCCTCACCGGGAAAATAGAGATCAAGGGAGACTCGGTGTTCACCAGCGAGGAGCTGTGGAAACATGTCAGCGTCAAGGAAGGGGATGTTTTCAACCAGAAAAGCTTCCGGGAAGATATCTACAAGATAAACGACCTGTATGCCCAAAAAGGCTATGCCTTCGCCAACGTCAACCCAAGCTTCAACGTCAACAGGAGCGACAACACCGTGAATGTCGTTATGACGCCGGTGAAAGGGGACAAGATCTACGTGGGGCGCATCGAGATCAGCGGCAATGATAGCACCCGCGACCGGGTGATCCGCCGGGAGTTTCTGGTGGGGGAAGGGGAGCTTTTCGACAGCGAAAAACTGCGGCTTTCCCTGAAGAGGATCAACGGGCTGGGATTTTTCGAGAAGGTGGATTTCGAGCAGCGCAGCCGGGGCGACAAGGACCTTATCGACCTGGAAGTGAAAGTGGAAGAGAGGGACACAGGCCAGTTTTCCTTCGCTCTGGGATACAGCTCGGAGGAATACCTGACCATGACAGGGACGCTCAAATGGGGCAACCTGTATGGCAAGGGCCAATCCCTGTCCATGAGCGTGGACACTTCCACAAAAAGAGAGGACTATCAGTTCAGCTTCAGCGAGCCCGCCATATGGGACCGAAGATTCTCCGGCGGGATCAATTTGTATAACCATACATACGTCTATGAGACCTATGAGGATCGCCGAGTGGGAGGAGCCCTCACCCTCGGCCGCGGTGTGGGGGATTTTACCTGGGCCAAGATGGGTTATAAGCTGGAGAACAACAATATCCGCATCAGCACTCCGGAAAACGCCAGCAAATATCTGCTGGAGCAGGAGGGAGAGCGGGTCATCGGCGCCCTGTTCCCCTCTGTTACATACGACACCAAGGACGACCCCTTCGGCCCCTCCAGCGGGAACAGGATATATGGATACCTGGAGTACGCTGGGATAGGGGGGGACCAGAAATACTACAAGGGGATTGGCGAATTAACCCACTACCAGCCCCTGATGTTCGAATTCGTCGGGATGTTCCACACCAAGATAGGATACGTCAAAGCGTATGGCGAGGATCCTCTGGTGGTTTCGGAGAAGTTCTACATGGGGGGCGCCAGGGACCTGCGAGGGTTTAATCTGAAGGAAGTGGGGCCGCTGGACGAGAACGGCGAGGCCATCGGAGGCGAGGCTTTACTGCTTTTCAACTTTGAATTACAATACAGGTTTACCCGGTATTTTCGCGGATTTGGTTTTTACGACAGGGGCAATCTGTATGGCCCCAACGACGAAAAGGGAAATACCACAGAAAAAATATATGATCTGTCGAACATGAGGCAAAGTTGGGGCTTTGGGATCCATTTTTTCTCTCCCATCGGCCCAATATCTCTTATATACGGCTTTAAACTGGACCAACGGGAAGGTGAATCGGCAGACGAGTTCCACTTTACCATCGGAGGAGATTTTTAATTAAATGAAACGACAAGACATTATCGCAAAAGTGACACTGGGGGCGCTGGTGGCCATGTTCGCCCTGGGAGTCGGCATGGCTGAGGCTGCGGATGGCAAGGTGGCCACTGTCCGGATGCAGGTTATCATCAACGAATCGGTCGCCGGCAAAGCGGCGGTGGGGCAGTTGAAAGTGCGGATGGAAGCTGAGGGCAAGAAGATGCAGGATATGCAAAACGAGCTCAAGAAGCTGGAATCCGAGTTCGGACAGCAGAAAATGATCTGGCGCCCTGAGGTGGTGGAGGAGAAGGAGTTCGAGATGTACAGGCTGCAAAGGGACCTGGAAAACTACCAGAAAGACAGCTCCGCCATGCTGCGCCGGGCCCAGGGGATGGCCTCGCAGAAGATCATAAACGACGTCCAGGGGATCATCAGCGACTACGCCAAGCAGAAAAATATAGCGCTGGTCCTGGAGAACAGCAAAGGCCTGTCTCCCGCCGGTGGCGTGGTGGCTTTCGCCGACGATTCTGTGGATATCACCCAGGACATAATCAAGATCTACGACCAACAGCAGTCCGGCGGAAAAAAATAGGCTCCAGGCGCATGAGGCTGGATGAGCTGGCCGCCGCCCTGGGATTGTCGGCCGAAGGGAACGGCGCCGTTGTTATAAAAGGCGCCGCCTCGCTGGAGTCGGCGGGGCCGGGGGATCTGTCGTTCATCAAGTCGGAAAAACAAGCAGGCTTGCTGGCAGGTTGTGGCGCGGGCGCCCTGGTGGCTCCGGCCGGAGTGGCTGTTGATCGCCCTGCGATCCGGGCCGAGGATCCGCTTCATATATTTTCTTTGGCGTTGGAGCTTCTTTATCCACAAAAAACACCAGAGGCGCAAATCCATCCCACGGCATGGGTCGCCCCGGACGCGTCCCTGGCCGAAAATGTCTACGTGGGGCCCCACGCTTCCATAGGATCCGGGACGCGGATCGGGAAAAACTCTACTATCGGCGCGGGGGCCAGGATCGGCGCCGGATGCCAGATCGGTGAAGATTGCCACATCCACGAGAACGCGGTGGTCATGGACCGGGTCGTGATGGGAGATCGTTGCGTGCTCCATCCTTTGAGCGTGGTGGGTTCCGACGGGTTCGGGTATGTCCGGTTGAAGGACGGGTCGAGCCGAAAAATACTCCACATCGGCGACGTGAGGCTGGAAGACGACGTGGAGATCGGCGCCTGCTCCTCTGTGGACAGGGGGATGCTCGGCTCCACCCTGATTAAAAAAGGGGTGAAGATCGACAACCAGGTGCAGGTGGCCCATAACGTGGAGATCGGCGAGAACACCATCATATGCGGATGCGCCGGAGTGGCTGGCTCTGTAGTGATCGGAAAGAACGTGATGATCGGCGGGGCGGTGGCGGTTTCCGACCATGTGCGGGTGGCCGATGGAGTGATGATCGCCGGTCTGTCGGGCGTATATACCGACCTGGAGAAGCCTGGCGTATACGCCGGGCCCATGGCGATGAAAAATATGGAATATAAAAGATTTCTGTTGTCCGGCAAGCGGCTGGACAGGCTGGAGGCCAAGGTCAAGGACCTGGCGAAAAAAAAGGACTAGGAGGGAAGATTGATAATAGAGCACCATGAGCTGGAGGAGTATCTTCCCCATCGTCATCCGTTTTTGCTCATAGACCGCATCGTGGAGATCGAGCCGTCCAAAAGGGCCGTCTCCATCAAGAACGTGACCGGCTCGGAGTATTTTTTCCCCGGGCATTTTCCCGGCAAGCCGGTGATGCCGGGAGTGCTGATAGTGGAGGCCATGGCCCAGACCGGCGCCGCGCTGGCCATCTTCAGCAATCCGGAAAGAAAGGGCGCCCTCACATATTTCGCCGGGATAGACAACACCAGGTTCAAAAAGCCGGTGATCCCGGGCGACACCTTGCGGATAGAGCTGGATGTGATAAGAGCCAAGGGGCGTATATGGAAAATGAAAGGAAAGGCTTTCGTGCAGGATACGCTGGTATGCGAAAGCGAACTGATGGCCGTTATCGAGGATAAAAAATGAACAAGGCGGGCTCTCCGTCTTCCGCTTCCTATATCCACCCGGACGCGGAAATAGAAGAAGGGGTGGAAATCGGCCCATTCTGTCATATAGGGCCGCATGTGAAAATCGGCGCGGGATGCGTCATCAAACCCTACGCCATGCTCGACTGGACCAAGCTGGCCCCAGGCTGTGTCATCGGGGCCAAATCGGTGATCGGCGGCGACCCTCAATTCCTGAACTGGAAAAATGTGGAGTCGTGGGTGGAGGTGGGGGAAGGGACATTGATTAACGAATTGACCGTTGTGCACCGATCCATCCACAAGGGGCAGTCCACCATCATCGGGGCCAACTGTTTCATTATGAGCCAGACCCATATCGGCCACGACTGCGTGCTGGGCGATGAAGTGACCTTCTCCTCCCTGGCGGGGCTCTCTGGCCATGTGCGGCTGGGAAACCGCGTGGTGGTGGGAGGGGGCGCGGTGATGCACCAGTTCGTCCGGGTGGGGGACATGGCCATGGTGGGGGGGGCAAGCCGCATAGTCCAGGACGTGCTCCCCTGTTTCACCGTCACGGGGAATCCGGCCCAGGCCCATGGGCTCAACACCTACGCCCTGCGGAAATTCAAGATCGGAGCCGAGGATAGGACTAATCTTAAAAGGGCGTACAAGATATTGGTCCGCTCCGGCCTGGCCATTCCCTCTGCGGCGCAGAAGATAGAGGAAGAAATGGGCCGCGATGGACTGATAGGCGACCTTCTGGAGCATATCGCAAAATCAGAAAGGGGCCTGACGCTGTAAAGCCATGAGCCCAGCCCGCGCGCGAACCATGCCGTCGTTGTTTGATAAGTGGCGCTCTTTTGATATAATATAAGTTTAATCAATACCGGGGTTTTGTAAGTAATAATGTATAGCACTGTTAACGCTGGAGTTATCGGCGTTGGCCATATGGGCCAATATCACGTGGCGGCCTACTCGGAGATTCCCGGAGTCAAGCTTGCCGGCGTTTCTGATGTGGACAAGGAAAAAGGGAAGGCGGTAGCCGAGAAGTACCGGACCACATTTTACGAAGATTACCGCGAGCTTCTGGACAAGGTGGATGTGCTCACCATCGCCGTCCCCACGAAGAAACATTTCCCTATCGCCATGGTATGCCTGGAGGCCGGGAAACATTGTCTGGTGGAAAAGCCGATCTGCGACACACTGGAAAACGCGGAAAGGCTCTTTGACATGGCCGCCAAGAAGAACGTGGCCCTGCATGTGGGGCATGTGGAGCGGTTCAACGGCGCGGTGCAGGAGTTGCGCAAAGTGGTGAAGGATCCGATCCTTATCGAGTCGCGACGCCTGGGTCCCTTCAATCCCCGGGTGCAGGAAGATGGAGTGGTGCTGGACCTGATGATCCACGATATCGACATCATCATGAATATAGTGAACTCGCCGGTGGCCAGCCTCAACGTGATCGGTTCGTCGGTGATGAGCCAGAGGGAAGACGTGGTGAACGTCCAGATCCAGTTCGAAAGCGGCTGCATGGCCAACATCATCGCCTCGCGGGCCACCCAGGAAAAAATCAGGACCCTGGCCATCACCCAGAGGGACGAATATGTGGTGCTCGACTACACAAGCCAGGACATCCTGGTGCACCGACGCGCCAGCAGCCAGAGCGAGCTTACCCGCCAGCAGTTGAAATATCGCCAGGAATCGCTGATAGAGAGAATCTTCGTCCACAGGGACAACCCCCTGAAGCTGGAGTTGAAACACCTGATCGGATGCGGCACCAACGGGGACAAGCGGATCATCTCCGTGGAGAACGAGCTTCAGTCGCTCAAGGTGGCGCTCCAGGTTCTGGCAAAGCTCAAACCTGTAACCATCAAGTCCACTCCGTAGCCCCTCCATGGGCGCTCCATTGGGCCTTATAGCGGGGAAAGGGGAGCTGCCCGCCCTTGCCATCGGCCTGCGGGCGGCCAAAAAAGAGCCGGTGGTGGTGGTGACCTTCGACAAGGAATCTTATGAAAGGCTGCTTGCCCTGAAGGCGGACATGGCGCAGGTGAACCTGGTGGGGCTGGGGCAGGCGTCGAAAATAATCAAAATATTCCATCAGGCCGGGGTGGCCCAGGTGGCCTTCGCCGGCAAGGTGGACAAGCGGGTGCTGTATGAAAATCCCAGGTTCGACCTCAGAGCGCTGGCCATCCTGAAAAGAGCCAAACCGAAAAACGACGACGCCATCATGCGCTCCATAGTCCAGGAGCTGGAAAGCGAGGGGATGGCCGTGGTCAGCCAGTTGGAAATGTTCCGGGATCTGGCGCCGGGCCGGGGGAAGCTGGCCAGAAGAAAACCGAAACAGACCGAGCAGGCGGATGTGGAGTTTGGCATGAAAATGGCCAAAGGGATCGCCGCCCTGGATATCGGCCAGACGGTGGTGGTGAAGAACGGCGCCGTAGTGGCGGTGGAGGCGATCGAGGGGACCGATGAGGCGATCGCCCGGGGAGGGAAAATCGCCAAGGAAGGGGCGGTGGTGTGCAAGGTGAGCAAACCGGCCCAGGACCTGCGGTTCGACGTGCCCACGGTGGGGACCGATACTGTGGAATCCATGGTCCGGGTGGGAGCGTCCACCCTGGCCATAGAGGCGGATATGACCATGGTGGTGAATATGGAAGAGACTATACGGCTGTGCGACCTGCACAAGATAGCGTTCGTTGCGGTATGAGCGGGGAGCTGAACAGATATTACACCAGGCTTTGCCTGTGGACTGTGGGATTGTTCGCCGCGTTTCGCCTGTTGGTGATGGGGCGCACCGGCCTGGGGGATTCGGAGAGCTATTACTGGTGCTGGTCCCAGCGCCTGGACTGGAGCTATTACGACCATCCTCCCATGGTGGCGTGGCTTATCCGGATATTCACCGATATCGGGGGGGACTCCAGCTTCATGGTGCGCCTGCCATCGATCCTCCTTTTTGTTTTGCTGTGCTGGCTCCTTTACAGGCTGTCCATGGACCTGTTCCACGACGCCCGAGTGGCCTTCTATTCCATCCTGGCGTTCAACCTGATCCCGGAGTTCGGAATCGCTTCGCTGCAGATGGTGCCGGACATCCCGTCGGCTGTCTGCTATCTGGCGTATGTGCTGCTGATCAACAGGCTGCTGGTAAACGATGGGCCCGCCAGGTACTGGTATTTCCTCGGTTCGCTCATCGGCGTGGGGCTGCTGGGCAAATATTTCGTCATCCTCCTGGTCCCCTGCACGCTGCTGCTGGTGGCCGCCATCCCGGAATATCGCCAGTGGTACCTGCGATGGCAGCCGTACACCATGGCGCTCACGGCGCTTTTCTTCTTTGCGCCGGTGATCATATGGAACGTGCAGAACGACTGGCCCAGCTTCAAGTTCCATCTGGTGGAGCGGCATGGGGGTTCCCACTTCACCCTGAATAACATCGGGGAATTCGTGGGGGGGCAGCTTTTGTATGTGTCCCCCATATATCTGGCCGGGCTGTTGTGGGCCGTGGTGGCGGGATACAGCAAAGCCCGCAAGGGAGACAGGCGCTATGCCCTTTTGTTCTGTTTCTCCGCTCCCACGCTGCTGTTTTTCTATCTGGTTTGTATGTGGACGAACGAGGCGGAGCCGCATTGGCCGGCTTTTGGCTATCTTACCGCGCTGGTGATGATGAGCGCCCTGGGGGTGGAGATTACGGAAAAAGGGATCGTGCGCCAGGCCCGACGCGCGCGGATATTTTACTGGTCCGCCACCGCTTTTGCCGGATTGATCTTCGTCCTGTTCTACGTCCATGTGTTCCACCCCATCCTGCCGATAAAGCCGAAGTATGACCTGGTGAACGAGCTGTATGGATGGGACACCACCACCACGGAAATGGAAAAGCTGTATCAGGCCAGGATAGTGGAGCAGACCGGGGCCGAAGGGTTTTTGCTGGCGCACCATTGGGTGCTCTGCTCCCAGATTATGTTTGGAGTGCGGGACAGGGAGGCCGTGGCTTGCGTCAATGACCGGCGCGACCAGTTCGACTTCTGGGGAGATGACACCAGGCATATGGGGAAGGACGCCATAGTGGTGACGGATCTGCGGTTCCAGGAGCCGCCGGACCAGTTATACAGATTCGACAGCGTGGAAAAAGCCGCCGTATTGCCTGTCCTGCGCGGTGGCCAGCTTAAGAGGGAGTTTACCTTGTGGGTGGGCCGCAATTATCAGGGGCTAAGGAAACAAGAATAACGCCGGGGCTATGAAGCCATGGCCTGGTTTTTGCTCCCCTTCTTCTTCAGTTCAATGTTATGCTCCTCGATTTTCCTGCGAAGAGTGTTCCGGTTCATCCCCAAAAGCCCAGCCGCCTTGCTCTGGTTGCCTGCGGTTTGCTCCAGGGCGATGGAGATCAGGTTTTTTTCCATAAGGTTCATGAAAAAAGTGTGAAGTCCGCCGTTGCTGGGCGCATGTCGGAAGGAAGCGAATTGCTTTTCCAGGCTTGCCCGGATGAAGTCATCCACCGAAGCCCGGCTGGATTGAAAAAGCTGCTTGTCCGAATGAGAAGTACGTTGCATAAGACCCCGAAGTTGAATTTGACCAGCCACTGGCAAGAATCTTAGCAGATCAATTTACATTGTCAACTGGCTAATTATTATCGCCAATAAAAACAATGAAAAATAATTTTTCCAAACCGGCGTGGGGCCTGGAAAGCTTGAGGAGAAGGGGATTCGGTTTGTAGAATATGGGAGCCTAGCCCCTGGAGTTGAAAGAATCCGATGATAGAGGTATAATGAACAGGCGCGATTAGATGTAATGTATGGATGAAGAATTGTTATTATATGTGCCGGAAACGTGGTTTGCCTGAGGGTTCCGCTCTGTGTGGGGGATGGGGAGCCAGCGGGTAAATGACCATTCTGATGGAGATGCGCCATGAGCGACATATCTGATGAGGAAAGACAGGCCAAGTGGAGCTACAAAAACAGCCAGAAGAATTCCCCATCCAGATTCACCGTATTTGTCGAAATCTCCATTCCATGTGATGTGGCTATAAGCCGGGAAGGCTGGTCCCACCGTGTGGCCAAACAATATGGAATCTCCCGCGAAGCGCAGATCGGCGATCCTGTCTTTGATAAGAAATATTACATCGATACCTACGCCCCGGTTTTCGCCACAACGTTTCTTTCCGATCCATACAAACGCGACGCCATCGATGAGATCATGAAGCTCGGCTTCGATAGCGTGGAGCTGACGGAGAGTTTCATAAAAGCGATAAAATCCCCCGCTTCTTTTGAAAACGCGGAGGCCAAGGATTCGCTGGCCACTTTGGTTGCGCCCCACGTGCTAAGGCTTTCGGAAAACATTCCCATGGCCTCCCAGGCGGAGATTCTGGCGAAGCAGGCGGCTTTGGCCAGGATCGTCCCCATTTACGCGGTTCCCGTGATTTTGTCGATTATTGGGCCGATCCCGATATTTTTTTCCATGGAAAGCTATCGGCCAGTATCCGACATGCCGCTGTTGACGGAAGCGCTGAAATATTCCGCCGCCGCGCTGGCGCTGTATGTATGGATAGTGTATTTCATTTTGCGGGGGACATCTTCGGCGGGGCGGCATCTTTTCGGTGTGTTCTTCATTTCGCTTTTGGGGTTCATGATGACCGGCTGGGGCGCAGTGATGTATTCCAACGGCGCCCTGGATCAAAATCCCCACATCTCGCGCAAGGCTGTGGTCATCCACAAGTATGAGAATCACTCGAGCAAATCAAATGCGTATTACATTCAGCTCAAGTCGTGGCGGCCAGATTTGGAGATGGTGGAATTGCGGATTGGGGAAAGTTTGTTCAACAATGTGAAGCCGAACGAGACTTTCATAATCGTGGTCACCGGGCCTGGCTGGCTGGGACACGAGTGGATCGTCTCCTATGCCGTGGCAAGGGAATGAGCCGCCGGTGGAAAACAATGGGTATAAGGTTTCGGATTTAATATCAGCGAATATGGCTCTGGATTTGGTATAATCGCAAAAATTGGCCGCCGGGTTGCAGATACTGATTCCATGGACGGGGGGAAAATGAGGTTTAGACATCTGGCTATTATCATGGCCACGGGGCTGCTGGCCTGCGCCGCGCCACAGAAGGGGAGGCTGAACCCCACCATAGATCCTGAAGAGCCCAACGGGGCGCTGTTGATGGCGGTGTATAACGACCGCAGCCAGAAGGCGGAAATGGCCCTGAGCCAGGGCGCCGATCCCAATATGAAAATAACAGGCGATTCCACCTTGCTGATTCTGGCGGCGAAAATGGACGCGGAAAACACGGCCAATGTCCTGTTGGCCAAAGGGGCGGACCCGAACCAACACGAGCAAGGAGGCCTTTCTCCATTGATCGCCGCGTCATATGTGGGCAACGCCAGGCTGGTGGCCAAGCTTGTCAATTACCAGGCGAATGTGGCCCATGCCAACGACAACGGCCAAACGGCGCTCCACGCCGCGGCCTATGGCGGGCATGGCCGGGTGATCAAGGCCCTGGTGGCGGCAGGGGCGGATATCAACGTCCAGGATAAAAATGGAGTCACTCCTCTGTTCGCCGCCTGCGAAAAGGGGATGTTGCCGGCTGTGCTGGCTCTGCTGGTGGATGGGGCGGACCCTAACATTCCGAACTTTAACGGGCACACTCCACTTATGGCCGCGGCGCAAATGGGGAGCGAGGAGGTGGCGCGGGCGCTGATGAGGTCCAGGGCCATGATCGACCGACAAACCACGAAAGGGGGGACGGCGGTCATTATAGCTGCGGAGTATGGATGGGCCAATCTGGTGGACCAGTTGGCAAAGGGGGGCGCCAAGCTGGATATCAGGGATTATTCCGGGGCCACGGCCCTGATGATCGCTGCGTTCAAGGGGAACATGGATGTTGTGGAGGTGCTTCTGGAAAACGGGGCCGATCCCTCGGCCAAAAATGGAGAAGGCGCCACGGCGCTGGACTATGCCCTCTCCGCCGGGAAGACCGACATCGCCAGAAGGCTGAAGAGCGAAAAGCGCTGAGCGCCTGGCCTGCGGTTTGCGCCACGGCGCTGGATTATGCCCTCTCCGCCGGGAAGACCGATATCGCCAGAAGATAAAAACATGAAAGGCTCCGGGCGCTTTTTAATCGCCGAAGTGGTATTGGAGGGCCAGGATCGCCGCAGCTCCCGCCGTGCGGGCGCGCAGAATCCTTTTTCCCAGCGAGGCGGTTTTCATCCCCATGCTCCGCAGCAAATCCACCTCGTCTTTGGAAAAACCACCCTCCGGCCCGATGACTATCAGCGCCGATGAAACCTCTTCGACGCCTTGAAGGGTAGTTTTGATGGTGGCGGATTCCTCTTCCCAGAACGCGATCCGCAGTTGCGCCTCCACCTCCGCCAGTTGCGCCAGCTTCATGGGCGCCAGGATGGCGCAGGGGGAGGCCTCGCCTGATACCTTGGCGGCGGAAAGGGCGATGGCCCGCCAACGTTCCATCCTGTTTTGCAGCCGTTTCTCCTCCCCCGCTCCCTCCACCCGGGAAGAGAGCAGCGGGATGATCCCTGCCACTCCCAGTTCGCTGGTTATCCGGACTATATCGTCCATGGCCTGTCCCTTGGCGATTCCCTGGGCCAGGATTATCCTGGGCGCCTTGTCGGCGGCGGTGGGTCGGACAGACACGATGGCAAGCCGCGCCAGGGATGGGGATATGGTGATTACAGAGCACTCGTGAAGCTGATTATTGGCCATGACCAGGGCATGGTTCCCCGGTTTCAGCCGCGCCACCTTGCAGGCGTGCCTGGCCTCGGGCCCGGTCAGCAGGAGGATGGAAAGATCCTCCGCGTCCGGCTGGCCAAGGAACGTGCGCAAGGCTTAATGCTTGGAGGGGGAGGGCTGCAGACCCGATTTGATGGAACACAGGGCCGCGCACATGGTGCAGACGCTGTCGTCGCTGGGGTTGGTCTCCGCCCTTCTTTTCTTCGCCTGCTCCGGATTGATGGCCAGGGAACACTGGCTTTTCCAGTCCAGGTTTTTGCGGGCGACGGCCATTTTATCATCCCACTGCCGGGCTCCCTTTATCCCCTTTGCGATATCCGCTGCGTGGCCTGCGATCCTGGTGGCGATGACGCCATTGATCACATCTTCCACGGTGGGCAGACGCAGATGCTCTGCGGGCGTGACATAGCACAAAAAGTCCGCCCCGGCGGCGGCGGCGATGGCGCCCCCGATGGCCGCGGTGATATGGTCGTATCCCGGGGCCACGTCGGTGACCAGCGGGCCGAGGACGTAGAAAGGAGCGTTGTTGCACAGCCTCTTCTGCAGTTTCATGGTGGCTTCGATCTGGTCCATGGGCATGTGGCCCGGACCTTCGATCATAACCTGCACCCCGGCGGCGCGGGCCCTGGCGGCCAGTTCCCCCAGGATGATGGTCTCCTGCACCTGGGCCCGGTCGGAAGCGTCCGCCAGGCAGCCGGGACGCAACCCATCCCCCAGGCTCAGGGTCATGTCATATTCCCGGGCGATCTCCACCAGCCTGTCGTAATGGGAGTAAAGCGGATTCTCCTCGTCCTGATATTCGATCATTCTGGCGTGGATGGCGCCGCCCCGGCTGACGATATCCAAAAGACGCCCTTCGTCCTGCAGCCTTTTCACCGACTCGCGAGTGACGCCGCAATGCACCGTGATGAAGTCCACACCGTCGCGGCCATGGTCCTCTATGGCGGCCAGCAGCCGGTCCGCGTCCATATCGGTCAGATGCCTCTGCTCGATGATATTCTCCGCGGCCACCTGGTATATGGGCACCGTCCCCAGGGGGACCGGGCACTCGGCCAGGACCCTGTTTCGTATGGCGCGGATATCCCCACCGGTGGAGAGATCCATCACAGCGTCGGCGCCGGAATTGACCGCGGCGCGCATTTTGGCGATTTCGTTTTCCATGTCCGCGTCGTCGCCGGAGGCTCCGAAGTTGGCGTTCACTTTCACTTTCAGCCCGGCGCCCACGGCCATCCCTGCGATGGAGTGGCGGTTATTCTTCACCACCACGATAGAGCCATCCAGGACACCGTCTTTGATAAAGCCGGGGGTGACACCCTCGCGGATGGAAGCGGCTTCCATGGCCTCGGTGATTTTTCCTTCTCTTGCGGCGATCAGTTGGGTTTTCATTTCGATTACAACAGGCTGGCCCCGGGCCAACGTCAATGGTGTTTAAAAAAAAGGAGGATATGTTTGATTAAAACATCGTCCACAGATCCAGATTAGTCAATGAACCGGCGGATGTCAACCAGCATGAGCCAACCTGGGCGGTAAGGAAAAATACTAATTGGAGAAAACGCCCTTTTCCTTGAAATACTCCGCATACTGGGCGTCGGATCGGCCCAGGTGGGTGTGGAGCCAGTCGATCATAATTTCCAGGACGTCGTTTACGCACTGAAAATCCTCCGCCACGCATCTTGAGTGGTACTCGCGCATCTGCCTGCGCATTTCATCATGCTCCAGCTTGTGCTTTTCCATGTCGGGGAATCCGTGCCTGCGCATCACTTCTTCCTCGGCGAAAAAATGAAAAGTGGTATATTCGACGATCTGGTTCATCAGATCCTCAAAGGAGTTTATTGTTTTTCTTTTCAATGAAAGATCGTTGAGCTCGTTGATAAGGCGGAAAAGGTTCTTGTGCTGATCATCCAGCTTCTTGTAGCCTACGCTGTAGCTATCATCCCACTCTGCCAGTCCCATTGTCTTACTCCAAAAACCTTGCGACTATTATTCAAATAAAGGCTTGATTATACATAAGCGGTGCGGAAACCTGAAGTTCTTTTGTTTCGACATGTTACAGATCCTTGACTGTGTCCACGTACGAGATTATGTTTTGCAAGGGAGTGGCGGGGATGATTCCGCATCCCGGAGCCACGATATCCCACCCCTCTTTTATTGCAACTCTAGTCATATCTGCTACATCCGCAGGGGTCCCCTCCTGCAGGGCGCGCACGCCAAGGTTGCCCACCAGGGCCACTTTCCCACCGGAATTTTCTCTGGCCTTTTCTATCAGGACCGAGGAGTCCAGCGACAAACCTCGTGCTCCGGTTCCTGACATATCCGCAATAAGCCGGGTGGGATTGCCGCAGATGTGCAGGATGGCTGGCGCATGAAAAGAGCCTATCAGGCGCGTTGTGTATGGGGCGGAGAACTGGCGAAACTGGTCTGGCATAAGGGTCTGGCTGGTGCCGTCCACCACCATCAACACGTCCGCCCCGGCGCCCTCCAGCTCCGCCGCGTATGCGGTCAGAAGCCCCAGGATTTTCTCCAGAAGCTCTTCCAGGCCTTGCGGATCGGATTTAAGATCGCTATACAAGTGGTCGAAGTTGTAAATAGTGCTCAACACTTCGAAGGGAGTGCCTAGCGCGGCGATGATGGGGATATCCGGGTTCCGTCGCCGGGCGGCTATGGCGACAGCCTTTATCACCTGCTCCATCCGGCCGGACGTGGCGGGGTTGGGGAAACGGATTTCGCCCAGGTTCTCCCTGTCCTTGGGGGAGCTTATGGGCGGATCCCCCTCTTCGCCATAGCGGGTGGCGCATCCCATGGTCTCCGCTTCCACATTGATATCAAAGGGGAGCCGGATCGACTCGAATCCATACTGCTCCTGGCAGGCCATGGCCAGCCGGGCCATCGGTTCGGCCTCGCGCAGGGCCTGGGGCCAGTAGACCCCAGCGATCCTCATGACATCCACGGTGGCGTTTTGCGTGGGGACAGCCACAGGAGACCTGTCCACTTTTTCCCGGTTTAGAACAGCGAGCAATCTTTCCTTGGGTGTCATGGTGATATTTTTCCCTTTATCGAAAAATGAGCCTTGTCACTGCGCCCCCGCTTCTTTCAGGGACTGGACCACTTCTCCTTTATTGGGGAACCTGTCCCCCGCCTCGCTTTTGGAGAATATCAGCTTGTCATCCAGGCGCACCTCGTATATGCCCCGAGATCCCTTGAGGCATTCAACCTCCAGCCCCAGCTCTTTTCTTATCTCGGCCGCCAGACTGGCCGCCATAGGATAGTAGTTTCAAACTACGCAGTACTGTATTGTGACTTTCATGAACTCCTCTCCTTGTTCCATATCTGGTTTATACAGAATAAAAACCAATTTCGCAAATCATTATTCGGCGCCAGCAAAAACCATGGCCGCATAGCCCACCGCTGGTGTACCATCAGTAGATCAGGTTTTGTGCAGAGGTTTGGGAATGCGAATCGGAGTGGTCAGCTGCGCCATCATGCGCCTGGAGATGGAAAAGGCCATGGCAAAATTCCCCTTCATCGAAAAGGTCATATTCCTGGACGCGGGCAAACATGTCCGCCCCAGGGAGCTGAAGGAATCGGTGGTGGAGGCCATAAAGTCCATCCAGACCCAGGTGGACGTCATCCTCCTTGGTTATGGGCGATGCCGCTCTTTGGAGGGGGTCGGTGACGAATTCCAAATCCCTGTAGTCCATCCCGACGCGGAGGATTGTATCGCCATTCTTCTGACCCCCCGGCGATATCAGGAAGAGATCGGCAAAACCGCAGGCACATGGTTCATGACGCCGGGCTGGGCGCAACTGGGCCCGGATATGATCCTCAACGAACTGGGGCTGCTGGACAGGGCGAGGTATACCGGAGTGGACAAGGAGGAGCTTATCAAGGAGCTTTTCGCCGGATACAGCAGGGGGCTGTATATAGACACCGGAATCGAGGATTCCCGAAAATACGAAAAGATGGCGCAAAAATCGTGCGACATGTTCAATCTGGGGCTGGAAAAGACCATATCTGACTCCACAATTCTGGAAAACTCACTGGAGGAGGCGATCAGGATCGCCAAAGAAGCGGAAATATAGATAGCGGATCAATCCTTAGTAATTGAAAAAATGGCGCTAATCAGAATATTCAAGTAATCACGCGAAAACTTGTTTATGAAGGTTGACATTTGTTAACGGATGTGAGTACAATTACCCAGCTTTTTAAGATTGCGCTGCATAGATCTTGGCGCTCGGGTTGGCTGGGGGCCAACCTGAAAGAGGGCTGAAAATCACAAGGGGGGCTTGGTCATTGAGGCAAATGGCGATTACACAGCAGGTTTTGTCGGCAGACGAATCATTCCGGGAGTCCCCTTCCATGCATCACCATCCCTTCCAGATGTTCTTCTGGGCTGCTCGTTGTCATATTCCATTTTCTTTTTCTTTTTTGGGTAAAAGGTGCAAAAAGATGATCGGTCACTCTATTTTTTCCAGGCTTACAACAAATAGGAAGAGCAAGACATGTCTAATGAAACCATGACGCCAAAAGAAAGGGTTTTGAAATTTCTCCGGGGAGAGAAGGTGGATCGTCCTCCTGTGTTCAGCGGGATGGGGAACATCATAAAGCCTGTGCTGGATAAGTACGGCATATCGTTCCAGCAGGCCCACCGGGATCCGGAGATGATGGCCAAGGCGGCCAGCGGTATGTATCGGGAGTATGGTTTCGAGTGCGCCGTTGTCCCCTTCGACCTGGGAGTGGAAGCCGAGGCTCTCGGCTCCGTCATGAACTTCTATGATGATGTGGAGAACATGCTCTATCCCACCATCAAGGAAAAATGCATCAAAACCGTGGATGATATCAAGATTCCCGCCGATATTTCCCAGGCGGGGAGGATACCGGTTATCATGGGCGCCATTTCCAGGCTAAAAGAGGAGTTTGGCGATCAGGTGGCGGTGGGGACATATATCCTGGGGCCCTTCACCCTGGCGGGCCAGCTGAAGGAACTGGACGAGCTTCTGGAGGAGTCTTTCA
>Ga0224501_10001104_pt1 | contig 20712 bp, 34 predicted proteins | sample SF_Oct11_sed_USG_4_FD_169105 | JGI IMG/M metagenome (GOLD analysis project Ga0224501, IMG submission 169105) | Sediment microbial communities from San Francisco Bay, California, United States - SF_Oct11_sed_USGS_8_1 | ecosystem: Environmental > Aquatic > Marine > Sediment | place: USA...
CTCTGGAGTGTTTCTGATTTGGAAATCGAAGGACGATCCCAAAGTATCTTTAACAATATGCTTTCCACTATAAACACTTGACACCAGAGAAATTGCATTGTGACCAGCAACTTCATTGTCGATAGTTACGGGAACCGTTGTGAGTGTATTCTCTGTAAGGTTGACTGGGGAGAGATTGTAATATAGTGTGTTGGGAACATTATCATTTAGTGTGAGAGTTGCTTTTGCACCAGCATCTACACCAATAGCACCACTCTTTGAAACTTCAAATACTGGAGATTCTTGTGTTGAAACAAATGCATTAAATAATTGATTATCAATGTATAGGTCAAAATCGAAAGCACTCAAGTTGGATAGACCAAGCACATAAGATAGGGATGCATCAGACAGATCAAATTCAACAACACTATTTCTAGTGAGAGTGAGTGGTGGGTTGATTGGAGAAAGTGTTCCAATATCGGCAGAACTAATAACTACTGCATTATTGTTCAGCGCATCATAACGACTTGTTGCCAGTTTAATTTTGTTATTGTTGACTACAATTAGGTAATAAATTGTATCATCAACCAATCCACCTGGGGATGATGTTGAGTTGAAGATTACTTTCTGCGCAGTTACAAATCCATGATTCTGAATTTGAATTTCATTTGTGACTATGTTAACATCCAAAGCGACAAAATCAACAGGATTTGCTACTAATCTATTGTGAGTTGCGTTATACTTGATTGTAACTGTGGTGGTAATTCCCGATACAACAGATAGATTGATTGCATCTCCATATTTCAGTCCATGAGTTTCGCCTGTAGATACAGTAACTGTACGTTTTGTTGCACTTCCAATGAGTGGGTTTGCATAGTTCTTTGTGAAACTATGGTATACATCTGTGCCGAAACCGGTGAAATACATTAGACCGGCACTTGGAGTTAAACCAAGACCGACGAAAGTTCCTGTTGATCCTAAACCAACTCTTACTGTTGCAATACCAATGATGTCATTTGTGATTTTTGCAGCATAAACTTTCGTATCACTTGCTAGAGTATATGTGCTGATGCCAGCATCTACGGACACAGTAATACCTTCACCAGCATTTGAGGTGTAAATCAATTCATCTCCTGTGCGGATATCGTGCCCAGGAATATAAATTGATCTGATGGGAATTGTTAATTGTGTGACACCAACACCTGGACTTGAGAAATATAGTGTTGAGTTGATCCCAACAGTCCCCAATCCAACGGATTCTGATGGATCAAAATAGTATTCTCTATCTAATTTTGTTGCATAAGATGTTGTGATGCCAAAAGTTACACCAAACTTTTGTGATTTTTCTGTGAGGGCAAATCCAACTGGGAGACTTGTTATTCCAGAAGTTCCATTCTGATCACGAAGAACTCTAATTCTTTGCGCTACTGGATCCACATTCAGTATTTTGACTTGCTCGGGACCAAATTGATAGATATCGTTTTCTCTAACGGTTGGATATGTTAATTTACCAACAACGTTTAGATAGGTCACTGGACCAGAGGTTGTTGATGCTGTGGAAACGGAAGATAGGAATAGGCGATTCTCTTCAAATCTAATATTATCAAATGTTGTTCTTTCGCCATCAATATCAATCTGAACCTCATCAAGATTTGTCAGATTGTGAATTTCACTAGCGAAACCAACGTAACGATACGGAACATTACCTGTTGATCTAATGAATTGGATGTTAGATATGGTTGTTGCTGCCAAACTTACTTGAGATACGGTCTTACCATATACAAGTTCAACCTCAGCATCTACTCCATTACCACCACTTCCACTTTCATCAAATACAAGTTCATCCTTAACGGAATAATTTGATCCGCCATTTAGAACCTTAATTGCTTCAACACTTCCAGATCCAATATATTCCACCTTGCCGAAGGAAGACCTGAAGATTTCTGGCGGTGGTAAGAATTCGTAGATACTATTCTCACTTAGAAGATTGAATGGGGTTGAATTTCTCAGCAGACGATTTGATGAGAAATCATATAAATCTTGATTGTTTGTTGTGAGGAAATTAAATGCAATTGGTTTGGAATGATAAGTATCTCCAATTACATATGGGAATTGTGGTTCTCTATAAAACTTAAATGGACCAGAGTTTGCAAGAGATCCAACGGTGCAGAAATATGCATACGTTCCGTTTGGATATTCTGGGGTAATGCAGAATCTTCCATTATGCTCATCAAGATCTCCACTTGCATCATAGACATAATCCTGAACAAAGAAACCAGATGGATATTGTGGGGGTCTATTTGAGTTTGCTTGAATTGTATAACTGGACAACATTCTCTTAATATCCCCAGGAGTTTGGGGATCTGAGTAACCATATGGACCATAAATTGGATTTCCATCGTATGCCCATCCCAAAATTGGAGAGTGGGAAGTTGGAGTTCTTTCAAATCCATTATCTTCAAATGTCAGATCTGGAACATATGATAATTGGCCAGATATGCGCAATTCACTCAATACAGTTCTTCTTAATAGTCTTGGCGCATATGCGTGGCAATACTGCAGACCAATTTCAGCATTCAATCCCTGGTCAATAATTCCATCATCATCAGTAATATTATTCTTTTCGATCAATCTTCTAACAATATTGATAGTCCATGGAGTGATCTGTGCCTGGAATTTCGCACCTTCTCCAGAAGTTGTGACTACAATAAAAGTATCATTAATACTATATCCGCCACCATTTTCGTTAATGATGACATCAACTATTTGTCCATTCTGAATAATAGGTGTAAGTAAAGCACCAGAACCAGAACCGGAAACAACGGTTAGTAGTGGATTTGTATTATAATTTTTACCTTTGTTTGCAATAATAACATCAACAACTCTTCCATTAGAAATGATTGGAGTAATTTGTGCATTTTCTCCAGATACAATATTGAATTCTGGTTGGCGATTGTGATTTATAATATCAGCTGATCCATATCCAGATCCATTATTTGTTAGATGGACGCCATAAACTTGCCCTGAGAAGATTGGAATCAATTTGGCGTTAAAATCTTGTCCAGATTCTGTAGATACACCAATTCTACCTCTCACCGTTAGGGTAATTGGTTCATAATTAAAGTCATGATTTCCTGACCCAATTGAAGTTAGGTCAACATATTGCTTTGAAATATAGTAGAAATCTTTCGCAGTATTTCCAACACCAATTTCAGATAGTCTGATATTATCCTCATCAACCACAGTTACATAGTAACTGGAACCAGATACCAATCCCCCGATTGGAGTTGTGGATGGATAGTATGAAATTTTTTCACCACTATTATAATTGTGTGCCTTGATGTTGATAATATTTCCATTAATATCAATATTGCTGGGAGCACATCTGGTTAATCTATTTCTATAACCAGATCCCGGTTCTTCAATTGTTACTGAACCAATTTTAGTCTTCTTTATAGTGGATTTGAATGTCTGTACTCCATATCCGTAAGAACCCAGGGAAATTGTATTAATTCCTGTGGATGCATCTGATAATGACTTGTGGAGGCGAATTTTCTTTCCAACATGACCAGATGGGAATGAAACAAAATATGATGCATTCGTAGTCAATCCACTAATGATTTGTTGATTTTGTGGATTGTAAATTACCTGTTCATAATTTCTAAATCCATGATATGTTGAAAAACCAATAGTATTTTCAGTAAGATCAACTCCAGATGTTGAACCTGCATCGAAATTAACAACATGATTAAAATCAACTAAGTTTGCAACAGCTCTAGCATTTCCATTAATCTCTGATCCACCACCACTAATTTCAATAATTGGTTGCTCAACGAAGTCAAATCCAGGATTTTCAACATCGATTCTTACCAATTTTCCAGAAATTGATAGATTTCCTGTTGCAGCAATACCTGTTGAATCACTAATGATGAGTGATGGCGGATTGATAACATCATATCCATCGCCACCAGCAGTTACAACAACATCCTCAATTGGACCATAATATACAAAATTTCTAGATTTATAGTTCAACAACTCAACGCCGTTGATGAACATACCAATTTGACCTGGCAGAGTCTTATTCTCTACACTATCAGATTCGGGTGCTGTGAGTTTTCTAACTAGTCTTTGAGATTCAATTGGTTGCCTTGATAGATTTCTGAAAGAAAATGCTGTCAATTCTACTGTACTTTCATATCCTGGATTGATTGTTCCAGAGAATGAAACATAAAATGAATCATCACCAGTTAAGTCAGCATTAAAAATATTGTCCCTCGACTTAGCAAGACGAATAGATGTGGATGAAATTACCTTTACGAAGTAAATTCCTTCGGGAGCGACCGCATTATCTTCATCAAATGGTCTGTAAATTACGGAATCGCCAGTATAAAATGAGTGGGGTGTTGGGAAAACAAGATCTTTTCCGTTAAATGTGCCCGAAAATGAAACAGAACGATCCTCAAGATCTAATTGTTGGTCAAGATATGATGGAATTGAACTGGATGTTACATATAATTCATTCTTATTGATTTCATCACAGTAAATATTTTGAACATTTGTTACATACTTGAGAATATCTGGATATTTTTCTGGCTGCCTTACATAAGTTTTGAGTAGATTATTTTGAATTGATTTGATTAAATTCTTATTTGGGATCAGACTATTCTGTGTTACTTGAATGGTCTTTGGTCCAACAACGGAGGAGACGTATCCCCCAGTAAATGTATCACCATTTGTGGCAATAAATGTTACTCTATTACCAATCACGAAAGAATGTTCATCAATAGTAGTAACTGTATAGATGAATGATGTTCCGGATGGATCTGAAATGCTGGAGATATTATAAACTAATGGAATATTGAAGATCCAATCGTTCGCTTTTTTGGAAGTTAGATCTTCACCAAGACTCTTAATATAAATTCTATCATTAGGAGTTAATTCTTCTGGTTGATCCCCAGTAACAACAAGATCCGAGATTACCCCATTTACTCTAACTTCAATCCTTTCTCTCTCTACACCACCAAAACCATATACATAAATTTCCTTTCCACCGACAGCATGAAGCTTCACTTCAGTTGCAGTTGGAATTATGTCATCAATTCCAGTACAACCAAAGAATTGTGTGGTGGATTTTGATGTATAAGTGATGTATTGAGTTGCCCCATTTTCAAGATCAACTCTCAATTGTCCAGATTCTGGGAACCCAATTGTACTGTCAACCTCAATTGTTTCTGCTGCGGCAGCAATATCAATAATATTCTTGGTCTTGGGATGAATTGAAAATGTACCAGCAACCGTACCGCTGGATACGTTAATATCTCTGTTATAATCTGAGTCTAAACTGATAATGTAGAGTTCTTTATTTTCACGTAAAATTCTTTCTACATGAGTTACTGCACCACTTGCTTGGAAGATGAAGTCATTTTCATCTTGAAAAATTGTTGAATTCAGCAGTTTTTCAGGATCTCCAGTAATAGCTTCTACTACAAGATCCTTAGTAATGCGATATTCTGCATCGGATGGTTCAATTAGAAAGTCCCTAGGGCGGATCAGTTCAACTTTCTTCCCATACAACGCATTAAAAAGAATCTTGAAAGATACTTCAGTACCTTTTGATGAATAAAAATCCTTAATATGTGATAGGAAAATTTCCTCATTCAGATTATCTGTCAGTTCCCTCTTTCTAAATCCGGGAGCAATTAGGGATTTGATCTTGAATAAAAACTGTTGAAGGAATAAGATGCTAAGATTTTTAACTTCAGATCCGGAGATGTGTGTAGACGCAACGGTTTCTGAGAATACCAATTCGTCGGGAACGTTTGACTCTAGGGATGAAACTCCACTAAATCCGCGAGTGCATCCATAAAAATAGTTACTTTCCTTTCCATCATATAGGATGATCTCGTCATCAATCTGAATTAGACCATGGCGAAGAGGGAATCCATATGTGGAGTCAACATAGATCGTATCATCAGATGCACTCACACTTGAAGTGGTTGTTGTGCCCTCAGTTAGATTTGTTACAGCATCAAGCGATACATGTCTATCAATATTATGGAGGATGTCTAGTGGTCCCCCAGCATATTCATTAGAGATGTAGTATTGAGATAGAAATTCCTCAGCAACTGGGAATTCTTGTTTGATGAAGTCAGGAAGTTGACTTTCAAGGATAGAACTTATCTTAACTCTTGTATCGTTCATTTTTTATAGTCTAACGAGAGCGCCGTTTGCGTAACTTGAAGTAACTGTATATGTTGAACCAGAAATATCTGATCCTGATGAAATAGGATCTGCCAGCATATTGACAGAAGTGTTATTAATATCTAGCTGCAAATAAAGATCCTGTAATCCGATCACATCGTTCGATTTTGGTGTGACCGAAATCTGAACAATTGAATCTGCGGAATCGAATTTCGCAGTCTCAATAATATTTAATGGATATAAAAGAATCTCTCCTTTTACATAATCAACCTTGCCAGCATTCTTTCTAACAATTGTTGGAGTGGTGCCGGTTGCATCAAGTTTAAAGAATACAATTTTTCCGGTCTCAAGATCCGAATTTGGAATATCAGTTAGGTAAACAAACTCAGATACTCCACTAATTTTGAATCCCGATGACTTAATGTTGTATCCAGTATTATTTTTGATGTGGAACGCATTACCATAACAAATTTCATAATCAGCATATTTTCCAAGGGCAATACGAAGATCTCTCCTCATGGATACTGTTGTGATGTTGGATGTTACAGAGGAGTCACTTTCATCAACGAGTTTGAGGAATTTACTATATTTAAATCTTGCGCCATAACGGTTCAGTTCAGTTGAATCTGCATATCTTTCAACGTTCTTAATTACCTTGCTGCGAACAGATGCTGCACTCAAACTTGTATTGGTATTGTAGTATGCTGTGCAATCAATCTCAACATAAAGATACTTGAGATCTAGAATTTCTGGCACAATTCCCGCAACAGAATATCTGCGAAGAGTTCTCTTTAAATTATCTTTAATTGAGGATGGTATATATGTACCATTTAGTGGTTTAATCGTAATGAACACCTTTCCAAACTGTGGGGGATTCAGATCTTCACCACCAAATACAGAGATGGATTCTGTTTCTGGGAAGATTGTGGGAATGATTGATTCATAGTCAGTTGCTGTAACTGCTCTATTATGTGCCTCATAAATTTTTGGCGCATATTTGCGAATTGACTCAACAGATTCAATTGGTGTGCCGAATCTGGAGACAGCATCTGCAGTCAACGCAGAAATTCCACCGGAGATTACTGTATCGTTATTATCAAGAAGTCTTCCATTAAATGTAAATCCTGCAACACCATTTCCATCTTCGCCATTAGACAGGTGATATGAGATTTCAATTCTACTTCCATCAATTAATTTATTACCAAAGATGCCATCACCAAAGATGATTTCATATCGTTCATCTGCAATTTCTTGTAGGAAGAAGACTCTAGATGTTGAAGTTACATCAAGTAGATTGTTTGAAAGTTGATATCTTACTCCAGTATTGGAACCGGGATCAAATACACGAACTCTGATTAGGGAAGTATCAACTCCAGCATTATCAAGAAGGAATCTTTGGTTGGGATCATTATAGTTTACTGTATATTCTGCTGTTACATATGAACCCTCATACACATAAACATTATTGAAGGATGCCACTCCAGAAACGACTGGAACGGTCACTTCATCCTGAATGGCAAAGGTATAACTCTGACTACCGAAACGGGCGTTAGAGGTGCATACAAGACCCTTCTGGAGGGTGATTGTGGTTGGGTTGTTTGAGTATCCGGTCGTATCAACAGTAAAGGATATTGCTGCCCTCGCTGCCCTTCTGGATCGAGGAAGATATCCAATTTGCTTTGCCAGAGAAACGACATTTTCCCTTAGCGTAGCACTATCGATGAATACCTCATTACTCAACATGTTGGCATTATATGCCGAGATATAGGTATTAAACGCTAAAACGTCTATAAGAGTTGCTAGATTGGATCCTTCAAAATCGAAATCGGTAAAATCTGAGTTTGACCTCAGATAATCGACAATTGATTTTTTTATTTGATCAAAATCCAGGTTTGTGAAGTTAACTAGTGCCATTTATCGCGTTGGCTGAAGGGCAAATGATATTTGTTGCGCTGGAATATCGATTCCAACAATTTCGTAAGAAATTGTCACGTTAAATTCATTATTATCGTAGTCCGGACTGACAACTACTTCAATTAATTTGACTCTGGGTTCATATTGGTTGATAGTATCTTCAATTTCTTGCTGAATAAATCCCGCAGTAACAGGATCCATGTTCTCAAAAAGTGCAGCACTTACTCTAGAACCCAAATTTTCATTAAAAAACCGCTCTCCGGGTTGAGTAAGGACAAGATTTCGCACGGAACGTGCAATAGCACTCGCATTTTTAAGTGCGATGAGGTCATAATTGATGGGATTCACCAAAAATGACATGCTCAAATCTTTAAATCCTTTACTTACCCTTTGAATCGGCATGTAGGTAGAACAAATCTACCTTATTTATGATGATTTATTGCAACCAATCTTTACCATAAATCGCTTCTGTGCCGTAATCCCAATCATCATAGTCCTGATCGTTGCGAATACGTTCATGAAGCTCATTTTGAGCCTGAAAATCATGTCTTTTGGGTGTTTGATCGTCTTCGTTGATCTCACGAAGCATTCTTGCCTTGTGAAAACCCACTCCATGAGCAAAATGATTACCCTCAAGTGTGGTTTCATTTGCCTCCAGACTCTGAATTTCCCGTTCAGACCACATTCGTTGGATATTTTCGGAATTTTTGGTCATATTTTTTCACCATTTATAGGTATTTAACAAAAAACCGGGTTTCCCCGGTTCATTTTTTATCTAATTTTGATCAACCTTGACCACGATAACGCTTATTTCTGCCATTTCGGGACGTTGCACTGAGTTTTGTGTTAGGACCACGCCCTTGGCGAGTTTTTTTCGGCTTGGACTCAATCTTGTGATCACCAGTAAACGAGGGACGCTTAGCCATAATAAAAATCTCCTATAAGAAACGAGAAAAAATAATCAAATGATACGAGTCTTTTCATGACCCACTCTGATACGAGGATCGCACCAGATTTCAAAGCCTTGATCCTTGGCATCAAGACAGAAGGACACGTCTTCTCCACACATATCCTGAACCGCACCGGACTCAAAGACTTGCATCTTTGGAGCAAACCAGGGGTATTCAAGATTCTCAAAGACACCCTTCTTGATGAGAACCCAACCAAAACCAGTATAGTCTACTGTGAAGGGCTTCTTACGACGTGCCATGGTCTCTGTGGTCTCATGATTCATGACACCGCCATTGTTGCGGAAGTCTTCTTCTTCCAACCAGTGTGCTACTGAGGTGGTGTGACCATCCTCTGTTGCATACCATCCTGCGGTGATCTCACGTTCCGTGCCATCCTCAGACAGTGCAAGATCGCACAATTGCCAGAATTTTTCTGTGTTGAATACAATGTCGCTGTCAATCCACAGTTGATAATCGTAGGGAAGTTTGCCATCCCACGGCACCTGCTTTGGACCGCGAAGGACGTTTGCGCCCAGACACTTACAACGTGCGAAGTTTACCATGGACGAGTAATCCTGAGAGATCTGAATACTCAGACCACTCTGTACCATATCAAAGCAGAGTTGTACAAATGCTTTTAGAAATGTAAATGAGCATCCTCGCCCCGGAAGACAGAACACGATAGTCTTTCCGCGCATACGCTCTTTAATGGCTGCGTAGTCCCAGGAAGTCTCTGGCTTCGCAGTTGCAGTGGGCGGTTTCGCCTTAACTCTAAATCCTTTTGCCATAACTGTTAGTACACTTCAAGTTCAATTTTATCGTTCTATTTAGGTTTTGTCAACCCTCAAAAATCTCCCCCCTTTCCCTCTTGGAATATCTGTATTTCGGAAGTTTTCCGCGTGATCACACCATCTCAGATTTGTGACCTCGTTGCAGAGTTTGTCTCTGTTGATGTGGTCCACCTCTGAGAGATTGTGGGGGTTCTCTAGGAGGGTCTCCGCAATCAGTCTATGAACATAGTATCTGATCTGCTTGATGAACCTTCCAGACTCATCTCTGAGGGATATATTGACTGCCGCATACAGTCGCTTATTCCCTCCTGCGCCCCCTCTAAGGTGCTGTGCCACCTCAACCTTTTCTGTGAGAATTTTTTCCCCGGATTTTTTTTGCGCATCTCTAAACACCTTTCCGTCTTCTGTGACGTAGTATCTGGGAAATTTTGTGGGGAAAAATATTTTTTGCATGAGCTCGATATCACTCTAAGGGGTATATACTTTTATAGATTGGGGGGACCCTTCAATTTAGCTTTAGGGGCGCTATGCCCGCATATACGCGGCACATCCGCATCGGTATAACTGCCAATCACGAATGGTCATCACGAATACAGTATGGGGGCCATTCGTGACCCCCATAAGTATCAATCACAGACCCGGAAAAGGATGAGCAGAAAGACTCACCGAATCAGCAGTCTCAGAATCGGAAGCATTATCGCCCCCATCAACAAGTGCATCCAGAATTTGAAGAATTTGGTTGCCATCTTGACCTTTGGAAAGAAGTGACAGAAGAACTTCGCGGGACATGTTAATAACAAAAAGAAGAACGATTTGAAAGATGTGTGACTTTGGGGCAAACACATTCCCATGAATTCAGATTACAATTGATGCCTTAGTTCCACATGCGATGAAGAAGTCAACCATGGAACATGCCTCAGAGTAAGTTACAAACCAGAGGTTCTTCCACATGGCAGAGGTAGGACACCAGAAGCGAACTTGTGTTTTCATGATTCAATCTCAGTTGGAACATGCAGGGGGAACATATGAAGAATCGATCTGTACAACACCATCGATGACAAACTCTTGAAGAATGTAATTGATAGAAATGCCATACTGAATGCTCATTGCCTCTAACTCCCTTCGAATGTCTTCAGTACCTTGAAAGGGGCGAAAGTGAGTGGGTTGATAGTCTTTCATGATTCGAAGTGAGATTAACGAACAGGGCGAACAGGAGCAGGTTGAAGAACAGGTTTTGCCTTGATGATTGCGTTCTTGCATTGTGCTTCAATCTCAGAAAGAGTGAAGCGAGTGGGAGTGTTCAGACGTTGACGCTTGTTCATGATTTGAATGGGAATGGTGTGGGAGAGTTGTTCCCCTCCCGTATCTTCATCATAGGGTGCTGAAGACCGTTGGAGGGTTTTTCAGCGTATCTGCTTCAGACTTCTTCATCCAGCAGATTGGGGACTTCTTTAATCTCAACCCCGAAATCTTCCAACACTTCATCACCATAAACATCACGAATCTCATTGATAAGTTCCGACTCGGAGTAGTTGTTAAGATTCTCCACAAGAGTATCAAACACAAACTGTTCCATCGATTTCGTGTCCATGCTGTCCATAATCTGTTCAGCATACTTCTCAACCAGTTCGGAGAAGTTGTCAGTCCAGGTGTAAGCGTTGTTGTTCATGGTTTCAGTTCAGAATGATACGATAGTCGATTTCCAGGATGCACCAACCGGTTGCACAACTAATCTCTTCGATTAGATCCTCTTCATCATCTGCCTCCCAGATTTGACCAACATACTCTTGATTGAGTTTTTCTTCAGTACAGATCTGGTCACTCAAAGACCAATCATCTTCACAATCAAGAGAGCAATCAAACTCAATTTTGGTGATTTGGAATTGCATGATTCAAACCAGTTCGGATTGCATTTCGACCTCTAAGGTCTTGAACTTGAAGTAATCATAACCGTCAACTTCTACCACCTCTTGCATGTACTTTTCAGCAGCAGAGAGACAGTCAAACAAACGAAGGGAAGAGAAATCTTCACCTTCATAATCGAATCCACCGATCACAGAGTAGACTTTCATCACAGATCAATCACGACGGAGTAGTATGCAACAGAGGAAGGAACTCCGCTTAAAGCAAGCGAACCGTTCCGGGAATCGCAATAGTCTTGCGCTTCATCATAGGACTCAAAAGGTCCAACGTACTCTGGGGATTCCAGAGACAGAGAATCAAATCGAACGGTGTGGGTCATGGGTGGTTTCCTTTGGTATCTTCATCATAGGGTGCTGGAACCCATTGAAGGGTTTTTCAGCACATGTGCATCAGAGTTCATCCCTCATTTCAGAAAGTTTATCGTAGATCAGAGATACATCTGCACCCACGATTTCACTTACCTCAGACCAATCATCATGAAACTCAATGAGGGCAAGCAGAGCATCAAGTTCATCAAACGTGAGAGTTACTTTTTCCATGATCAGAAACCGTTGAGAAAGTTAGCAAGTGCTTCATCATACTCCTCTTTGGAGTTAAACACCTTTCCACCAACTGTGCGGGGATAGGTAGACTCTTTAGCAGGAGTTTGCGTCTCAGCGACACTGTAACCCTTCTCCAGAAGGGTCTGAACGTAGGGGTTGGAATGGGTCATGGGTCTTTCTTTGGTATCTTCATCATAACCCCTCCAGGGCGGTTGGAGGGGTTTTCAGCACTTGTGCCTCAGTTGAGACGCATTCCGCTGAAGAAGGGAATTGCGGATCCGTCATACTGAACGAACCACTCACCTTTCTTTTGGAACACATACTCACCAGGCATTCCGTGTGCCTGAAGAATAGCGTTCAGACGGGATTTGGTGGTGTTGGTCCTCCAACCACCATCAAACAATTCGACGAACGTTTCACCAATCCGAGCGATCAGATTGTCGTACAGATACACATCAGAAACATGAGAATATGCGATCACTTCAGTGTTATCTTTCTTCCAATCCTTGTGCTGCAGGATTGCATCGTTCATTTGGGATTCGATCTTACGCATGGTGCGCATGGTGGGAAAAGCGATGGGATGATGGGAGGTCTTCCCCCCTGGTAACTTCATCATACCCCCTCAGGGGTCGTTGGCGGGTTTTTCAGCAGAAGTGATGCAGATCTTCACAATATAAAAAATCCGGGGTTACCAGCCCCGGATCATTAACCCAACACCTATCCACTATTGATATCATTATCTCCGTTCAACTTCGATTCGGTTCCCATCCGAATCGGGGTGACTTTTCTTATAGCAGCGGCAAACCCTTTCCGCTCTTACTTAGAAGTCGAAGACCTCAGAATTCAGTTCAATTGTATTCACCTTCTTGCTGTTATACTTAACGCCGTCCGGAGTTTCTTTTACTCCACACTCATAGAGTGCTTCCACGACATCTTCATAGTTGCCGAGTTCACCCGCAAGAGCATAGAGACCTTCATCATTCTGCAACCAGAGTGCAACATTCCAGGTTTCATAGTTGGTCCAACCATTATAACCTTTGTCGAAAACATTGGTCTTGTGAATGTCAAAGATGGTGTTCATGATCTTAGAAACAATTGGGTTGGGGTTGGGGGGTGCCCTTAGTTCCCCCCGTTGTGGCAGTTGTGCCACTTCCTAGAGCAGAGTGGAGGTCTTTCCCTCCCGTATCTTCATCATACCCCCCGGAAGGGGTTCGGAAGGTTTTTCAGCAGATGTGCATCAGAAGTGAGATTCGGACCAATCAAGCATTTCGCTATACTTAGCGATGCCATCATAGCAACGCTTGCTCATCTCATGATCACCGTCTGCAACATAACCTTTCAGGAATTCGAAGCAATACTTGATACGCAGTTCAGGTGCGATTGCTTCCAGTTGTTGACGCTTACGCTCTTGATAGGAGTTGTAAGCAAACATTTCACGATCTTCGAATGACATTTGGTGAAACATGGTGTGGGTCCTTTCCTTTGGTATCTTCATCATACCCCCCAGAGAGGGTCTGGAGGGTTTTTCAGCAGAAGTGATGCATTACCACTTCTCCATCCACCCATGGCGGGTGCATTCTAAAGTAACGCCAGCACGGTTGATGTTACGATCAAAATCAACATTTGCGGCACGAAGTGCATCATGATCAATCTTGGTTGCATCACAGTAGAATTTGATCGCACCATATGCAGTTTGAATCCTAGCAGCACCGTTGAGTTCATTATACTCAAGAACGGTATACTTGGTGAAATCAGTGCCGCCGCGGCCAACGGCTTTACCATCTACAACTGCATCATCTTTGATGTCGATATAATGCTCCTGAAATCCGTATGCATCATAATAGCGACCATTCGGAAGTGCAACACCGGGAGCACATGCAGTGGTGAGAATAGCAAGACCAGCAACCAGAATGCCGGTGAGTTTGGTGAGAGTGGCAGTCATGGTGTGGGTCCTCCCCTTTCTGTTATCAGTATAGGGTCCCGCAGGACCCCGACTGAGTTTTCAGCACATGTGCAGCACAGGTGCTGGTTGAACAGAAAAGGTGCCCAATCGGTCACAAGAGATAGAAACAGCGTGAGAAGGTGCTCCACACTCATCTACAACTTCCCACCAATCTTCACCTTCTTGAATCACAACATAACCGAAACATCCAGCGATGGAAAGAGACTTAAGGCCCCACTTTTCTGCATGAGTCTGATAATTCCACCAAGTCCTTTCGTTATAGAATTTGGAGGAATCATCAGAGCGAGGACCAAACGTGATGCAGGTGAATTTGAATTTGTCCATGATCAGGAGATTGCACGAAGGTGTTTACGGGTGTCGAAACCTTTAGCATGTTCTTCCTTGCGCAACTTAGCAGCAAGTTCTGCAAAGGTATAGGGTTGATTTGCAGCAATCATGATTAATTGCTGAGATTGCAAATCACACGCCAATTGGTAAGACATGGTGAATTCAGTTGGCAAGAGCGTGACAATGAGCAAGGGCACCATAAGTCCTGAGAGCATACTGATATGCTTCAACTTTGGTGTAGAAGCACGCCACGGGACTTCCTTTGTAGTAGAGAGTGAACATGGTGGGTCTCCTCCTTTGGTATCTTCATCATACCCCCTCAGGACCCCCCGGAGGGTTTTTCAGCATCGATGCGTCACATACGTTCACGCATCATCCGGTGAGCATGAGATTCTACAACTTTTAGTCCATCTTCTGTAGATGATACAAACCACGCTGCACATGTGCTTCCGTTGAGTGCAACTTCATCAGCAATCTTCCACGAATTCCCATAATATTGAATCAGCACGTAGTAATCATCAACTGCGCCAGCAATGAGTTGATTGAATGCATGGTAAACAGTATACTCATCTTCATGACGAACATGATGATTAAAAATATTTCCATCTTCTAGAAGACGTGCGGTGATGATTTCAAACATGGTGGGTCTTTGATCTCAACAATGTCAGCATATGCCCCTCAGGGCCCCCTGCAGGGTATTTCAGCAGATATTTAGCGGGAGAGCATCACCCGTGCAGCACGACCGCTGTTATAAGTCCACAGAACGGCAGATGCGAATCGATTCTTTACATCTTCACCGTTCACTTCCCACCATAGTTGTACAGCAGCGATCACATCTTTCACGAATGAGTATACTTTATGCAGGAATGCTTTAATCTCAGTCTCATGCTCTTTTACATATTCGATCACCACAGTTACAATCACTGCCACGAAGGCAACTAGTGTAACAAATTGATTCCAGAGATTCTTATAATCCACTGCCCGAAGATAATCATAAAGATCATTCACAGGGGGAAAAGATTTGGCGAAAGGTTGAGTGTTCATGATTTCAAAAGAATTAATTGTGTGGTGGCAATCCGTCTGCCTCCACGTTCACACCATAGCACTCCCAGGACCACGTGACGTGCTGCAGATACGAATCTTAACCGCAGCATCATGCATCATGTTACACGTGTATACTACCAGAGATCATCTGTGTTGAGTTCTTTTACATCTACCTCTAGATGTTCACCACCTTCAAGATTTAAAATAGTATCCCAATCTAAATCTTGAGGATCAAAATCATCCATAACTTCTAGATCTAGAGTAATTCTGTACCTATGCATCTGTGCGTATACCATAAGAACCATCTGAACTCTATGTGTATTATACCGCGCTTAGATTAATAAGGCAAGCGTTGAATGTATATATGCAGCATGTGTAAATCTAGTGTACTTATGTGAAGTATGTACATGAATCTAGATGTGTATATGCAGCATACATGAATCTAGATGTATATGTGTATGATGTGAATCTAGTTGCATATGTGCAGCAGATCTAGTGCAATCTAGTTGTGTATATGATGTGCTGTAATCTAGTTGCAGAAATCTAGTTGCATATGTGCAGCAGATCTAGTTGTGTTTCAGCGGACCCGTGGCATTTCTGCAGCGTCCCTGGGGCAAATTTTCCGCGTCCCGTGGTTGACAAACTGCGCGTCCGGTGCTAAGCTGTCCAAGATCACAAGACCTGGGGGCATTTAAATGATCATAAGTGTATTAAAGATCTAGTTACATGATGTATAGATGATTTAATACATGATGATGATTAATCTAGTTGTGTATATGATGATTAATCTAGTACATGAATCTAGTTGTGTATATGATGATGAATCTAGTTACATCTAGTTGTATAATACATGATGATTAATCTAGTTGTGTATACATTGTTTAAAGAGATAATAAGATCAATATAAGTATCGTACCCATCCATATACCCATTAAAGCAACAGTTAATTGAAACATAATACTATCCATATCTAATGGTTTATACTCCTATTATAGCACACTTAAACCTTTTATTTATTCCTCTAAAACATATATATTTTTACGTTTAACACAAACATCATATTATTCATTATGACAAATACGGGCACAATATACCTCATTCTCAATCGTGTCAATGGACATAAGTATGTGGGTCAAACTAGGCAACAATTGAACACCAGATGGAAGGCACATCTGACTGAAGCACGTTCTTATCCTACTCGTCCTCTCTACTATGCAATTAACAAATATGGTGCAGATAAGTTTACCATTAAGGTATTAGAAGAATGTTCGGTAGATAAGTTAAATGAAAGAGAAGTGTATTGGATTTCTAAACTCAATACCTTTAAAAGTGGTGTTGATTATAATGCAACTGCAGGTGGTGATTTCTTTGAACATACAGAGGCTACTAAACAAAAGATCTCTGAAGGAATGAGAAAGGTAGAGCGTTCGGATGAATGGATACAGAACATGTCTACCTCATTAAAGGAAAAGGCAAAGAAAGAACCTTGGGGGTTTTTGAATGCAAAGAATAGAGCAGATGGTAAACATACACGTCGTAGAGTTAAAGGTGTATGTGTCACCACTGGAAAAGAGAGAATCTTTGAAAGTATGACTGAAGCAGCAAGACAGGTGAATGGAAAGAGTGGTAATATCTGTGCTGCGATCAAGAACAATTGGATGGCATATGGTTACAGATGGGAAAAGATTGATACACGTCCCAGTAAGTTACAATGCTATGGTGTGAATAAGCATACTGGTGAACAAACAGTCGTCTTTCCCAGTATTAAAGCTGCATGTCGTTATATGGGTGGAGATCATGATTCTGGTATTCGCAAAGCATTAAAAGCACCAGGAGTGTCCACATGGTATGGATACTACTGGTTCTTTGTGGCATAGAGTAGCACAATACAAACACCAACTGCAATACCAATCAAAGTGAATGGTGCAATGTCATTCACTCCCAAAGGTAATCTTTGATAGGTCTCAGAATCATCAGATCCATTTCTACACTTAGATGAAGATGCATAATCCCAGATTACTCTTGGTCCTTCGGTGTAGAACATTTTTGGATAATCATAATATCCAATCTCTGCCTTGCAGATCTTACCTGAAGAGATTACATATCCACCTGAACAGGAGACTTCAAATCCTTCTTCTGTTTCAATCAGATGAAGATCAGATTGCTCAAAATGCTTGGCTTTGATGCCTCTTGACCTTGCATTAAAGTGAGATTGCATTTCCTTACACTCTGCCTTAAATGGAAGATTCGCAGCAGAAACAGAACCACCTGTCGTAAGTGCAAGGAATGCAATTAAAGATGCAATAGTAGATTTAAGCATGATACTCTTTTTCACAATACTGACATGTAAGAACATGTTGCATTTCATCATTTCTCACTTCACGAATCACATCCGCAAGTGTTTCCAGTTTGGGACGACGTTGAAGTTCGCATTGTGGTTGAAACTTGTCAAATAGATACTGATTCTCCTCATTCACATAATAGGTGATTGCGGCAGCAGGAACTGGTCCTTTCAGCAGATCTGAGTCAGATTGAAGAAACTTATCATAGGTCCCATAGGCATGTTTCTCAATCTCTGCCATCATGTAGTATGCTGCTGGGGCATCTACCACATACAAAATCACAACTGCCCAGTAATACAGTAGAGCAGCATGATAGGCTATAAATCGATTGATCCATTGCTTGTTGCCACCCAGTTCTTCAAAGATGCGAAGATGATGTTCTTCATTATAGGATTCTGCATAATGCACACTCAGCCAATCATAGCGATCCCACATACCCAGAGATTGATACAGGTGCAGAACACTCATCCATGAGAAATAAGGTACTCGCGCAACTGTTTCCAATACCCAAAATCGTTCGATTGGTGCATTCTTGTAAACAATATCCAGTAGAAATACAACTACTGACACCATAAGATTTGCAATTAAACGTGTCATATCCACACTCCAATTTCTTTTCTGGTTGCAATTTGATAATCTTGAAGTTTTCCTCTTACAAAATGAAGCCTACAGAGTGGAGCATCATCATAAGATTCATTACCTCTGTAATTATACACCGTTACATAATCTGTCAACTCAACTGGTTTGACCTTTCCATGCTTTCCAGTTGATTTAACTTTGTATTTGAACAAGGCAGACTTCAGAGTTCCATCATCAACCCAATTTGGATCTTCTTGAAGTTCACTCGTTCCTGTGTAATCTGTAATCCACAATTGACCAGAAGGATCCATCCAATAGTAATCCATGAAGGAATTTAGATCTTTGGTCTGACACTCCACATTTGTAAAACGTGGGCCCAGATCATAAGATGACCTGAAAGTGTCGTACATACCCATAATTTAGATCTCCGTTGACTTATAATGATTTAGCATGTGTTGAGTATATGTCTTCCAATAAGATAGAAGATCTTCATCGGATGCAGCATTCACAAATTCTTCACTGAATTCATCTCCAAGTGCGAACAACAGATCATCATTCAGATCCATTTCAATATGTCCGCGATTTAACTCAAACCAAAAGTCATCTGCAATTTCAACTTCTGTTTGTGCAGTTGAATAGAACATATATCGCATCCAGTGCCAGAATGGCGTCTTGTACAGAAAGATGGTGCGATAGAACAGACTATCCTTAAACTGCTGTAGAAAGGACTTGAACATTTTCAAATTCATAATGAGGTACAACGATACGGACTTCTTCAGATGGATGTGATGCTTCGCGCATCAGAATTGAGATAGAACTTTGTGTTGCATATACAATCGGTCCCGTAATCTCTTTATATCTAACAAACGTTCCTATTGAAAACATAATTCTAAGGGAGATAGTTTAAGTGGCATAGAAGTATAATTCCTTGTGTCAGAGATATTGACCTTCTTTCCTACTTTCGTTGCATTGATTGGGGCATAATATTCATCCTTTTTGAGAGAATAAAATCCCCAAATACATGAAACTGTCTCACCATTGTTATAATCGAATTTGCGATGATGGCGAATCCAGATTGAAAGTACACCACGCTTAAACTCCTGAACTTCATATGAATATCCTTTTGGAGGTTTGTGATGAAATGATTTGGGAAGTTTCATGTTTATTTACACGTCGTATTCTTTATCGGCAGACAGAAGTTCATTGTAATATCGGAGACTTCGAACCTCACTTTCCAGACGGTGAACCTCATTGACAAGATCATCAACAACTGATCGAAGCCATTCTGGATTGTCACTATCAAAAGAATGTGCCAGCAAATCTACAAGTTTTTCATTCATGTCGTAAACTCTCCAAGAACACGGGAAACTTCTTCTTCAACTAGAGCAAACCTTGATGCTCTCACAACTGCTGCCATGATCAAATTGTCATAAGCATTGTCATAATAGAATTCTGATCGTTCGGCAAGAAGATCGTGACATTCAACATCACTCTCTGCGATGACGTTAATCATCCCACCATACTCGGAAGATGGAAACGGCACCCAATAATCAACCTCGTAAAGAAATTTCATTTGCTTAAATGTAACCCTCCTGAATAAGAATAGCAGCAGTTCTCTGGTAGGAACCCTGCAATGAATTTATCATACCACTTGAGACCAACTCTGTAAAGAGTTCAAGGGTCTCATCAAAGTCAAGCTCACCATTCTCATAATCCATGATCAGATCAACAAGACTTGCAGTAATCATTGGTGCTCCTCAACTCTCATATTGTTAGTATATGCGCCATATGCCCCCTGAAGCGACCCGATGTGACAGTTGCGTGAGTGGCACGTGTGAGTGGGGAAAGGGGTCCTGTGGGCGCTGCTGGGTGCTGCAGAGCGTCAGATCCCTGTCGTGGACTGGACGGAAACCACGATTTTCTTGCAAAAAAAGGGAGGAAGGACACTAGGACCCTCCTCCCCATGAAATTGACGATTTTGGCAGATTAACAGCCACCCAGACCAAGTGCAAATCCTTTGGTACGAATGCCCAGATGTGAGCATCCATATCCACGATATCCACGATAAGGAGTTCCGTAGTATGGACCAGGAACAGGTGCATAATATGGTGCAGGAGCAACAACCGGAGGTGGAGCAACATAACCACAGTTATGATA
>Ga0224501_10001105_pt1 | contig 20707 bp, 17 predicted proteins | sample SF_Oct11_sed_USG_4_FD_169105 | JGI IMG/M metagenome (GOLD analysis project Ga0224501, IMG submission 169105) | Sediment microbial communities from San Francisco Bay, California, United States - SF_Oct11_sed_USGS_8_1 | ecosystem: Environmental > Aquatic > Marine > Sediment | place: USA...
TAGCTTTTTTGCAGTCTTTTCAAGGCTAGAGAGAAGACAATCCTAGTTATTAAAGAGTCTGCTAGGTTCAGTCTGTCACCATCGTTCCATGGAGCTGAAGCAGTGAGATCCCAGACTGAAAGTCATCGGGCTTATCCTGCGCGTGTCACTCAGTCAGCAGATGGCTGATTAAAGATGTGGTAATTTAATAAGTGGCTCAGAAGATCTCCGCAATACTTCTCAACTCACCACTTGAAACCGAACCGGTTTAATGAAAATTTAACACATGAGACTATGTCAAGTTAGCGCGGCATGTAGCTCAGTTTAACTGCAAACACTTATGAGTTCATAGAAATTAGTGAGCAACGAATCGCAGATGCACTCAGCAGCCAAGTGCGCGGATCTATTTCATTTTAACGCTGAGGCTGAGTAAAGCGTCAATGTTTCAAGTATTTAGGTAACAATTGATTTGAGGGTTTGGCAAGCAATTGTCATAAAAAATGACCAGTTTACTTATGTATCTAGTGGCCTCGTAGAATATGTGCTACACATGCATTTTTATTGTCTACAAATGTTTGAACTCATAATGGTCTCTCAATTGACGCGCTGTGTACACTAGTATTTAGTATTATTCCATTTTTTCTACAAGCAAACAGGAGAAACAGACCTTTAAACTTAATATGTTACAGGGTGTTCGCATACAAATTTACATTCAAATTCACAGGGTCAAAACACACAAAACTTCAAACCGCAAACACTAGAGGGTGCTTCTGAATTTTTTTCTGGGCCAAGTTACACTTACTAGGCATATAAACTCAGTTTGAACAGCTGCATGAAGGCTGGTCTCCTGCTGTACAATGGGGGAATGAGATGAGTCATTATCATAGAGTTGGTTATAGGAATGGTATAGACAGGTTGGATATCTATAGACCACTCTTCAGCCCAGTGGATGGTTGAATTAAGCTTTGAGAGAACGGGTACTTGAGCAGCTCAATCGCCGATAATAGCCCTGCCCCAGTCAGGTAAAAAAGGACCCAGCAGAGAACGGTTACCCGGCTCTCAACAAAACTGGGGGAGAGTGAAGGCAGTGAGGATGAGGGTGACAGCACATGTGTCTTAGTCACACCATTGCCAGAACAAGCTGACTCTTTAACAGCCACTTCCCACACAGCCATTGGCTAAGGCACAACCTTTATCTTACCTTAAAAAACAGAACACCTTCGTTGTAGGATGCTGGTCTAACTAGGATTAGGACATACATACCAGTTACATTATATATAGTGAACATGAGCTATCCATTTGTGCTTGATATCTACACCGTCTGAAGGGGAGTATGTCTTTAGGATGATGATTGCATATTCTTTTTTTCATGCAACAAACATACAGTCAAGGAGCTGGTGCTGATGTGATCTTTGAGTCACTGAAACGAATGGAATTCATGAATTTGTGGGTGTGGTTTACTTGGCACTAACTTGAACTATTCTGTTTTTAGATATCTGAACAGGTTTTGCCATCTATTCTGTGTACCCCTCAAACAAAAAGTTAGTTTGTCAAGAGATAGCGGATAGGTGGAAAGCTCGAAGGCTAGAGCACTTGGCTGGTTTCAAATCCTATATAGTCATGCTGAGCAACCACAGATAGAACGAGCTCGCAAGCTCACCATTCTAAAGGTGAAACCTGCAGCAGTGAGTTTTGGGATGAATTGTTTACATAGCTAATGCCATTTTATACTGAGTGAGATGATTATACAGGCATGACTGCGTATCTGTGTGAATGCGCCAGGGGTTTTCTCTCGGTGCCCTTCACGCTGATTCTGTATTCTAAGAGAAGAGTTGGTGTGGTGTCTTTCATCATGAATATAAACCCACCCCACTATTTTAGCTCCCATATATAGGGGGAATGCAGAGACCCAAAGTATCTTAGGGCAGGAGAACGCTTGGTAATCAGTGTCCTCCACGTCAGTGAGCTTTGAAAGTCTCATTTACGCACTCCAAAACACTTCCCTCTTTTTGCCATGGAATTTCCGCCGTATTTGGCCCCTATGCAGGTATCTGGCAACTCGCGTATCACGACTCAACGAACCATGGTCCATGCCGAGTTCAGACCCTAGTTATGTTGAGCGCCCACTGTGAGAATGAGCTCTTCACATAATTCCTAGCTCCCATCGTTGCACCAAGCCTCAGGCTTAGGAGGCCAGAGCAGGGAAAGAAGATATAAACAACCTATTCAATGACCCAGATCCAAAGTTTGACCTTCCTATTACAGCAGAAACGCGTTTGATCCTGTGTGTATATGAGTATGGAATGGCAAGGCTGAAGAGCTGTAATCAGATATTAAGAGATGATGGGTGGGATTTTTAAAAAACATATGTTTGCGCAGGTAGAATATCTTTTCCTTTCTTATTTCTATGGAATGCAAGCTGTGTGAGCAGTGATATCACATTCAGAAACTAATGTGACATCTCCTGATTCATAGCGGAATAATGCTAAAGTGTTCTATGCTTGCTCAAGATCAGCTAACATGTATACTTTGTGTTCTTCAATAGAATTGTGGCAAATTTATTTGTGTGAATTAGATGTTTGCCTTCCCCACAAAAACGTTTCTTAAAATAGTTGAGGATAAATATTGGCTGTGGATGGTATAGAGATGTCAATTTGATAACTCAGTAGATGACAGAGTAAATTGATGACCATAATTCACCTACAGCAGGGCTGAGTTGTTGTGGATGCTTCTTCCTTCAATTTATGTAGGATTGCATCAACAAATTTTTACGGGTAAGACCAATGCATTCACCGTTGGCAAAGACCATGCAAAAAGAATTGACATATGTATCAATATATTGCTTGCAATGCATACTAGTATCAATTTGATAATATAGAACTGCTGCACAACACAAAATCCCTGCTTATATCTAAGAACAGTCATCGAATTTTACTCTTTGACTCTATGAAATCCTCATTCACTCGAATCACTCGATTTAGATGCCACAGACAGAAATGACAATTATTAGAGACGGGCATGGAGCAGGAGCTGAACATTTGTGGATCCAGTCACCATTAAAAATGCAACTCCCCAAACGGTGACATCCGACAAATCTTCAGATTAGTTCTAACGACTGGCCTGTTATAGGTAAGCAAACAACAACTAACTACATTAATTTAATCTCCGATTTATCACAGTCTCATGAAAAACAAGTGTGGCAGACTGTGAACATGACAGGACAATAAGTCAAACAAGACATCGATCGCGTAATCATCAGTTATTTTAATTAGCCTAAAATTGATGATCTCTACACAGGCATGCGGCCAAACGATCTTTTAGCTCCTCCCTCGATTAAGTTTCAAAAAGCAGAATCAGCAGTCCTTGCCAAATCAGTCATGCATGGTTAGACGGGGACATGGAGAGTGGAGATCAGTATTTTCTGACTCAGTATTCTGACTCATGAAAGCACTGAAGATAACAACAAACCCATGTTTATACAGCAGGTTATTCACCATGATACTTGTTACCAAGTTGCACTCCATAAACATATTTCATCTTCAATATAATTTCATTATGCTCAGTGTGATAGACCGCCATTGTCGGCTAGACATCCAAGAAATAGCGAAGTAGTGCTATGATACTTTGTACCAGATTTAAGTTGTATGATTCTTGTTGGTTGTTTTCAATGGAAACATTGTCCGAGTCTCGTCATGTTGTGAATGAGTAGAACCAATGATGGCAGTTGAGTTGAATTTCCCTGTAACACTGGGGATTACATAAGGCTATTTCGATTCTAGTTGGTTTAAGGGACAAACACATTTCGGTATTTTGTTTTTGATCTTTGCAAATAAAAACAGATTGAAAACTCGATGAGTGGCTCGTCAGTTAACCAGTTTTACAGGTGTAGCGAGTACATTGCCTTCTGTGAACAGTTAGCCTTCTATAGATTATGATCAGGTTTACAATGAGGCGCCATAATAATTCTCTTCTCTGTGCAAAATCATGTCTCTTGAAATGCATTTCACTCCCAACCCTAGGCTGTAGTACTGGTACTTGGCATGTTGAGTCAGGAACATAACCAGGTGTTGAATAGGGACATCTAAAGAAAAGTGCACTAAATATGAATTTCATGGCTGACAAACCTCCTAATGTAGGTCAATAATCGAAACTTGGATTTCAGCTGTGACTCATAAAAATTGATCAAAGTTAAAATTTCCTATCCCGCCCTCTGCCACTGAGCACAGAAGAGGTGAATCTGTCAGTTTAGATACACTGATCTACCTAAGAAAGCAGCAGAACATTTCCCTGAGATGCCCAATAAGTTCTGTCAATCTGCTTTCTTTTATTCACCATGCCATTGGCTGCCGGGTTGTCACAGAGCTACTATGTCTCAGGGATGAGCAGCATATGGACAGCCTAATTCCCTTCAGAATCGAACAGCCATCTGACTTGGTCAATCACAGTCACCATGTAAACTAGAAGCAACACAGTTTATCCTGTACATATGTCTACAAGGAAATACGATTGGGTTGAGGATGTTCATTAAACGCCCTGTTGTGATCTTACAGAAAATCCCAACTTTCGGTTTAAATTTTGAAATTTTTTTTTAACGTGACTCTGGACTTGGATTTCTCAGGAAAGCAAACTTTCAGTTGCAATAATTTCATACTACACACCTCTAGACTTTTTTCAAGTCATTCATTTTTTTGTGGGGTTGGAAAAGCCAGTAATGGTTTCCACACGCTGAAACATGAGGCCATCTTTGCCGTACTTCCACGGAGACTTGACTTTGGGTTTGCCATTGTGTTTGCTATTTCATCACCACCCAATTTCTGGTCATTAGTACCATGTTAATTAACTATCCAATACAATTACTAACCCGCAAAAATGCAAGCCTGATTTCGCAGGTGCATTTCAAGAAATCTGATTAATGGGATAATGAACTGAATGACCAAGAGTTGTCTTCTCATGAAATGAATTGGAAGCCCTCAGGTACATGTACATTTAGGAATAGTCCTACTGTTACATTCCAAGTGCTCTGTACTGATGAATCGGCTCTGAATTGCTTCTAAATTCAGATAAGGACCCGCTCAGGCCAATAAACAGCAGATTATGCAAAAACTGGTGAAATGTATCCTGAGTTTTTACTAGCTTCTCGAGTGGTCTCGACAGAAATCCTCTTGTTATGCTCATAATCTAATCCCGAAAGTAAACACAAGGAGACAGTGCAACCATTACCATACAAAGTTTTCTAAGAGATCTGAATAATTTTATTTAGTCTGACACCATGCGAATACCATTTATTTATCCCTTTATACCTAGCGGAAACCGGAGATTTTTTATTTTCCAGTTCTCACAGGACTTGTATCGAGTTGGTATTATTTCTTTTCATGCGACGCAGATTGTTAGTCTTGCTGAGATTGTCATATGGGAGCGGTCAGTAAGGCTCTGTGTCTGATTTGAAATGGTGATTACCATATCAAGTGTTTGCCCATGACTAGTAGAATGCACTCCGTGCGTGGTGTAGCACGTCACCCGTGCTACTTAGACTGCATATAATGTATGCATCAAGTCAGGGCAAGTATGAGTGTACAACCTCGGAACTATTTTAGCTATGAGGGCAAAACTGAAACAAGATACATCAGCCAGCGCCCTCATCAATGACACTGACCGGTCAACTCAGCTATAATTCTCACAGAGCTGGAGGGGATCAAGATGGTTTGTTTGGGTGTATCTAACAAGAATAAGCAATCTATTCATTCAATGGTTGAGTTTAAAAAGACAAGGAGTTGATCAAAGAGTTGACTAACTTACAACTCAAATGAAAGCATGTTCTTTTGGTAACTATAAGAAAATAAGATTCCACCGGAGAATCCCAATGAGCAAACTTTTGTGGCAAAGGACAAAATATTTGGATTCAAAATCTTTCTTTCAATAAACGGTTGTACCATTGTCACATCTTCAATTGTCAATAAACATATCATACCACTAGGTAAAACAAGTTCAATACAGATGAGCCAGTGTCACTGGATGAGCAATGAGCAGTCTTTGTTCCTTGATTAGGAGTCAAGTCTTCAAGCTGGGCTTTCAGAAATCTACAGGTCAAATCAAGCTGTTCTACAGAGCCAAACACCACACAGTGGATAGCTCAATGGCTAGAGTGCTTCGCACAAGGTCGAAACATCTCGGTCATCGCCGAGTGCTCACTATAAAAATGAGCAAAGTTCCTAGCAGCTAATGCAGCAACGCTCTAACAAGCCTCAAGCTTACGGGATCTATTAACGAGGATGTCGGAGTGAAACAATTGGTACCAAATTAAAATATATTCATTTCTACATATGCAAGAATACATGTATATATGGAGTAAACTACACAGATATTTTCGATTGCATGGGAAGGTGCTTGGTTAATTTATTCTTTTGATATCAGCATTGTAGTACAGCATGAAATCATGAATGTAGCTTCAGGTACATCATGTGATACTGCCAATAAGGCAGACAAATGATCAACTTTGTGCAGTGTGATGTAAAGTTATTGCTTCACAGTGACAGCAGAATAAAATGGGGCAAACATTCGGTAATATAGGCCACAATTGAAGTAGTGGATTCCTATAGGTCTCTTGCGTGAGGTTGTTATATAGGTTTCAGTGTTTTCCGCACACCCACTTGAGATCTTTCTCCATTTTCACATCCACTATTTTAGCTACGTTTTTCCATTTACACTGACATGCATATGCGCGCCAGCCTACAACCAGTAGTTTATGCATCATTAATAAATAACTTTGGGGTTCAACGGGTTAGTTTTTATTTAGAGTTGTCTACTCACACTGTGCTTAAGACTATTGGTGACCTGATGATCGGCGTGTTACCGGGGAGACAGACGCACATGAAACAATTGGGTGGTGTCATGGCTTCAAATTAAAAAATGTACAGTTAACCTTTCAGTATGTTACCAATAGCAAGCCACTGCCAGACTTTGGGGGGAGAAATGGTGGCTTTGTAGGGAGCGTGTTTGGCTTAAGGCCAGGTGAGCCAAGTTTGATCTCACATTTGTATGTCACTATAAACTTTCTTCCTCGTCAGATTCGGGTTGCGACGTTAAAAAGGGAGGCCCACCCATAGAGTAGCAACTCAATGAGGAAAGCCATGAATCATTCTAGAAACAACCCATTCATTAGTGATAATATCCATATAAAACAAGATGATCGTATACCCACCTGGACTGGGAGCCAAATTGGTTTTCAGCCGTGAGAAGTCTGGCATGTTATTTCGGAGAAACAGATAATCAGTAGTAGAGTTCCACTTGAAGTCATCAAATATAGAAATCTTGAAATCACAATCAGTACACCTCAGCTTGTTGCAAGCTCTACAACAAGTAAACTTAACATATCATGGGAGAGACAACTCCGCGTTAAACGGTAGAACTAATTTTAGGCAATTATACAACGGTATGATTAGTATGTTCGTTTGATAGTATGTGTGATGACTACTAGTGCTCCCATGGAAATCTTTTTCTCGTATAGCGTCTTCATTCTTATGGCAAAGCGGTCGGATTAGATACTTGCTTTTTCATCAGTTACAACTTAGGAAAGAGCAGCACAATTGGGGCTTGGTTTTGTTCTGAGCAAGTATTAAAATGAGGAGCTCATAATGGGAGCCAGACGTGTTCAGGAGTCGAGCTGAAGCCCTCGCGGTCGCAAGCCCAGCTCTCTACTTGCCGAGCTGCCCCGTTATCCCAAGGTGATGTAATGTTCGTATGAGAGTATATGTGATGACTGTCAGTGTCCCTGTGGAGAGTGAAGAGGTGAGCTTGTCATTACAGAGATAGCTCGTAATGAATGAGGCATGCGCACCTTTGGTTGGCAGAGCTACCTAATCCAGTCGTTGTTATCGAACCAGCAATATATACTGGAAAGCATCTGCAAAATGGCAAAAACATCAGATGATCATCTGTAGGTAGCCGACTGGGAACTTTGGAGACAGTGTACAGGAAAAGTAGAGTCTAGTGTCTGGCACCATACAGCGTGTAATAGAGTTACAGGGTTGTACATTTGAGGCATGGTAATCGGCACAGCACTTTCAGTCCAGAAAACAGCAGGGGTGGAGATTAGGAGAGTCATTGGCAGTCATTGACATGTAAATTTTGAGTGGGGGACTGTTATAGGTTAAATACAACTACAGCCAGCTTGGGAGGGGGCTTATTAGCTAAACACAGCCCTGTGACCGCAAAATTGGTTGGCAACAAAAAAGAGGAAAAGGTGAAATGAGGCATTAAAAGCTCGGTGAAGAGTTCCTGCGATGGAAGAAAGCTGATACCCCAGGATCCTCCTGCCACCCAAATATACTTTGGAACTCTGCCCTTCCAGCATAGCACTAAATGTTACAGTATACTATGGACAACAAATAGATGAGAATATATGACGCTCACCGGCGTTTTCCATCTCCAATGGGACTGACTGCCGAACTTGAAATCTTCTCGGGCTCCTGGGTAAGACAATAAGAAATGTTTGATGCATTGTGGCCTGATATACATCATCCTAGTCATTAAGTGTTTCTGACTTCATATTAGAGGATTAGGAAATTTGACTCACCAGGGGATCAGGGATATCACATATATCATCTATAAAGGCATTCAGCTCTTCATCCTTACTGCAATATAAAGCACATCTTTGAAATGGAATCTTGTGGTTACTGGCGCACTGGAGCATCCGATGGCCCGATAACTCTAGACTCGATGATGACAGAATATGAAAGTAATGCAAAAGCCAAAACATCTACTAACAAGTTCTCAACCAGGCTGAAATCTGGTATTGAGTTTCGACTTTGGTTTGAGTTGGGGAGCGGGGAGTTGTAGGCCAAGCTTACATTGTATTGACCAGTCGACACACAAAATAGTACGTTATAACTGGCTATCGAAGAACAAGTTTACTTACTGCCGTCCATGTCTACTCCGGTGATTTTTTTTATGACTAGTACTAGTAGAAGTGGAACTTGCAGTGGCACTGACCGCGACTCCGACTGATTCAAACTGGTTAGACTGTGAGTTGTTTGCTGATTTAGAGCGTAAAGTCGACTTGTTTGGCCTAGAGTTATTGACGTATTTTGCTTCTACTTCATCAAGCAGATCATCCAGATCATCATCCATTGTTTTTAAGCCACAGCCAGCAGGTAAGGGAATAAATCTCAGCGTTATGGCGCATCAAGAGGTATCCAATTAGCAATGTTGCCCAGAAGAAATAAACAAACAAGTAGACACTACAGCGTTTGCAACGTAATCATCCTGTCACCTTGCATGATGGAAACTCTGCAGCAGTCTAGTTTTGTTGAGCGAACAGCAATTTTTCATGCCTCTTTTTATTAAAGAGGGCAAAGGCGCGGTAATTGTATGTTTGACTTCGCTCCGTGGTTGTAGCGGACACACTAGTCTAGAGCGATAACCAGAAGTCAACAGTTAATCAGTATGAATTTGATATACGTTGGTAAGTCATACCCGACGAAAACCTTGTGATCAAGGTTTGTTTTAGTCACTTGAGTAATGAATGCTAGGGCCAGGGCATCGAATGTAAAACTCAAACTTGAAACTGTCATGAATGATGATAGTTGATTACTTGATACTCATAACTCAACTCATACTCATAGTCATACTCATGCTACTGATACTAGTCATACTCATAGTCATACTCAGTCATAGTCATACTCATACTCATAGTCATACTCATGCTCATACTCATAGTCATACTACTCTACTCTAGTCTAGAGTAGAGGCTAGTCTCTACAGTCCACTCGCTCAGTCAGTGACTCAGAGTCAGACATACATACAATACATACATACGTACCTACATACCTACATACATGCATAGTAGTAACATAGTGATAGTCATTCAGTCAGTCACTATACTAGTAGTATTACATTTACTAGCCAGCCAATTTCACACATTATCCTTCTCAATCAGGTAGTAAGTCTCAGTGTCAATCGCTGTTGGCGTGACTCACTGAGTCAGGCTAGTCCTGAGTTATTCGGGAAAGGGGTATTCGAACTGTAACTACATGCTCTCTAAATAAGTTATCGATTTGATCTACCAGTACCAGTGTTGAAGGAATTTGTTTCACTATTTATTCATGTTAATCTGGATTTATGTGCATAGCTGAGGACTATGGGAGTATGGAGGAGCAGTTGACTGCTGTGACATCATGGCAGATCTCTGTAAGAGTATTCACGCCAACAATGAGTGATAAACCTGAAGCATCAGGAGACGAGGTAAATAAATGGATATCAGTTTCTCAAATGCGTGTACGTGCCTGAATGTGTGAGATAACTGGATAGCCCTGTGGTTCGGACGCTTTGCTCCAGCGTGACAGATTATGACTTCACACCCTGGTCAGTGGTCATGGCAGATTTCCACTGGGGTTGAGCTCCGCACCAAATTATCCGCTTCCCCCCGTAAAGCAACTAAATGGGATGGTCAAGTTCCGGAATCAAACCAAGAATGATACAATGGTTGATTCAAATAAACAAGCTGAGTAACGGAGGATTCTGCACTGCAACTTGTGCGATCTTGATTGCCTCCTTATTTTGTCTGCATATCATTCTGGTGAAACCTTATGTCTTCATTCGTCTTTTTAGGAATTAGGAAGGTGGATGGACTTTTCCAATAGTGATACACACAAAGTCATTTCAAGGCTTGGGTATGTCTCTTGTCATTGTGAGATTTTCAGGTAGAGAAGAACGAGTTTTCTCCGCGTAGATCGTACCTTTTTTTTTATTGTTTGGTTCGAGAATTTGGCTGTCCTCCTAAGCCTGGCACTTGTTTGAGTGGTAGGAGCTAGAAATTATATGAGGAGCTCATTCTCACGGTCCGCTCAGTGACTAGGATTTAAACTTGAGATCTTTCAAGCTAGTCATGAACCTACACCACTATCTTGAAGGTGGGTTGTGAAGTTTTGTTTGTTGTTGCAGTAGTGTCGATGATCTCTGCTCACCCGGTGATCTGATACATGCCGCATTGGATCAACTACCAAAAGATGGCGACTTGCTGCTCATATGGGAATATTATGATGGACACAGGTAAACCCATACCTATCTATCTAACTCTACCCACTTGCCTGGCCATCTGTTTATGCATTCCCATCCACCCATAGGACTATGTAGTTGAACCTGTTTGCATTCCAACTGATCTGTTGTAGCTTTGACGAGGAGCTGCTCGGGGCAGTGCTTAGGGCTAGTCTGTGCCATAGCGCTCAGGTAGTGGTGCTAAGCACTTCAAAGAGACCGCTAACAGGCTGCTGGCTTGATGATATGATACATTACACAGCTCGGCGAGATTTAGCTGGTATGACTCTTCCACAATGGAGAGGCATGCTCCAACTAGTAAGTGTACCTGGGGCTTTCTACTGAATTAGTTTTTACTCTTTAAAGTTTTATAAATAGAATAGATCCTGTACAACGTCTTCACTGTTACGATAAAACTGCCGGTTCAGAACCTTGTTTTTTTACCATGAGCGAGTCAGTATACATTTAAGCTTTATTTCAGTTATTTCTTTGCAGGATGGCAGTACATCTATAGAGTTATCACTCTTCTCTACAGTTGATACAACTATCGTAAGTGGCTAGTCGTAGTTGATAAATTAAATAAATAGGGGTCATCTATTCATTACTGAAGGTAGATTTAAAACTACGTGTAAAGGTTTTCCATTACCCAATGGTCACGTGTGGAAGTGGCTGTTAAATAGCTAATGTGTAGCAGCATTGGTGTAACTTAACTAAGGTGGGGTGCCACTACTCTGCCTCACCGTCTTCACCGATGAAGGCGGTGAGGACCCTCTAGTGTAATTGCGCGAAGTCGTCTACCATTGACTGTTTATGCTGTAGTTTGATGGAGATAATAAGTATACGTTCCCTGACACAAGCTGGATGGAGCTGGCTGAACTTGTCAATCTCACTAATGTGCACAAGTTTCTTCTATCTGAACTGTACTCTGTCGTAATGCCAAGCAATGAATGTGGGACTGTCTCGGAAAAGCTTAGGTCTTTGAAACAGGACAAGCAGGTAGGGCAGAAATTGGGCTGATGGTTCTATAACTGTGGCAGAATTATCCTGAGCTTCTCTTTTGTTGGTTTGCTTGGCCACCCCCATTTTATGCACTTCCTAAGTCTGAGGCTTGTTGGAGCGACAGGCACTAGGAATTATGTGAGAAGTTCAAATGCACAGCGGGCACCAGGCATGAGTAGTACTTGGATCCAGGATCTTTCGATCTTGAGCCAAGCGCTCTAGCTATTGGGCTATTCCAAGTTACCTAGTTGCCACTACTAACCCATATGTTGTGTGTTGTAATGTAGTGTAGCTATGGAAAGGTACCGGTACCTTTTTACTGACATTCTATCTGTGTATTGACTTGCAGACCGGCTACTTAATCAGGATGTGTATACCACTGGAAGCACGACCACCAGGCAGACGCATTACTACCACCAGACAATGGATGCAATGCGTACTTCAGGGTGACCTACCCAAAAAAGGTACATAGGCATCTACATCTACGCCTATACTAAGGTTATAACGGGATAGCTCAGTGGTAGAGTTCGCTCGCAGCCGTTAAAACCTTTGTTCGAATCCCAGTTGTTATCGGGTCTCATTGTGAGTGTGAGCTTTTCACATTAATTCTTGCTAAAAAAAACCTCTCAATGAGGTGGAGTGTCAACAACAATGGAAACATCATACAAAGAACACAAAACTGATTCCTTGATATATTCTTTGTATTTATTTTTCAAAGCAGTTGTTCCCTGTGTAATTATTGTACCTCTTGCCATTTCAGATCTATGCCAGCTCTATGAGTCAGATGCGAAGTATCATTACTTTCTGCTGTTTTATGAGAATAGTGGATATTACATGTATCGTTTGAGAGACCAATGTCTGGAGTTATCTAGATTAGTTAACTTAAGCCAGCATTGCCGGTACTCACTATTTATCTTTCTCTGTCTAATACTTGCTGACCATTTTGAAAACAAGGTTTTGCCTTAATAAGGTTATCCAAATCAAATAAAATTAACCCATCCTATGCTGTATCCTAGCTAAAGTCTTGATCCTGTGTGTGTTATAGCCCCGATTTTGTGTGTGATATAGCCTTGACTCTGTATGTGCGATAGGCCTTATTATGTATGTATTATAGCCCTGACTGTGTATGCATTGTGTTATAGCACTGACTCTTGTGCAGACTCGGCGGAGAGTGAGAGGAGACTTACTGAGATTCTAGACTATCTCGGTCTGTCTGATGATTCGCCTATGTGTGGAGCTTCTCTCTGCACCATGGCTGATTTCCTGCTAACCACCAGACCTGGTAGGAAATATTGCATTTGGTGCATGATTGTCTCCTTTTGTTATTTGTCAAAAAATTCTCTGACCATTGTGTTTTATGCAGGTACATTCGTCACATGCTCCGGAACCATGCTTTATTATAACTCTCACCCACCTGTTTCTATACTGTAATTATTGACAGGGAGGACTGTGAAGGAGATTTCAGATACAATTTTATGTTGGCCAGAGAGACTTCGTTTGACAAAGTTCAGTAAACAAAAGGAGGCAGCTAAGAAACGAAATACATCTCACTGTAAGTCTTTGTACCCATAATAGATGGAATACTGCCAATACAAATTTCATTTTTAAAACTTTATTCCTACTAGCTGGGCAGTTGAACGTTCTGTATTTATTCAGAGCTGCCCCATTCTGGGTTTTCTAGAACAGAGGACAATTCCAAATAATCCGTAATCTACTACCTCTTGGTGCGGAGTTGTCTTTTCATGAGCTTTTTCTGACAAAAGAGAACAACTCCATGTTATTATAAAATTACTAACGAGGTGTCATTTCTTGAGTTAAATTTTTTGTAGCACCTGAACAGCAGTGCAAAATAACCATAGATATGGTATTGAATAAGTTTAATAAGGATGGAAAACCGAAGAACCCGGTTTACTGTCTGCCCACTGGGAACAAACAGCGAGAGGAGATGACCACAGCTACCTGGCCACTCTGTCAATACTTCTATGGGCCTGGTATATAGTAAGTTTGCGTGATTGATAACTGTGCCATACAGTACCTTGCACTGTTGGACTGCACTGCGTTTCAGCATCCTTTTTTCTCCAGACCTACTCGGGATTTCTTTTGTGGCTATGTTCATTGGATCTGGTCTGCTGTTGTTGTGCCTCTCTATGTATTGCGTACTTGTAGTTATAATCGTGCAGACGACTGCACAGTTAACACAACAAACGGATATCGCGACAGGCAAACCTTCTTTGAGACCAGCTCCATGTTTAATTCGGATGTCATGCAAAAACCACCTGAAAAAACCATCAAACAACAAAAAGATCAGCAACGGTTTGTGCGGTTACTAGTAACTTTCCACTTTTCGCTTTCAGAGGGGAGCAGTGGCTTAGTGGGTAGCACATTTGACTTTAGACCAGGTGACTTGGTTTCGCATCCAAATGTGTGTTCTTTCTCTGCCCGGACACTAAATACAGACGACCTATAGAGTACAAACTCTACGGGACACACTATAAACCATTCTCAAACAAGCCATGTAAAACAAGATGATCTTATCTTATCTTCCCGGAGAGCTCGCTGATAGCCTCCTTGTTTACAGTCGAAGTAATGAATTACGGCGTTCCCCCAGAAAAGCTGTTCGTGTACAGTATAACAAACCCACAAAAGTCACCAGTGCTAAGGAGAGGACCCCGTCAGCAAAGCGGAAAGCTAGTGGCAGTGATGTGCCGCCCCAATGTCAGCTCTCTACTCGCGAGAGAAACAATAGAAACAAACAGGTGGGGGAATATAAAGTTATACCTTTTTATCTCAAAGGATTTCAGCTGCAAATCTTAGGTGTGAAGTGATAAGCTCTGTGAGAGTCTGTATGTGGTTAAGTGAGGCTTGTTTTTGTTTTGAGTGAGTTAGGGAGAAGCTCGCACTCACAGCGCTAGTTCGCCAAGACTGGAATTTCAATTGAATGATGAGAATACTCGGCTGACAGATACGCCTGGACTATGCAGGTTCCCTCATTGGGAATACCTTGGACGGGATCTTTTTGCCAAGTCAAAATGAAAATATATCATAGAACCAGCTTGTATTCAGTAATGTCCCTGCTTATAGCGAATGCAGATTGCCGTGGATAGAGCCCTGAAAAGACACGGTGTAGTGCCTGGAAACAGCTCCTATACAGAGTGCAGTCGGCGTTTGTTCGAAATCTCCCTGGCGGGCGTCAAGGTATGAACTGGTGTCACTGGTGCCGAATGAGCATACTGGGTGATGGGTATTGTTGGCCATTCATCTTAACTAGCGAGTAATCTGACGAGTGATCCTTGGTGAATGACCTGCAATACAGCTGCTAGCCTGCCACTGACCTGCTTATCTACTAAAATCTTCAATTTGTGTTGCACACACTGCAATTTTGTTACAGAAACTGAAGACATCCGTCAACTTGGATAAAAAGATGAAGGAGATCACTTTATCGTTTGCACCAGCTATTGTAACTACTTTCAAGGATTGACCAGTAGATTGGGTCATTTAGACCGCTAGAATATAAAGGAACAATTTTTTCAGAACGGATTTACCTGTTTAATATCATAAAGGCGAATAAAGAAATGTCTCATTCTGAATGTAGGTTTTTTTCTTGGGTCTCAAGTAATATAAAACTATGAATTCTAGTATATATAAATTACCCTCTCTGTTGTCATTATCTTGCTTATCCGCTGCTACCCCCGGAATGTGTCCGGATGTGTCAGTGTCAGAGTGCCATCTAACACTCTGCCCTAGTGCTTCTCATATGGCCTTCTTTACTGCTATCCGTATTAATTGACTCCTGACTGCATGTTTTATGGCTGAGCACACCGTTTCTTGTTGGCCCATTGTCACCATTGCTGGCCAGACTAAGCTGAGAGCCTCGTTCTGAGCGGAGCAACGCAATTGGCTCTTCATCTAGGGCATCCACAATATCCGTGAGGGCGTGACCTTCTCTGAAGCCTGCGTCACCAGCGGCTCCATTCTTGGTCAAATTATCACCGTTACTATTGGGACTAGCAGCACCATTAGCACCGTTGGGTGAACCGAATAGGCCGACATAGCAGGACTTGCAGACTCTGGCTGGTTCATACAGCTGCTGTTGTGGTATAGGCACAAAGACATCCGCACATGCAGAACAGAACACCTGACCACATTGCCTGAAAATAGAAATGGGAACCTTAGAAATGGTCTACTCGAGTGAGTTAAGCTACATTGCTTTGGCAACAAAACCCGTTCCAATTGATTGTTTTTTTCGCCGAATCATGTCTGTTGCTAACAAACTGCTAAATCGTTATTGCGCATCAACGAGCGCAGGGATAGGGGATAGCGGAGTGGTATAGAGCTCTGAGCTGGCATCTGTGAGAACCTGGATTCGCATCCCGGTCTTGGTGGGCTCCTGCGATCATCTTAATCCTGGCTCAAAAATAAGCCCCACTATGGTATAGGGCGCTGAAAATGGCCTGCTCGTGGTGCTCCATGATGAGCCACAACTGGTGCAAAAACAAGTATCTAACCCAGCAGCTTCACCATAATAGTGAAAAGTTCATACAAATAAATGACAACAAAACCGGTTCCAATTCATTATTTTTGCGCCGGAGTAACAGCCGTTGCTAAAAAACCTGCTAAACCAATATTCTGTATCAACAAGTTCAATAAACCAGTAAGTAGGAGGCACTATTTAGGCATTTAGCTTATATAGCACGTACCGACAGTGGTGTTTGCGTCGATACAACTTGTAAAACTTTTCATTACAGGAAGTGCAGAAGGAAACAGCATGGTCTGGCATCCACAATGTTACATCCGACTCTTTGTGCGATACATTCTCCCAACTGCTGTCCGACTGATTCCCACTGCCACCAGACGAACACGTCCCATTCTCTGAGTCAGTCTGCAATATGAAGCGACACTATTTTCAGCATATTGTATATTTAAATACAGGCTAATAGAGGCGGCTCAGACCATACGCATTAACAAGGGAAGACGGGATAGCTCAATGGATAGAGCGCTTGGCTAAAGATCAAAAGATGCTGAATCCAAATCTCAGGTGTGCTGAGCACCCACTCTGAGAATAAGCTCTTCACATAATTCCTAGCTCCTACAGACTCAATAAGCCTCAGACTTAGGAGGTCCATTTAATAGGATGGCCAAGGCCCCATGTAGATTAAAAGACAAGGCAGAGTATTCATTGATATACCTGAGCGATGTGTGCAATCATCTTGTTGCAGTTACAAAGCTTGTTGTGGTCAGCGCTGATAACTTTTTTAAAGGCTTTTATCTGTTTCTCCAGCTTCTCAATTTTCTGTTCGTAGCTAGCAGCCATGTCAGTGACTGCCTGTTGGACTGGGGACATAGTGAGAGTGAGACCATCTACATCCAGGTATTTTGAATACTGTGACATATCCTGCAAGTACACATCACAATAAGACTATAGTCAGCATCCCCTGCGGGTTATTCCTGTTTACGATGTTTGGCAGCGTGTCAGCAGCTCCGTTCATTCTGCTGAGGGGCTCTTCTTTTCCCTGATTTTACTGCGTGGACTAGGGATAGCAAGAAAGATCGGTGATAGCGCAGAGCTCTCCACCGTGAGAGCCTGGATTTAGGCTGATAACTCTTATCCTAACTCAAACAAAAAAAAGCCTCATTATGAAGTGAAGCGTTGATACTCACCTGCCTGCAGTGCTCCATGCTAAACCTTAACTGATGAAAAAAATTAGTATCTAACCCGGCAGCTTCACCGTAATTGTAAAGATGTCATATGACCAAGTGCGTGAATAATTACAGTTGACTACAGCAGCCAATCATCCTCAGGTTCGGTTACAAGCAAATCTGCTCAATAATCACAGCAAATGTACTAACACCAATGCACTATAAGCAAGAAAAGACCAATCCAATAGTTTGAAAACCATTGCATGTACCTGTTTGTCTCCAGCCTTAATTGGTTCATCGCGAATTGAAGCATTGCTGTTGTTTCGGCTCCTCCCTTCCAGCTTCAGTAGGTCTAAATGACTGCTGGGAGTACCATTAGACCCAGCACCGAAAGAACCATTCACAGAGCCACTCAAGTGGGAGGCGGAGTCTGGTAGCTGAGAGCTGGACAACGATGGTGATTCGCTGAGACTCATGCCAACATCCGGGTCACTCAAACGCCGTGGACCTGCCAGTTTGTGCAGATCGGACTCTACAATCCAGAAAATGAGAAAATGAAATGGCAGATTTAGTTCTGTGCTGCGTTACTTCCTCTACGGGAAAATCCTGATGAGCCAAAACTCCGTAAACAAAATACTTCACCCCTCTTCAATGTAAAAAAGATTTATCCAACAGTAACCAGAAGATAGAAATTTGCATTCATGACAAGCAGCCGCATACACTCGCTACAGGAAACAAAGCAAGATAGCATGAGACTCTGAAACTTTACCTGTGGAGGTGGATATCTCACTGAAAGAATGACTCCTTTGTAGTGTCGGCTGCTCGTCGGGAATAGGAGCCTGCCAGCTGCTCTGAGGGGAATACACACTTAACCATAACTTCAGCTGACGAGGATGACATTGCACATCTAAAACCTGTAAATAAATCAGTCACTGGACGTTAGCCTATATATATTATGATAAACGGCTGGTAGTTCCCGGCATCTTTCAGCAGCTTCTTAAATTGATTACTGGTACATGTGTTCTACTGAAGCCGAAATGTGTACAGAGATGGATTATTTTACATAAAAAAAACAAGTGATCTCGTTTGGTTTGCTGCAGGATCTGCAAAAATCCTGAGCCTATTACAGGTGTGGTGCCAACCATCTTGAGTAGAAGAATGCACGAATGCGCCTCAGCCTGTTATATCTGGCCAGTCTTCCAGGATTATCGGCCTAGTAGATACTGTATAACTGGGATAATGTGACAATGAATTGGTCTTTTGTCTATATTATATACGTTTTCAACAGAGAACAATATGGTATTGAAATGTAGATGCTGTTTATCAGTAACATAGTGTAACAATGTTAACATAGAAACTGATCTATCCTTCAGGCGTGAGTTTCCAGATACCTTTGCTGGCATGTAGGTCTTTCTTATAGCGACATAAGAACAGCCTGTACCTGTGACAATCTCACCTTTTTCTGTGAAGAGTACAGTCTGTTGGTGAACTGAGATTTCGCGGCGTGTAATAGAGACCACACACTGGCTGTATCATGTGATAGTGGCTGTAACTCTCTCTCCTTCTCATTATTATACAGGAATGTACCAAACATGGTGGAGTGTGAATGTTGCACCAGTTTAATCTATAAGTGGAGAACGGTGAACAGTGAACATACAGCTTGTTCTAGCAACTAACTGTAATATGTATTTCAATGAATAAGTAGAGATGTCAACCAGTTAACTAACTGCTCAATGTAGTAATCGTCTTAAAAGCTGATTGGACTGTCCATATTCCCAATTGACACCGTGAATTGACATTGACAAGGTCATACTGGTGTGCTGCATAAAGCCTAAGACACATGGTAATGCAACGGGTTTCAGAGGTAGGGGTTAACACGGAGGTCATGAAGGGACTCTCACAGAACCAGTCTGGTAGCACTTTATTATGCTATCACTCACCAAGTAGGCCTCGTTAAACTCAAACTCCGTTGGAAACTGCCGAAGCAGTTGGAAAACGGCGTCGAGCCACTGTATGAACACAGGACTCATCTCATTTGGGTCTGAGCCGCCTACAACGTGCCCACATCGTTCAGCGAATTTGTGCCCGTAAACTAGCCACTCGCGTTCCACCAAAACCTGGAATCCCTGTAAAGTAGCGCGACAGTGAGAAATTGATTTATAGGAAGTAAAGTTGAGTGGCATTGCTGATCAATGACTTGTCTCATGGTTAACCGGCCGTAACAATGAGCAGCGAGCATTCCGCCCTACTACACGTATCTGTGATGGAATCATATACTGTCACTATTAGTAGCTGCTACCATGGGAAACTTGACTCCAACTTCGAGACAGGGCTCAACTGAGTTTCCTAACACATCCAGCGAAGCTGTAATGATCTATTCACATTGTCCAGCTAAATGTCAACCAAAATTTTATCCAGCGGTATCGATTAGATACATTCAGATTATGCAAGCCGCCCTATAACATTATGCACTCACACTGTGATCAGCTAGTATGCCATGTAGAAGAAAGCTTCCCACATTCAGGAAAGTAAAAGAGTGCATATATGAGATAAGAAGACACGAGCTGAAGAGACATGACTATTTTGTAAACGGGAAATGTGGCAGGTGGCACTGAGATCGGTTCACAGACAGAGCCAGATGTATATATTCCCCAAGGCTCACGGGCATATAAATTACAGTTCGATCTTCTTACCTTGAAAGTTCGATAGTAAGGGTCTAGTATGAGCTCAGACAGTGAGACTAGCTGGGGTGTTCTGTCCCAGCCATCGGAGCAATGGACGAGCACGGGGCGCTTTCTAACGGTCAGGTTATCAACAACTGTACATGCCGAGGAAAGTAGAGTAGATAGGTTCAGCATCCACTTGGTGGAATCCAACGCTGAATACCAACTGTAACAGCCAGACATTTGTCCATAAACCATTTAGTTTACACCAGAGTCCCCAACACTACTAAGAATGAGAAGAGTTTACGTGTAGTCAACTGGGCGGCGACATTAGCGACAGACACTTAGCTGGGGAGATAATTGAATGGCTCAGCGGTAGAATGCCGGGCTAGCAACCA
>Ga0224501_10001106_pt1 | contig 20701 bp, 20 predicted proteins | sample SF_Oct11_sed_USG_4_FD_169105 | JGI IMG/M metagenome (GOLD analysis project Ga0224501, IMG submission 169105) | Sediment microbial communities from San Francisco Bay, California, United States - SF_Oct11_sed_USGS_8_1 | ecosystem: Environmental > Aquatic > Marine > Sediment | place: USA...
TCTGTTCTGGGAGCAATTACAGGTTTTTCTTCCATTAGACTACTTATAGATTCGATTAGACTCTCTTCCCCGGGGCCCCAGAGGAGTAGTACTTTTGCTTTCAACTTTTTTATCAGGATATCTGCCAGGCGGGCATACTTCTTGCTTGGCCAAATTTTGCTCTTCCAGCTTGAACCGGGATTTAAAACGATGAGAAATTCCCCTTTTATTATCCCCTTTTTTTCCAAAAATCGTTCCCCATTTTCCTTCTCGCGTTTTCCAATTTGAATCAGAAATTCTCTCTTTTCTATATCTGCTCCTAAAAGACTGGCCAGCCCAAGATACCTGTCCACTGCGTGCCAATCTTCAGGAAACGGAGGGGCCTTAAAATTAATAAATAGCGAGTTGCATTCCTTCCCGTCTTTAGCGTTGAAGCCGAGTCTCGTCTTTACCCCTGTTATGTAGGCAAAAAGTCCACTGCGGAATTGGCCGTGGGAGTCTATTACAAGATCGAATCTTCTATTTCTTAATCTCTTTATGAGTGGCCACAATCTACTAATCCACTTCTTCCTCTCAAAAGTAATGACTTCATCCAGATAGGGATGTCCCAGGAGAATTCCCTCTGCTTTTCTCTGGACCAGCCAGGCAATATACGCATGGGGATACCTCTTTCTCAAAGCTCCCAGAAGGGGAAGGGTGTGTACCACGTCACCTATCCCGCTTAACCTTATGATCAATATTCTACGGAATTCCTGTGATATCATTTTGCTTTCTTGACTTTTCTCTCCAGCAATTCGTCAATTCGGTCGATTAGGTCATTACGATTTAGATTAGCTATATCTATTTTTCTTTTAATCCTTCCAATATGGGCGTCGCCTACATCAGACCTGCGGGCTTCGTCTTCAAGATGCCAGAGTTCCATGTTCTTCTGACACAAGGAGTCTACCAATGCTCCCAGCGTTCCCGAAATCTTCTCTTCCATTTTGGACTTTCTGTATAGTTTCACCTTTTCGTCTTTTAACTTTACTTTCCCCTTCAACGCCTGAGCCAAAAACTGATCCATTTCCTCAATCAATCTTCCGCGCTGGGACTGAACTATACTTATCTTTTTTTTGCTCTTTTCCCCTTTTTTCCTTAAGTTGTCAAGCCTGATATTTTTGATAGTTAATTTGTCAACCAAACTTCCCAGTGTCTCGGCCAAGTTGAACCTCCTTTTTGTCAAACCCTCTCCCCCAGGGGAGAAGGGATTCTATTTTATTAGAATGAAATTTTTGTACTCTCCTATTCTCCAGCCTGTCTTGCGGGCAATGGAATCTGAAATCCTGTTTCTTGTATCTTTAAATGTTAATCTATGGGTGCTTTTTGCAATATCGAATTCTCCCTGCCACTCGCCGATTTTTTCTTCCATTATTTTGGGATGGCTTCCATCATATTTCCTGAGCATTGCAGGGTCAATATGCTTAAGATAGTCAAATTTTTCTTTCTTATATTCCTTCGCCCACCCGTTACCATGGTGCAGAGAGTCGTGATACCGTTTTTTTGCTGCCATTACTTCAGGAGGTCGCACCCAACCATAATGGTAAACGTAAGCGCCGGTATCTTTTACCCTCAATTTCCTTTCATTGAGCCTGAAACCCTGGGCACTGCTCCAGGAGGCTATGCCTCGAAAATTCCTGATTATCCTTACCTCTCGTTGATACCAGTGGTACGAGTTTATGAAAGTCGAGTAGTCTCCGTAAAAATGTATCCAGTTAAATATAAGCCCTTCCACGTTTTCATGGGAAAGTTCCTTTTCCATACACTTTGATATCTTCCCCAGGTCTCTCTCGTGAACTACCTCGTCAGCCTGCAGATAGAAGCACCAATCGCCCGTACATTTTTCCAGGGCAATGTTTGTTTGCTGCGCCAGAATTCGGCCCTTATACTTGAATTCCTTATCCCATTCCGTTTCGATTATCTCAATTTTCCCGTTTTTAATCGCCCTGACCAAATCGAGAGTGCCATCATCAGATTTCCCTACGTTTATTATAAACTCATCACAGATGGGCAGTATCGATTTTATCGACTCCACTACGGGAAACGAAAATTTTATAGCGTCTTTGACAAAAGTAAATCCGCTTACCTTCAACTTTTTTCTCCTGATTCCTCCAGGCTCCCCGTTTGAATTATTCTCTCATATGTTTTTATGTAGTTCCGGGTCATAATTTCGGCTGTAAAATTCTCTTCCACTCTCTCTCTGCATTTCCCGGGACTGATTTCATCGATTCTGTTTATGGCTTCCTTAAACTGTTCAAAAGTATCACAGCGAAAACCAACCTCAGAAGTAATTATCTCGGGCATTGCTCCTCTGTTGGTGGTAATTACAGGTGTCCCTGAAGCCATTGCTTCCAGCGTCACGTTACCAATGGGCTCCTGCCAGTTTGTGGGAAAAATGAGGGCTTTTGCTCCTGCCAGAAGCTCTGCTTTTTCTTTATCATCCACTTCTCCTACAAATTTGATGTTTCTTCTGAAAGAAAGTCTCCATCCTCCCGCGATGATCAGTCTGAATCCCATCACCTTTGCTAATTTTATGGCTAACTCTACATTCTTAACTTTCCATGAGACCTTTGCCAGAAAGAGAAAGTAGTCTCCCTTCTTCTCTCTGTAAATAAAATCATCAAGATTGATCCCGCTGTAGATATAATGTCTGCTTCCGTGACGAATACCGTGGTTCTCACTCACAAATACTGTATTGGGAAGAAACTTTTCTCCCGGCTTGCCATTCCCTCCGATCCTTACCAGATAAGGCCTGCCGGGAATCTCTTGCGGTGTAGCATATAGTTGAACAATGTCTATATTATCGGGAATATAATCTTGAAAATTTCGTATCGGCTTTTTTATTGTCGTGACGTTTATGGAAGGTAGATGCGTGCCCACCAGGCTCAGTAGATACACCTTATGTCCCATATTTACCTGTTCTCTCATTAAATTAACAGCTATCCTCTGCGTTCCCCCATACTTTTTCACCGGTAAGACCTTGGGATAGTAATGGAAGATGTTCATCGGAACTCTCCTACTAAGTGGTCGTAAATCTTTTTTGTATCCTGGACCATCCTTTCTACGCTGAACTTCTCTTTTACCAACTGAAAACCTTCTTCTGCTATTCGACCTGCAAGGTCTCTATTCTTTAGAAGAGAAATGATGGCTCTGGATAAGGCTTCTGGATTTCCGGAAGGAACCAAGATTCCATTTACTCCGTCTCTCACAATCTCGGGGATTCCTCCCACATTGGTGCATACTACGGGAACTCGCGAAGCAAAGGCATCCAGGAGAGAAGTGCCTAACCCTTCCCAGCTGGAAGATAGCACAAAGAGATGGAGAATGGAAAGGATTTCCGGAATTTCCTGGCGAAATCCCAATAATTTCACTTTTTCTTCTAAATTTAATTTTTTGATTAAAATCTCTATCTCTTTACGAAGAGGGCCTTCTCCTGCTATTAAAAATATTGCCTGAGGAAATTCATCTATCACAACTCTTGCCGCTGCAATAAGAGTTTTATGGTCTTTATCCCAGGTAAGCGCGGCAATATTTCCTATTATCAACTTTTCTTTATCCAGGGCCAATTCAGAGACAAGATAATCTGCTTTTACGTTTTGGAATCTATTTGTGTCTACCCCGCTATAAACAACATCAATCCTCTCTTCCCGCAAACCATGCGCCATTAAAACCTGTTTAACCTTCTCAGAAATTGCTATTACCCTGTCAACGTTTGAATACTTCAGGCGACTGAGTATATTCCTCTTAATGGGAAAGTTAACCCTGCGGGATAAAACGACTTTGCAATTTCCCCTGGTTTTTGCTGCCAACAGGCCCAACGCGTGGGCGTGGGGAGAATGGAGATGGATTATTCTAATAGAGTTCTTTCTTATTATCTTTCTTAATTTACATACTGCCAGGAGATCCCATTCCCCTCGCATCTTTACGGGGAAGACTTTTAACCCTGTAGCTTTCGCTCTTTCTGCCAGAGGGCTTTGAGGAGGACAGGCAATGATGTTATGGTAATCTCTTAGCCTCTGGGCAAGATAGAGAACTTGCTGCTGGCCACCCCTCCAGGTTTTTGCTGAATCGATATGTAATACAGTATCCAATCTTTTTACGCTAAAGCTTTACTTAAGATTTTCCTTATTTGCCTGCCGATTATTTCCGAAGTGAAGTTTTCTTCTATCAAATGATATCCGTTTCTGGCTATTTTTTTCCGTAATTGTTCATTATTCTTCAATAGCATAATTGCCTCAGCCAAGGACTCAGCATTTGCCGCTTCGCAGAGGAAGATATTTTCTTTATCCACAAAATATTCTGTAATTGCCGGGGTTTTTCCGGTAATTACAGGTTTTTCCAAAGATAGACATTGAAAGACTTTGTTCGGAACTACCCGGAACGCTTTCTCCGTATCACCAAATATTCCCAGACAGATGTCTGCGCAGGAGATTGCTTCCGCTAACTCCTTAAAGGGAATCCAGTCCCGTAGAATCATATTTCTTAATCCCAGTTCCTCGACCAACCTTCTAATCATGGGAAAAGTCTGCCCCGAGCCTATCAATTCGAAGCGAATGGACTTATCTTTCCTCTCCACTATCCTGGCTGCCTGCACAATATGCTCTATTCCCTGCAGGGGAAGGAAGGACCCATAAAACTGAACGAGGAAATAACTTTTTCTTCTATTCTTCTCTTCGTTCCCCGTTCTGGAGGGAGAAAAAATTTGGTCAGGTACCCCCACCGGAACCCTTTCAAATTTACCCTTCTCTATGCCAAACTCTCTCGCATAATAGTCCGCATGAGCCAGAGTATCCGTGAGAATTATATCTGCAAGTTTAAAAGACCATCTATCTATTCTGAAATTATGTCTTGCCTGCAGAGAATATGGCGTCACTTTCTTCTGATCGACTACTTTAGTTTCATACCGGGAGACAAATGGGTCAAAAACTACAGGCTTATTGGTCAGGATTCCAATGAACTTGGCGAGGGGAACGTCTTTGTGCCGAAAAGCAGGAACAAAAATAAAATCATATTTTATAGGAAAAAATCTAAGATGCTGAAAAAAAAGTATGGGATATCTGAGCCAGAATTTAAATTTCGACTTTGTGCGGCATTCTACCACTTCCACGCCGTTCTTTATCAGACCTTCTTTGATAATTACATTCCGTATATACCCAGGATTATAACCCCCAAAAAAGCAGACTCTCATCGTCCTTCCTCAAAATGGGGACAGGCTACTTTTTCCAAAAAAGAGGACTATCTCTTTTTAGGCGCCGCACAGTGAGGCAAAAAAGTAGCCTGTCCCCTTTTTTCTAGAGGAGTTGCTTAAATTCTTTTTCTAACTTGCCCACAAGATTTGACCATCTATATTCTTGAATTTTTCTATAGCCTCTCTCTCTTATACGTTCTCTTAGATCTCTGTCTTCAATTAATCTCTTTACCCTTTTGGCGATCAGGAAAGGGCATCGGAAATGAAAAACTAAAGCCGTCTCTCCATCCATAGCAAAATCCCTGGTCCCGGAAGGTGCGCAGACTACGGGAACTTTACAAGCCATTGCTTCCGCACAAGGGTTGCTCCATCCCGCTCTCTTCTCCGCGCTAACGAAAATATCTGCTTGAGAATAAAGCTCGGCCATTCTTTCCTGAGGTATAGACGTGTAGAATGTAACGGGGACTCTGCTGTGAACCATCTGGCGGGCATCCCGCCTGGGACTGCCCACAGGAGTATCGAATAGCATTAGCCTTAAGGAAGGATATCTCCTGTACAATAGCTCAATTGCCTTGATTGCCTTCTGGATTCCTTTCCTCTTCTTGTAAATCCTGCCATAACAGAGAATTTTTATCTGGCGGCTGTCCTTGTCTGTCTCTTCGGGATGGAACAATTCGGCATTTATCCCGCCAATTCCTTCAATGCATTCTCTTCGATACTTTCGCTTTACCATTTCACATATTCCGGTAGAGTTTCCCATAATGAGAAATTCCTTAGTGTTGCATACTCTTCGATTATTCTTGTGCTCGCGCAGGCAATAGAAAATTTTCTTCCGGGCATTGGCCCTTCCTAAATAATCAAGAACTGCGTAGTCGCTGGATATGGCAATGTCATTCTCTTCCAAAGTTACCTGTTTTAAAGGTCTTGTCTCGCCGAAAAACTCCAGCCAGGTGGGAGGGCTTCCGTCTGTGTGGTATATTTTGAAGGAGTGGCCTCTTTTTACAAAATTGTTACCTATTTCAATATACCTTCTCACCCCTCCGAAAACCTCAACATGGGGAAGTATAGCGGCTATTCTCAATCGATTCTCTCCCTTGACAGTTGCCAGAGTTTCAGATATTTCATAAACACGTAGAAGCTGCCAATAATTGAAACAATAAGCCCATAAGTCCCATCCAGACAACCTTTCTTTATCAGGTACATATTTATAAATTTAGCCGGCGGCCGGAAAAGCAAATCGAAGGCTCTCCCTTTCTTACCATTTGTAAACATTTCCTCGGCAGCCAGAGAAGTAAACTTATCAATTTTATTTAAATGGTCAGATAAATTTTTGTATGAATAATGGTCCAAGCAGGACTTAAGGTGGCCTTTCCTGCCTTCTACCAGTACAGATTCATGTACCATCCTCTCGTTAAATTTCCCTTTTTCTCTCAGAAACAGGCGTAACTTATAGTCAGGATACCATCCACAATGTCTGATCCATTTTCCTAGATAGTGATTTCTTCTCGCTATATAGTAACCATTGAAAGGTGGGGACTGGGAATTGAGAATATTGAGGATTTCTTCTTTCAATTCTGGCGTAACACGTTCATCAGCATCTATATTTAATACCCACTCATTGCTTGCTTTTCCTAAGGCCAAATTCTTTTGCTGAGAAAAGTTGGTCCATTTGTTCTGGAATACCCTGGGGGTGAATTCTCGGGCAATCTCTACAGTCCTATCACTACTGAGAGCGTCAACAATTACAATCTCGTCAGACCACTGCACGCTTTCCAGACAGTCTCTAATATTTTCTTCTTCATTGTAGGTGATGATAATTACTGAAAGTCTGTTCATCTTTCCATTCGTTCCCGGCTTATCCGAAAAATTTCCAGTATATCCTGTGCCCCCAATGGAAATGTGAGCACTGGTGAATATATTTTCTGGGATTCGCCTCTACTAATCTATTTCCTCTAAAATAGGAGAGGAAGAATCTGAGTTTGTCCCTATCGGTTACCTGGGCTTTCCATTTTTCACAGGACCTATTAAGACGAGCCAGATTCTTGATTCTCGCTCTCAGTGAAATATTCTCCATAATCCTTGAACAATCGAAGTCAAGGAGGTATACTTGAATTCCTTTTTCCCTATTCCTGATCAATACATTCTTAATATTCAAATCCGCATGGTATATTCCCGAGGCGTGCATTTTCTTAATGGCTTCTGCCAGGGAGTGAATTATCTTTCTCTTTGAAGATATCTTTTCTTGCCTCGTTTTTCGGTTAAGCCCCTTCAAATATTCCAATAAATTACCACTATCAGGAATTTCTTTATAGGCTATCTCTCCCTTATAGAATGGGCCAAGAATTCTATCCACTCTGGCAGCAAGGGCCTCGGGAACAGGGATACCCCTTTGGGACGCCGTTTCCAGGATGACCAGCTCCCTGAACGGCCTGGAACTTCCCCATAAAATGTCTTTTGTTATTTTGCGAAACAATCCTCCGTGTTCATAATGTTTTATGATCATCCTCTCATGGGAGCCTTTAATGGGAATGCAGGGGATTACGTTTCTGCCTTTGAGTAAACTGACTCCCGGGGACAATCCTCGTTCCTTTATTTTCCCCGAGAGAGTAGCTTTTTGACTTAATATCGGGTCTCTATATTTATCTTTTACGAATACGGTACTCCTGCCTATTACTACTTTCTCAAACTGTGGTGGAATTTCCCTGTTCAATTTCCTTCTCAACCTCTTTCGCTGGCGAGTGTCGCCTCTTCGATTCCTCAATTCTTTCAAGCTGGACCCGAACCGCCTGAAAGACCTCTTCCACGGTAATCGCTTTCATACAGTTCAGTTCTTTACAGACTATCCTCGAACAAGGACTGCACGGCAGGTCTTTCTTTATTACTATATGATCCCCACCCCAGGGATGGCTCCGTTCAGGGTTGGCAGGGCCAAATAGAGCAATTACCCGAGTACCGCTGGCAGCAGCCACATGCATAGGACCTGTATCGTTGCTCACGAATAACTTACACCTGCGGGAAAGCGCAGCCAATTCCTTGATACTTGTGTTTGCTACTATCGCTTTTTTTCTCATTAAACTTACTACTTTTTCTACAATATTATCTTCTCCCGGTCCCTGGAAAATGATAACTTTTGCCCCGAACTCTTTAATCATTTTATCGGATAGCTCGGCGTATCTTGGCTCCGGCCACCTCTTGGATTGCTTAAACGCTCCGGGATTGATACCTATCAATAATTCTCCTATGCTGACTCCCTGTTTTCCTAAGAACTTTTCGGCCCAATCGTTTGCTTGCGGGCTTGACGGCAAATAGGGTTCCTTCCTCGCAGGTTCCACTCCCAGGGAAAGGACAATATTCAGGAACGTATCTACGGCGTGGAGGGAAACTTTGGGAGGCTTTACTATTCTGGTTAGGAGTAGATTTCTCAGTGAATGACCATAACCAATTCGCTCCGGAATTCTACTTAAATAGACGAAAAGAGCAGCCTTGTAGGAACGTGGCTGCATAACTATACCCGCGTCAAAATTTCTATTCCTTAAAGAGCGAATAAATTTAATCTTCCCCTTCAGGCTTCTTTCCTTGCCTTTTTCATCATAGATAATTGTTTCATCAAAATCTGGATTGCCATCAAATATTTCCTTCACCCAGGGATTAATTAGAAGGCTTATATGAGAATCGGGGAATCCTTTTCTCAAAGCAGATAAAGCCGGGGTCATAAACAGTGAATCTCCAATCCAATTTACACCCTTAACTAAAATTTTCGCCATTTCCCAATCCCTTTCCTATATTTAAAGCAGAGCTTCTCTGCTATTACTGACATTTAAAAGATAGTTTATGAAGAGGTTTCGGAATTTTAGCCAAAAAACAAGGGCGGCTTATTACCCTAATGCGAGGGGATTTGGTGTAGCGAGCATTAGAATTTTTAGCCAAAAATCGAAGATTAGAGTTTAGCCGAAACTGACCGCAGGGAATTTCCGGAAACTCCTGAGATTTTTGGCGGTGCTCGCAGAGCAAAAAATTGTCAGCGAGCGAACCAAATCCCGAGCATATATTCTTCAAGCGATGAACAAACTATCTTTTAATTCTCTAGGTTTTTAAAGGAAGGGAGTAGAAGATTCTGGCGTTTCCACTTCCTCTTCCTTCTTAGACTTGGCTTTCCACCGATTATGAAACCACCACCAATGTGTGGGATACCGCCGCACGAACTCCTCGATCACCTTGGTAATTTTAGCGGTAACAGTGAGAACATCCTTATCTTGATTACCGGATATCTCAAATTCAACCGTTGGACCGATAATAACTTTATGTTTATCTACTCCCTGCCGCACGTTGAATATCGGAACTACCGGTGCGCCTGTCCTTAAGGCCATGACTGCAGGTCCCACGACAGTTCCTGCTGGACGGCCAAAAAAATCGACAAATACTCCGCCTTTTGCCTTGTTCTGATCAGCAAATAGAGCAAGTATCTTGTTTTGACGTAAAGCGCCCAGAGATCTACGCACAGCCGTAGACCGAGGATAAGCAGGTATGGAATCGTAACCCAACCTGTCTCTCCACTTCTGGAAGTACGTTTCTACTCTTGATTCATCTGCTGGCCTCACGATCAATGCGTATGGATAGCCACGGGAGGTAAGTCCTGTTCCCATCAGTGTAAAATTGCCAAAGTGCGCACAAAGCCCTATTGCCCCTTTCCCCCGGGACAGAGCCCGTTTTAAATTTTCTTCTCCCTCCAGGACAAACTTTTCCTTTAGATGATCCAAGGGTGAAGAGTTCCTGAAAGCATAAACCATTGCCGAAATCAGCTCACAAAAACTCTGGCCAACTTCCCGAAGGCAGGCACGATAAATATATTCGATTTTTTCCTTACTCTTCTCCTTACCTAAACTCAAAGTGAGGTTTTCCAGGGCTGTCTTTCGGTACTTCCTGGTAAACGGGCGAGAGATGACTTCTAAATAGCGGGCAACAAAAGGAAATGTCTTTGCCGGCATAAATATGAATAACACGCGCATAATTGAAAACGTAACCCAGGATGCATCCAGTTCAAATCTCTTTTTCAACTTACTTTTTTTCTTTTTCCTTTTCTTCATTTACTTCAATCCTCTTCTCAGTTATGAATGAGCAGATTTTTTACTAATTTGGCGCTCTTTTCGGCAGATCCCTTATTGGCCTTGATTATTTCCAGAGCAGTCTTTCCCATTCTCTTTAATTCTTCAGGATTCGATAATAGTTCGAGAATACTATCAAGCAGCTCTCTTTTATTGGATACCACTCTCCCCGCTCCGCGGAAGACAAAGGAGCGAGCTATCTCCTCAAAATTGTCCATATAAGGGCCGAACAGGACCCCTTTCCCCAAACTGGCCGGCTCGAGAATATTGTGCCCTCCCACAGGGACCAGGCTTCCGCCCACAAAGACAATTCTTGCCAGAGCATAGAAACGAGTAAGCTCGCCGATAGTGTCCAGGAGAACAATCTGATTTAAATTGTCACCTTGAAATGGAGAAGAAAGTCTTGACCTTCTTGTGAATTGCAGATTCTTGCTATTTAGCAACTTCTCCACTTCTCCTACCCGTTCCAGGTGGCGGGGGGCAAGAATCAGTACTAAATGAGGATAAGACTTTCTAATTTCTCCATAGACATCGACGATCGTCTCTTCCTCTCCTCTATGCGTGCTGCCGGCAACAAAAATTAATTTGTCATGCGGCAAATTTGCCTCTACTGAATCAAGGAGAATGTTCGTCCCCACATCAAACTTTAGATTCCCTGTTACAGTGACTGCAGACGGATCAGCCCCCAACGAAACGATTCTCTGTGCGTCTATCTGGCTCTGCATAATAAATGCGTCGATATTCTTCAGAACTCTCCTCATCAAGAACTTGACCATTCTGTATTTTCTGAAAGAGTTGGCGGAAATTCTTCCATTAGTCACGATTATGGGAATTGTTCTTTTCTTTGCTTCTCTTATAAAATTAGGCCAGAGCTCTGTTTCGGTTATAATGAACAGTTTGGGGGCGATTGTATCCAGAACTCTTCCCACCACGCACGAGAAGTCGAGAGGAAAATAGATGAACGCCCGGGCATCCGGAACTATCCTTCTCGCCGTAGCCTGGCCCGTACCGGTTAATGTGGAAATAACAAAATTGTAATCGGGGCATTCCTCTTTAAGTGCTCTTATCAGATTTCCCATTGCCACTACCTCACCTACAGAAGCGGCATGGGCCCAGATGAGTTTTTCTTCTCCCCCCCTGTTTGTGCTTTCATTCAAAAAACCCAGTCTCTGTTTTAAACCTTTTTTTATTTTTTGAATAAAGAATGGCCAGAAGATAAAGAAGAACAAAACCAAAATAACCTGGTAAAAAATCCAGAAAAAATCTAACTTTCTAACTTTCGTCTGCACGCGCTTTACCACTTATAATTTTGCTTTCTTCAAAAGCATAGTAATCTTTCCTTGCCTTTCTATTTTTACCGGGATCTTCCGTTCATCATTGCTGAACCATATCTGAGAGCTCTCTGCATGGATTTTCTCTTTTCCTTTCCATATTACTTCCGTTTTAAGTGCCTCATATTTACCAGAAGGAGTGGTAACTTTTTCCATCCCCGTAACTTTTACTTCTGCCGAATAGTTCTTACCGTCATCATTGGCATCTATAATCAGCGAATCTCCCTTCTTTAGACCCTGTGTTCTCAGGTAATATACGGAAGACAGAGAATCCTGAACATAAACAGGAATATCAATCTTTTTCTTTTTATATGAAGCCTGATGTTTTTCCTGGTCGTAGATCGTTTCCTTATTTGAGCGATACTTACCCCCTCTCAATTTTTTTCTCTGCTTCCAGGTGAAGATGCCCTCTTTGTCGATGTACGACTCTATAACATCCCTGATCTTGTAATACATGTCGAAAAATCTCGAGCTGCGGGTAGAAAGAGTTACGTAATAAGCATCCCTGCCAGAAATCTTTACTATCTTCTTCACATGCATTACTGCAGTTCCCCCTACTACTCCTTTCCACTTGACCACATAAGTTAATTTTTCTCCCACCCGGAAAGCCCTGTTATCTATTTTGCGCCAGAGAGATTTTGCCAGGCTGTCTATTAGACTAACGCAGAAAACAAAAAACAGCGCAAAAATTAGACAGATGATTCTATTTTTCTTTGCCATTCTTCTTTGCCTCGAATAATCTCCAGTTCTATTTTCAATATCCAGATTTCCCACAAGACCCTATCGCTTTCTGAAAAAATAACTCTCTCCAGTCGCACTCCATCCTTTTCCGTGGTAACTGCGATTACCTCTCCCTTTTCCAGTTCGGTTCTGCACACAGTTTCTATTTCCCTGAGGTCATTCCGCTCGTAATCGTGGTGGTCGGGAAAGCGGAAAATTTTGACGGTCTTTGCTCCCAGCTCTTCTAATGTCTTCTCAAAGGAGTAAGGATTGCCGATACTGGAAAAAGTAACTACTTTTCTATCCTTAATAAAATCGAGATTTTTCTTCTCTCCCGAGAAAGTGCCCTGTAGATATTTTGGGCGGTGTATACTTTCCAGGATTGTGGATTGAGGGTTGAGCCGTCCTAAATCACCGGTTATCCTCTGCAAATCATCCCGGGAAACAAAATTTGCCCTGGTCAAAAGAAAAACGTCTGCCCTGGATAGGTGCGAGATAGGCTCTCTTAATGACCCGCGGGGAATCAAGTAGCCATTACCATAAGGATTTAAACAATCTATGGTTACAATGTCTATGTCCCGGTTCAAGGGCCAGTATTGAAAACCATCATCCAAAACCACAACTTCACTGGCAAATTCTTCTATTGCGTGTTTTCCACTATATATTCTATTTTTCCCCACAATTATGGGAACATCTGGTAAATTTCTTGCAAGGAGATAAGGCTCATCTCCGGCTTCCCGGGAAGAGAGGATTAATCTTTTTCCGTCAGAAACTATGGATATCTTGTTCTTATTATCCTTTTTCTTACTTCTTCCATACCCTCGCGATAAGACGGCAACTCTCTTTCCCATCTCTCTGAGCACTTTAGCTATCATAATTACAGCGGGAGTCTTTCCTGTGCCACCCCAGGTAATATTGCCCACGCTAATTGTAGTGCAGGGTAACTTGGCCCGCGGTAGAACTCCCAGTTTGTAGATAAGCCAGCGAAGCTTGATAGCTAAATAGTAGAATCGGGACAAGATAAAAAATAAAGAACGAAAAAGAGAATATATTTTCCCTCTTTCGTTATTTATGCAGGCTAGATAGAAGACTATTACTTTCTCTCTCATTACATGTTCTTACCTGCTCTTTTTCACCTTCCACTCATAAACGAGGGGACTGGCTATAAATATGGATGAATATGTTCCGATAAATATCCCGATTAAAATGGCAAAAGAAAAATCGTGAATAACGGGCCCGCCCAGAATGAATATTGATAAGACCACTAATAGAGTGGTCAGGGAAGTCATCATAGTGCGGGATAATGTTTCATTAATGCTGGAATTTATTACTTCAACCAAAGGCTTTTTATATTGTAGCCTTATATTCTCCCTTATCCTGTCGTAGACCACGATAGTATCGTTTATGGAATATCCAGCTAATGTAAGAAGGGCAGCAACAATGGGAAGAGTAATCTCTTTTCCTAATATGGTAAATATACCAAAAGTGATGAATACATCGTGAATTAAGGCTGCCACCCCGGCAAGGCCCCAGATACCGCCTATAAAGCGCCAGGCGATGTAAATGATAATACCCAGGAAGGCTAATAAGAAAGCCTTTATACCCCGCTTTTTTAGATACTCGCCGACCACGGGTCCCACTACCTCGTTGCGCTCAACGGTAAATTGATTTTCAGGAAACTCTTCCTGGAAAATGGAACTCAACTTTTGAGCAATCTCCACAGGTCCGACATCCAGGGTTTTTACCCTGATGATCAGCGCATTACTATTGGGAAATTTCTGAATGGTAGCCCCGGATAACTCGTGTCTCGACAATGTTTCTCTCATCTCTGCCACGGTGATTTCCCGGGAGAAATCTACTTGTACCAGTGTGCCACCAGTAAAGTCAATGCCCAGGTTTACTCCTTTGTGAAAAATGGCATACCCGGAGACCAAAATCATAAGCCCCGAAAGGATAAAAGCTTTTTTTCTCTTTTCAATAAACTTGAAGTTCGCTTTACTAAAAAATTGCATCCCTCTCTCCTATCTATTAGTAATTGAAAGAGAGTTTGTAAAGAGCATTGGGAATTTCAGCCAAAAAACGAGGATAACTCCTTCCCTTAGTGCGAAGGGATTTGGTGCAGCAAACCAAATCCCGAGCATGTATTCCTTAGCGATAAACAAACTATCTTTCAATTCTAAATGCTCAACTTCTCCACTCTCTTGCCCACTAAAATCATATCGAAAACCATATGTGTAACCACTATGGCTGTAAACATGCTGATTAATATGCCTAAGGAAAGCGTGACCGCAAAACCTTTTACCGGGCCCGAGCCGAATTGAAACAGAAAAGCTGCTGCTATTAACGTAGTTAAATTGGAATCGAGAATTGTCCTGAATGCCTTCTGGTATCCGGCATCAATTGCTACCCTGACCGTTTTGCCCGCTTTTAACTCTTCCCTGATTCTCTCAAAAATCAAAACATTGGCATCTACCGACATACCAATTATTAAGATGATACCTGCAATGCCGGGCAAGGTCAGGGTCGCCCGAACAAAAGTACGTCCCAGGTAAGCCATCAATCCCAAAAGTATAATCAAATTTAGAATGATGGCCAAATTGGCAACCAAACCGGAAAATCTATAGTAAATTACCATAAAACACATTACGCAAATGAGACCGATCCCACCTGCCACTACTCCCGCCCGAATTGAGTCTCTTCCCAGGCTGGGACCTACCGTTCTATTCTCTATGATGTTAACTGGCGCAGGTAATGCGCCGGCCCTCAATACAAGGGCTAAGTCCCTGGCTTTATCCATCGTGAAGTTTCCTTCAATTATCGCGTGGCCGTCGGGAATCTTGCTCTTTATTACCGGAGCTGATTGGACTCGCCCGTCAAGAACAATGGCCAGGTTTCTCTCAATGTTGACTTCTGTTATCCTGGCAAATTTTTTCGCGCCTTCCTTATTGAAATCGATTGCTACGTAAGGCATATTATACTGGCCGCCTATTTTTACCTTTGCGCTGGTCAATGCTGCCCCGGTAATTTCCGGCTCTTCTTTCAATAAGAATAATGTCTCTTCCCTGCCGGGCAGGACTTCATAGCCAGCGGGAATTTTGCCGGGATCAACTTTTCCCTCAGAATCCAATACCTCACTTATTCTGACTCCGTCATTGACCAATTTGAACTCGAGTAATGCCGTCTTTCCAATAAGCTCAATTGCCCTTCCGGGATCTTTCACCCCGGGCAATTCCACAACAACCCACCTATCCCCCTGACGGGTAATTAACGGTTCGGCTACGCCGAATTGGTCTACACGATTGCGTATCACCTCCAATGCTCTTTCCATAGCATCGCTGGGGGCAGTTCCTTCGGGAAGTCTATCTAAATCGACTTCCAGAACCAGATGCATTCCTCCTTTCAAATCCAGGCCCAGCTTGAGGATTTTGCCCAGAATCTTATCTTTACTCTCTTCCAATTTTGCTCTTTCCTCAGGAGATTTACGATACCACTGGTATGTGGGATATAGATATGCCAATGCCAGTATAACTATTACTCCCGTAACGATTGCTTTCCATTGGATTGATTTCTGCATAAATATCTCCTAACTGCCTATTGACATAACTCACCAGTGAGGAAAAACGGGGTCAGTTCTATTTTTAGCCCTATCATAACTCTATTTAACTATTTTAGTGAATCAAAAATAGAGCTGACCCCATTTTTCACTTTTTCATATGTCAATAGGCATTTATCTCCTAATTAGGAAAGTACTTAGAGTAATTTAATTTTATTAATAAGCAGTTCAAAGTTGCATTTCAAAAATTTTGCTGCCCGACGACACATTATCATTCTTGTCAAGAATATCTCAAAGTACTCCATAACCTGGGAAACTTCAGTATCAATGGTGAGTTCCAATGTAATTACCTTCTTATTTTTGTTGACTCTTAAAAATGATTTCTTCGAGGCATAATTTACGCGGTCGTGAATATCGAACCTTTTTAGATTGGGACGCACTCTCGATTGATGGACATCCGACTTGTCGGCCAAAATGACGGCTGCCCCAATGTCATTGATGGGATCACCGGTCTGCTCTTCGTGGTTACCAATCGCCCCGGCAATCAGGGCAATTTCATCACTGTCCATATTCAAGCTTTCCAAAATTTCAACAGCCAACAATGCCCCGCTCTGCTCATGGCGCGTCCTACCGACCATATTTCCCATGTCGTGAAGATAACCGGCAATTGCCGCCAAGTCTGGTAACCGCTGATTATATTCTAAGTGACTTAAGACATTATGAGCAATACTGGAGACTAAATTAGCGTGGCGCTGCCCATGCTCAGTGTAACCCACCGCACTCATATATTGGTCTGCTGCTCCCAGGAAAGCAATCACCCGAGGGTGTTGTTTAACTTCTTTAATTGTCACTCTACTCATTTTGTTTCTTTTCCTTGCTCGGAACCGGCAGGGGATTTGACCACTGCGGAAATTGCGCTTTTGGAAATGACCACTTTTACTCCTTCAGCAATCTTCAAATCCACCGCATTGCCTTTAATTGCACTTATTGTCCCGTGAATTCCGCCAGAAGTAATGATTTCATCTCCCCTCTTTAAGGCATCGAGAAGCTTCTGGTGTTCTCTAACTTTCTTTTGCTGAGGACGAATCAGAAGAAAATAGAAAACAAAAAAGATCAGAATCAGAGGCAATAAGCCTCCGAACGCGCCACCTCTGGGAGCCTCACCCGCTCCCCCTGGACGTTGACCTAAAGCGTAAACAAGATCCATTAGCTACCTCCGCATTCATGTTAATTAGTGAATCTATTCACTTTCATTATGCCACTTTCTCAAGAATTCTCTTTTTGCTTCCTGGTAACGGTCTTCTTCAATAGCCTGTCGAATTTGCTCGAATAATTTTACCATAAAATGCATATTATGTAAAGTGTTTAATCTCAATGCCAAAATCTCTCCTGCTCGAAAAAGATGGCAGAGATAAGCCCGGGAAAAGTGTCCACAGGTATAACATTCACATTCCGGATCGAGGGGTCCAAAATCGTCTTTGTATTGAGCGTTTTTTATTACTACTTTTCCCCGGGAGGTGAACACCTGACCATTGCGAGCGTTCCTCGTGGGCATAGCACAATCGAACATATCGACACCTTTCTCCACAGCCCCCCATAATTCTTGAGGCTCTCCCACTCCCATTAAATAGCGTGGCTTGTTCTCGGGAAGTAATGGTGTGGTGTAGTCCAGAATCTCATTCCGTAAATCCCGCGGTTCTCCCACGCTCAGGCCGCCTATAGCGTAACCTTCAAACCCAATCTTTATCGTCTCCTCTGTACTTTTCTTCCTTAAGTCCTTATGCATCCCTCCCTGGATAATGCCAAAAAGCCATTGTGGATTTGGCGATGAGTCGTGATTTTTGAATTCCTTCTTGCATCGTCTGGCCCATTCCAAAGTCAATTCCATCGACTGCCGGGCGTAATCTTTCTCGCAGGGGTAAGGAATGCACTCATCAAAACAGGTTATAATATCAGAAGCTAAACTAATCTGAATCTGAATTATTTTTTCCGGTGAAAAGAAATGCCTGGCACCATCTATATGCGACTGGAATTCTACCCCTTCTCTACTTATCTTCCTCCGGTCGGCAAGACTGAAAACTTGATATCCTCCACTATCACTTATGATTGGTCTGTTCCAGCCCATAAACTTATGGATACCCCCAGCCTTCTCTATTATCTCCACTCCCGGCCTCAAGAATAGATAGTAAGTATTGCCCAGAACTATCTCTACTCCTGCCTCCTCCAGTTCCTTGGGCGATAGGGTTTTTACTGTACCCTGAGTCCCTACGGGAATAAATACAGGGGTAGTGATTGTACCATGGGGGGTTACGATTCTACCTATTCTCGCTTTCTCACTTTTTTTTAATACTTCAAATGATGAATATAGCATCGCCGTAACTATAAAAAAAGTATTTTTTCTTTATGGCTTCCTCGTATGCCTGGAAAATATTCTCTTTTCCCGCAAATGCTGCCACGAGCATTAACGGGGTAGATTCCGGCAAATGGAAATTTGTAATTAACCCGTCTACTACCTTAAACTCGTAGCCAGGATAAATGAATAGTTCTGTCCAGTTCTTTCCCGGTTTTACTCCCACCTTCTTTCCCGATTGCCCAGGAAATGACGGTGACTTTTCTTCAACACAGCACGATTCCAGGACTCTTACTGTTGTGGTTCCCACGGCAATGATTCGCTTTCTTTTTTCTATAGCCTGATTAATTGCTCTGGCAGTAGCTTCATTTAATTCAAAGTATTCGGCATCCAGTCTATGCCTGGTAATTTCGGCCTCTCTTACTGGCTTAAAAGTGCCCCAGCTTACGTGCAAAGTGAGGGGCACAATCTTTGCTCCTTTAGCTTCAATTCTGTCTAATAGCCTCCTGGTGAAGTGGAGACCTGCCGTGGGAGCTGCTACTGCCCCTTCCTTTTCTGCAAATACCGTCTGATACCACTTTCTATCCTGAAGTTTAAGTCTATCGTGAGGATTCCTTTTAATGTAAGGGGGCAGGGGGACTTCACCAATCTTTTCCAGATTCTGCTGGAAAGTTCCTGGAAAGTCGAATCCAAAAATAAATTTCCCTTTTTCTCTAGCTAAGACCTTGCCCAGCAAAAAAGGAGTTTCCGGAGAACGTGAGCTTGCCCGGCCGTTCTTCCCGAAAACCACTTCCGTCCCTTCTCTTATTCTCCTTGCCGGCCTGACTATTGTCTCCCAAACTTCTCTGAAATTCTCTCTTTTTCCACAAGAGCCAGTAGTTGTCTTTCCCGGCTTTGCCAACTGCCTCAAAAGAAGAATTTCTACTTTTCCCTCGCTATCTTTTTTCTTTCCCCGGAGCCTGGCTTTTATTACTTTTGTATTATTAATTACCAGTAAATCGCCTGGCTCAATCAGCCTCACTATATCAACGAACCTTTTGTGTTCTATCTGTCCTGTTCTTCTGGATAGTACCATCAATCTACAGTGGTCTCTGGGTTTAGCAGGGCACTGTGCTATAAGCTCTCCCGGCAGGCGGTAATCGTATTCCTGAAGTTCCGTCAATCTTCCCATTTCTCAATCCTTGTTGCAGGATAATAGTACCGTAAAATCTCTCTATAGTTGGCTCCCCGTTCAGCCATTCCTTTAGCGCCCCATTGACACATACCCACACCATGCCCCCACCCTCGTCCGTAAAACTTTATTCTGTTACCCATATGTTCCATCGCAAATAGCGTGCTCTTGATAAGGTTAGGCCCCATAACCATCCTGAAGGTGCTTGCTCTAATTTTGAGGCGATCGCGCTGGTGAAAGATTTTTAAATAAGTTACCCTACCCGAGGAACTTCTCCCCAGAATTTTAATCTTCTCGATCTCTCCCACATCATATCCGTTTTCATTTAGTTTCTGTTGAAGCATTTTTTTCTTTATCGTCTTTTCCCAGTAGTACTGGTGAGTCTTTTTACAAAAGTAACAGGCTCGCCCTTTCAAATAAGAAAATTGCTCTTCTCCTTCCCAGGCGTTGGTCACATCTTCCGTGTGTCCTCCACAATTACTGTGAAAGAAGCTCTTGATAAGTTCTCCCTTGTAAGTAATCACCTCTCCTCTGGTTAGGTCGACTGCTCTGGACGTGCGCGGGTCCTCTGCTTCCCCCCCGCCATATACCTGAGAGGTTATCGTGGCAGAAAGGTCGAAGCCTTCTTTATCGTACTTTCCCAAATTTTTCATAACGTAGGTGCGGGAAACGACTGCCTGGGCTTTAAGTGCTTCTATAGACCATTCCGGAGAGACTTCCCGGGTCATTACTCCGTAAAGGTATCCTTCCACTCCCAGTTCATTTATCACATTCAAATTGCCTTTACTGTTCAACGAAACTTTAATCCCATCCCTGTATCTCCTACCGTTAACCCTGAGCATCTCATTATCATAAAGCGAATTGAACCTGAGCGACGGCCCGAACATTTTATCTGCAATTCTTATTCCCTTGGATGTAGACAAGACTAAATATACATCACTGCTCTTCAATTCTACGTGCCTGCCCGTTCCTAAATCGATGGCTTCAAAACCACCCTCGGCGCCGATATTGAACGAATAGACATTCTCCAGAATGCCGACGCGAATAATTGTTTCCGGCAAACGATTCCCCGCCAAAGCGGGAGAAAGCAAAAGTGCGGGGATAATTAACAAGATCACCGGAAAAAATATAATAAATTCTTTTCTCATCTATTTTCTCCCCACAAGCCAGAAGATTAAGGAAAGAATTATGCTCAAAAGAATACAGGTTGTTATAGGAAAATAAAAAGTGAAAAATGGGGTAAGCTCTATTTTTGGCCTTATCATAACTCT
>Ga0224501_10001107_pt1 | contig 20699 bp, 24 predicted proteins | sample SF_Oct11_sed_USG_4_FD_169105 | JGI IMG/M metagenome (GOLD analysis project Ga0224501, IMG submission 169105) | Sediment microbial communities from San Francisco Bay, California, United States - SF_Oct11_sed_USGS_8_1 | ecosystem: Environmental > Aquatic > Marine > Sediment | place: USA...
TAAAATCTTCATCTCCGCTGAGAAAGCACCCCATACGCATTCCGGCAAAAGAATAGGATTTTGAAAGCGTACGCAGAATAATTAAATTAGGATGGTCTTGCAGTCCGGGCACAAGCGAGCCTTGAGCCGTGAACTCCGCATAGGTTTCATCAAGCACAACCATGGCATAACCGCACAGCGCTTTGACAATCTCTATTATCGCTTTATGGTCAAAAGAATTACCTGTCGGATTATTCGGCGAGCATATGTAGACCAACTTGATATTCTGGCTCTCATTTGTGGCCTGTTTGATGATCTGGTCTTTATCAAGAACAAACGTGCCGCCGTCTTTCAAAAGAGGAACGCTGACCACACCGGCGGGCATACTCTGTGCGTCTACCTTATACATCCCGAAAGTAGGCGGATTTATCAAGACTTTATCCTTATGCGGCTCACAAAATAATTTAGTCAAAATAACCAGAGCTTCATCCGCGCCGCGCGTCATAATAATATTATCCGTGTCACAGCCATATGTATGCGCGTACGCCTCTAATAATGTTTGGGGCTGCGGCTGTGGATAGCGATTATAACTTTCAAGATCTGGAAGCTCGTACGGGTTTTCATTGGCATTCATAAACACCAGATCATCTCTTTTGACCACCTCCATCCCCGCCGAGACATAGCCTGCGAGATCAAGATAATGCGTGCGTATCAATTTTGAGATATCGGGGTTCATAAGAGAGCGTCGCTTATTCGCGCTCCATCGTGCATTGCAGCGGCTGTTCATTCGCCCGTGCATAATCCATGACTTGCGCCACTTTGGTTTCCGCAACCTCAAAGGTAAAAATTCCGCACACACCAACGCCGCGGCGGTGTACGTGCAGCATTATATCCGTGGCTTCTTGTCTGGATTTGCCAAAAATAGTTTCAAGAACATGAACAACAAATTCCATCGGTGTGTAATCATCATTCAAAAGTAAAACCTTATACATAGAAGGTTTTTTTGTCTTTGGTTTAGCCTTGACCAGCAAGCCCTGATCTTCCTTAGGGCTATCTTCCCCGTCATTCGGCGCATACGGGTTATCTTCACCAGAAGCACTTTGCATCAGAGTTGTGTTTTTTACCAAATCATACAGATCTGTTTTCATTTTTTGCCGATATCTCTCGTATTTAAATCCGCTAAGTGGTAATTTCTATACTATAAAGCTCTTCGGAAATAAATAATTATTCCCGAATTATTTGACATAATTTAATTATTTTGATACATATTCCAACCTTAAAAGGGCAAAAAGGAAACGGGTTTATGAAATATTTCATTCTGACACTCTTAATAGGATTTTTCGTAATCACCAGTCAAGGCGTTATAGCTGCTGATGAGTTCGGCTCACGTTTTACCGGTGAAACACCGGCAGGAATGGCCGAAGGAACCTACGAGCCTGAAGAAACTCCTGCGGTTGCGATGGATGATCCGGCCGAGGATTTACAGGATATTATGCCTGCTGCCGGTGAGGAAGAAGAGCCCACCCGAGACGAAACCCCAAGCGCTGAATAAAATTCAAGCAATCTCGAATATCGCGTCAATTTCTACAGCAACGCCCAGAGGCAAGCTAGGCGCACCAACAGCAAAGCGCGCATGTTTACCTGCCTCACCAAGTGCCTCGGCAATAAGATCAGATGCGCCGTTAATCACAACAGGCTGATTGATAAAATCGGGAATACAATTCACAAAGCCACCCAGCTTCACACAGCGCTTAACTTTTGAAAAATCACCGCCCACCGCCTCATTAACCTGCGCCAGTATGTTCAGGGCGCAAGCCTGCGCGGCCTCAACACCTTGCTCGATAGTCAAATCCTCGCCCACACAGCCCAGATGCATTTTCTCTCCATTAAGAAAAGGAATTTGCCCCGAGACATAGACCATATTGCCCGAAATCACATAGGGCACATAATTCGCAGCAGGCGCAGCTGCTTGTGGTAAAGAAAATCCAAGCTCTTCAAGTTTTTTTGCAATATCCATGTCTCTATCTCTTATTTTTGGCGTTTACGAGTTCCCTTTCCTCTGCCATAATCCGCTGCACGTGTAAAGTATTTTACCAGAGGATAAGAATGTTTAAACTGTTAGGGGTCCTGTCGCCCGCACATATTTCGCTTTTTACCCTGACAAAGCGGAAGAAGAAAATTGGCATTGATTGTCTGGGCAATAAATATTACGAAGCCGCGCCGCGCAAAGGTTATAAACGCCCGAGACGCTGGGTAATCTATAAGGGCGCGCCCGAGGCCAGTAATGTTCCACCGGAATGGCATGGCTGGCTCCATCACCAAACCGATATCGTGCCAAGCGAAGATGGAGAATCCTGCCGCCGTCCATGGCAAAAACCGCATCAACCAAATCTTACCGGAACTACTGCAGCTTACCGCCCACCCGGTCATATCCTACAGGGAGGACAGCGCGATAAGGCTACCGGCGATTATGAAGCGTGGATGCCTTCGGATTAACGGCATAAGAAGGATTTACAGCTTTGTCGATTTTGTATAAGTCTTGAAAGGGCTTAATGAAATTTACGCATCTTAGGGACTGAATTATTATGAAGAGAAGTGTCGCCGAAACCGTACTTGGAGCTATTGTTGTTATCATAGCCGGATTATTTTTGTCCTATGCTTTGAAATCCTCCAATGTCAATGCAGCAAACGGTTATACGGTCATGGCGGATTTTTCCGGTATTGGCGGATTGGCAGAAGGCGACGACGTACAGATTAGCGGCGTAAAAGTCGGCCACGTCCTTAATGTCGAGCTTTTGCCCGACACCTATCTGGCGCGTGTTCATATCTACATCAAAAACGGTTATCAACTTCCTATTGATACGGCTGCGCTGATTACGAGCAAGAGCTTGCTTGGCGGCACGTTATTAGCCCTTGAGCCGGGCGCGGATGAGGAAATGATTGAAAATGGCGGACGCATTGATTATACGCAAGCGCCGCAAAATCTCGAACAGCTCCTCGGACAATTCATATTCAGCATGCAAGATAGCGATGATAAAACGTCTGAAAACTAAGCTGTCAACGTCATTCCCCGAATTTTTTAAAAAAATTCTAGGGGAATCTATAGATTGCCTTAGAATTTGCCATGCAAATTCAGGCAATGACGTTGCGTTCTTGTGCCTTTCTGCTCTTGTGTTACTGTTTTTATCGCCTGCCCATGCCCGCGAAATGACGGAATATCCGGTTGCCAAATTACAATATCTGGATAAGGTCACAGCGCGAACCACCACATTTCAGGCCACAATCGGAGAAACGATGAATTTCGGCTCTCTTTATGTGAAGGTGCAATCCTGCCAAAAATCTTCTCCGGTTGACCAGCCCGAATCCGCAGCCTTTCTGCAAGTCTGGGAAGGTGGAGAAGGCAGGGACTCCAAATGGGTGTTTAGTGGCTGGATGTTTGCGTCCTCTCCGGGCTTATCATCTATGGATCATCCCGTTTATGATGTCTGGGTACTTGATTGCCTTGAGGATGAAGCCATGAAGGCCGCACGGGAAGCGGCGGAGAAAGCCGCGCAGGAAGAAGCACTGGAAGAGGAAACCCCACCCGTTGAATAATTTACCACAGAGGAAACACAGGAGCATCTTTCCGTCATTACACGCTTTATGCGTGTAATCTATTTGGATTGCACGGACAAGCCGTGCAATGACGTTTAGAGAAAAAGCGCTCTGTGATTTCGTCTATGTTTAGTTTTGTCATTTCGAGCGAAGTCGAGAAATCTTTTTAGATCCCTCGGCGTTGCTCGGGATGACCTTATTTTACCCCACCTCCGCGCCAACAACCTCGAATTCCGGTTTCCGGTGGATGCGGTGGTCCTTGACCTCGAAGAAATGCGCCTTATCGCCAAGGCTTTCAAAATCACCCAGATCCGTGCCGGTCATCCAGACCTGCCCCCCTAGTTCCTCCAATATCTGATACAGGCTTTCGCGCCGATTATAATCCAGATGGGCGGCAACCTCATCAAGCAAGAGCAAGGGCGGTGCGCCCCGCTCGGCTCTGATTAGTCTTGCATGCGCCAGAACAAGTCCAATCAGCAAGGCTTTTTGCTCTCCGGTCGAACATTGACTTGCCGGCATATTTTTCACCGCATACACAACCTCGAGATCGCTTTTATGAGGGCCCACAGAAGCCCCGCCTGTAATTGCATCACGGTCGCGGCTTTGGGCCAGCTTAATTGCAAAACCTTCCTCCAGATCAAGGGCTGATCTTCCGTTCAGATGCTCCTCCAGATAGCCAGACACATTAATCCTTGCACGCGGAAATTCGCCTTCCGGAGCTGCCATGCACGCAGCCTTAAGGCGCTCTATGAACTCGTTACGCGCTGCTGCAATCGCCACGCCTGTCTCGGCGATCTGATGTTCCAGACCCTTAAGCCAGAGATCATCACCTGCCCCATCCCGCAAAAGCCTTGAGCGTTGAGATAGAGCATTCTCGTAGCGCGTGATGCGCCCTGCATGGCCCGGATCAAAGGCAAAAACCAGACGATCAAGAAATTTCCGGCGCTCGCGCGAGGAATCAAGGAAGAGCCGGTCCATTTGCGGAGTAATCCAGACACAAGACAGATGCCTTGCCAGTTCACTTTGGCTTTTGGCGGTTTTGCCATTAATACGCACAATGCGCTTGTCACGCGCAGCCCCGTCATTAAAGCCTTCCACCCCCGTGCCCAAGCGAACTTCATCACCATATTTGCTTTGCAGCATTAGGGAGATAGCCCAAGGGCTGAGCGAGCTGTTTTTCTGGACTTCACTGCTTTTGGCACTGCGCAAGCCCCGCCCCGGTACAAACAAAGACAAAGCCTCAAGAATATTGGTTTTTCCCGCGCCGTTATCCCCATAAAGCACAACAATATCCTTGCTGATATGATCAAGATTTATCCCTTCATAACAACGGAAATGGCTTAGTTTTATCTGTGTAATTCGTGCCATAAGGCTCTTATAGACTCAAGTTTGTAAGATCATCCCCCGTGGACAATAATATCATATCCGGTTGCAATAGCGCCAAGGCCACCCTCAACAGGCTCGCCAAGTGCCTCAAAGTGCCATTTCGGCCCTTCACGTTTAAGGACACCAGCCAGCATACCCGTGACGTGCACCCCTTCTACATCTTCATCCAAATTATAGCGCAGAATTTCCTGAGAATTGGACGCGTTGATCACACGTATATACCCTTTTCTCATTTTGGAAAGAAATTGATCTTTTTCCTCACCCTTATAGATCGAAAACGTAAACATGACCTTTACCACTTCATAGGGAATTTTATTCAGATCAATAGAAATGCTTTCATCATCCCCGTCACCGGCCCCTGTTCGGCTATCCCCGTTATGCACAACAGATTCATCTTCGTCACGCTCATTATTATAAAAAATAAAATCGGAATCTTTACGTGTTTTTTCGTTTTTCCCAAGCAAGAAACAACTGACATCCACATCCAGCACATCACCCTCAAAAGCATTTTGCTCCCAGCCTACACCCACCATGATACTTGACATAGTAGGGTCTTTGGCAGTCAGGTTGATCTCCTCACCCTTCTTGATTTTATTATCCTTAATCTCGATGCTAACATTTTCGGGAATGTCATCAAAAATATCGACCATAATCTTCCTCTTAGTCCTTCAATACCTACGTTTATTGTAACAAGTTTACTGCATATATATAAGCAGTATACGCTACATAAGAGAATAAAAACAAACCCCCCGTCATTCGGGAAATCTTCTTTGATAATACCAGAACACACGTGAATATTGAAGCAACCAATAACATCACCCAAACATCGAAGTTTATAAGCTGAGCATCAAAACCTCCGACGGGAATAGGTTTGATAATAGACGTTACACCAATAATCATTAAAATGTTAAATACGTTCGAGCCGATAATATTCCCCACCACCATATCATACTGGCCTTTGCGTCCGGCTATAATGCTTGTTGAAAGCTCAGGCAAGGATGTTCCAAGCGCGACAATACTTAAGGCTATAACAGATTCTGGAATACCTAAAAGACCCGCACTAACTCTTGCGCCTTGTACAAGAAACTCCGCGCCCAGTGCGATTAATACAAGCCCAAAGAACAGAAAACCATACGCCTCGGAGGGTTTGGAAAATTGAGGCACTGTCATTTCCTCATCCTGAACTTTACTTTCTTTTTTCGATGCCTGATATTGCAGAAAAACATAAAGCCCAAGCAGGGCAACCATCGAAAAGCCTGCTAAACGTGTAACACCGCCTGAAAAAACCAATATGCACGTCATCAAGACGCTACAAAATACCATAAAACCGACATCCTTAAGCATATTTTTGGAAACGGTGATTTTCATAGGTACAAACAAGGCGGTTACGGCCAGAACCAATAATATATTGGCAATATTCGAACCAATCACGTTACCAATCGCAATACCCGAGGATCCTTGCAAGTTTGCAAAAACAGAAATCACAAGCTCGGGCAAGGATGTCCCGAATGCCAGAATTGTAAACCCCACGACCAAAGGCGATACCCCGAAACGATCTGCTACATAAACAGAAGCATCAATTGTCTGATCGCCGCCCCGCACCAGCATTATGATCCCAAGAATAAGTGCGCCACTCGCAAGGATAAAGGCTTCGTATGTGGTTAATTCCGTCATAATACTCTTTTCAGATAATGTGTGGCTTTTCGCTTATATTTACGTATTTATGCCGGACGTTTCTGACCATCAGCCCAATTTAAACCGAAGCCAAAAGCACGATCCATCTCCTCATGACCGGGAAAATATTCGGTCCTGTTTGTCAGAATAATGCCACCCCGTTTACTTTCCAACTCGGCAATTGCGCAGAGTTCCAGACTATCATCATGGGCATTTAGCGTCACATAAAAATCATGCTCTCCCGGAACATCGACAACGACTTGCGGCTTGATTTCCGACCATGTCGGTGCGCCTTTATAAATATAGATATAAACAAGGATGCGCTTGATCTCGTTCCATTTCTTGCCGTTCACCAGCAAATATTCGTCATGGCCTTCCTGATCGCCTGTACGATCATCTCCGGAAAGAGCAATAAAAGGCGGGTTATCATAATCCCCGAACTTTTCGCCAAAAGACTGTATGGCGCCGCGTGTGCCGTCCTGCAACTCGTACAGACAGCCAATATCCAGATCAACACCAACCTTAGTGACTTTCTTGAACCATTTACCGAAAAGCCCTGAGTTTTCCACGCGAATATTATCCCATGCCGCGCCAATCATAATGGAGTCAAACCCCTCCTTCGGAGAGATCGATATACTATGTCCGGGCTCGGATAAGAACTCGCAATTATCGGGGTGATCGCTTTCCATACGGTATCCGGCAGCGCCTAACGCCGCACCATGACCGGAAAAATCAACAATACTTTCCGATGCTTTTGCTAATGAATCGAGTGAGTTTTTTGCGCTTTTTACCATTTTCGTCACCGCCCTTATGATAAAATTTTATTCTTTAAGGACCATAGCACTTTGATTCGAAGAAATAAAATGATTTTAAATCTTGCGCTTCCGCAGCACTTCGCCATGAGCGGGGAAATTTTCGTAATCCGTCATCGTGCAGACACTCTCTTTTAGCGCCTCGAAACCCTGTTTATCGCACCGCGAAATTGACGTGCGCTTGAGAAAATCCCACACGGAGGTACAGGAATAACTCTTTGCCCAGCCACCGGTTGGCAGAACGTGATTCACTCCAATCCCGTAATTACCGAGGGATGAAGGCGTATATTCCCCGATCAAAATCTCTCCGGCGTTTTTTAGAGACGGCACAACTTCATCGGGATTTTTGACCTTCAGGTGCAAATGTTCAGGCGCGTATTCATTGGCAAAGGCAATAGACTCCTCAAGGCTTCCGGTCAGGATAATTCCGCCATAGCTTTCGTTTTGACCGCTCATCACATGCTTGCATATTTCGCGGTGGGTCTGTGGCAAGGACTCAATCGCCGCAGGCATGTTTTCCTGCACATAATTTGCCAGAGCGTGGTCATGCGTTACCAGCAAAGCCGCAGAATCCATGCCATGCTCGGCTTCGTTCAATATATCCCAGATCGTATTATCAGGATCGGAAGTTTCATCCGTTAAAACAATAGATTCCGACGGTCCGGCAGGCATACCGGGGTCAAGCTGATCTGAAAGGATCCTTTTAGCCGCCGCAACATAAGGGCTGCCAGGCCCAAGGACTTTGCAGACTTTTGGCACGCTTTGCGTCCCATAAGCCAGAGCCGCTATACCTTGCGCGCCTCCGCATTTATAGACATTTTCTACCCCGCAAAGCCATGCCGTATAAAGGGTCGCCGCATCCACGCCGCCATCAGGGGTCGGGGGCGTAACAATAGCGATATTCTTAACCCCTGCTATTTTTGCGGGCACGGCCAGCATATAAAGCGCCGAAGGGAATGCGCCTTTGCCTCTTGGCACATAAAGCCCCACAGAATCAAGCGGGGTAACCTGCTCTCCGGCCCAAACGCCGGTCTCGATTTCTTCCAGCCAGTATTTTTCCACGCGCTCCATCTGTTTCACGTGAAACGTTTCCACATTCCTCACACAATGACTGATTGCGGCTTTCAGATCTTTATCCAGAGACTTATCCGCAGATTCAAATTCTTCTGGGCTAGCCTTTATATTAGAAATTTCTGCCTTCTCGAATTTAGCGGCAAAAGCGCGCAGGGCTTCGTCACCATTTTCACGCACCTGCTCGATGATCGGTCTTACCGTTTCACATACCGCATCAATATCGCTTTCCGCGCGGCGTAAAATCCGCTCTTTGGTCAGAGCATCTGTCTCACTCCAGATATATTTATTTATTTTCATGGCGCTATAGTCTAACTTCTTATTGACATTGCGCTTATATATAACGAAAACCGTCTGATGACAAAACAGAAAATCGCAATTATTGATTATGGCTCTGGAAATCTGCGCTCTGCCGCCAAAGCTTTCGAGCATGTCGTCAAAGAAAATGCGCTTGATGCAGAAGTTATTGTTACGGCCCATGCCGAAGATATTGATCAAGCCGACAGGATTGTCTTACCCGGTCAGGGGGCTTTCGGGGATTGCATGAAAGGCCTTAAATCCGTTAACGGAATGATCGAGGCATTGGAAAGCGCCGTGCTTAGCAAGGGCACGCCTTTTCTTGGGATTTGTGTAGGGATGCAACTTATGGCCGCGAGAGGCCTGGAACACGGATCCCATGCGGGCCTTAACTGGATCGAAGGCGAGGTTGTCCCTATCACACCCAAAGACCCGTCTTTAAAAATCCCTCATATGGGCTGGAATTCCCTTGAGTTCCCCACCTATAGTACTGATCAAAACAACCGTCATTTTGTGCTTCGCAGCACAGAAACTTGCGAAAATTTCTATTTTGTTCACTCTTTTATGTTCCAATGTTTATATAATCATCATGTATTGGCAATGACGAATTATGGAGAACCGATCACTGCTATTGTTGGAAAAGATAATATGATCGGTGTCCAGTTCCATCCGGAAAAAAGCCAGAAAGCAGGACTTAAATTGCTTTCCCGCTTTATGGAATGGAAACCTTAAGACGGTATTTTGAAGAATATCTCTATAGGCTAGAAAAAAGGAGCATGTAATGAACGACCAGACAAAATTACAGCCTATACCGCCGAAGCCAAGCGTTGAGCGCATTACAGAGCTTGCGGCAAATGATCTCAATGATCTGTGTGATGCGACGGACGCCGCGATAGAAGGCGGAGGTGGTTTCGGATGGGTTGAACTCCCCTCCCGTAATATTCTCGAGCGCTATTGGCAAGGTGTTTTGACCATGCCCTCGCGCGAGCTTTTTGTGGCACGTATGGATCACGTGATTTGTGGCACGTGTCAGATCGTAAAACCCCCGTCTAATAACGAGGCTCAAAGCTTTGCCGCGAAACTCACGACGAATTTTGTTGCGCCTTGGGCACGAGGCCACGGCCTTGCCAAAATGCTTATTGAGTGTGCAGAGAAATTTGCCAAAGAAGAAGGCTTTGCCGTTATTAATCTTGATATCCGCGAAACCATGGAAAAGGCAATTAAGCTTTATGAAAGCATGGGATATTTGCGCATCGGCACGCACCCCTATTATGCGAAGGTTCATGGCGAGGTGCTAAAAGGGTATTATTACACCAAGCTCATTGATGAGAGCACGTTAAAAGACTAAATCGTATCTAAGAAGTGATCATATTGCCGCAAATAAAGTCTTTGTCTTAATAAATACAAATTTATTATTTTACTTTTATGGCCTCAAAGGGGCTGTTATAGTCGCTCCCGCCTGAATAGATATTATACAAGGACTTAAGGAATGATTATTTACCCCGCTATAGATTTAAAAGACGGTCAGTGTGTGCGCCTTTATAAAGGCGATATGGATAAGGCTACGATTTATAACGAAGACCCTGCCGCCCAGGCTCATGAATGGGCAAAAAGCGGGTTTTCGTGGATTCATGTGGTTGATCTGAACGGAGCGATTGATGGACATCCGGTCAATATCGAGGCCGTACAAAGCATCATTGAGGCGGCGGATATTCCTGTGCAGCTTGGCGGCGGGATACGCAGCCTTGAGCAAATCGAAAACTGGCTGAATGAAGGGGTAAGCCGCGTTATTTTGGGCACTGTGGCTTTGAGAGAGCCAGAGCTTGTCAAGGAAGCCTGCTTTCATTTCCCCGATCAGATTGTTGTAGGAATAGATGCAAGAGATGGTAAAGTCGCCGTAGAAGGCTGGGCGACAGGTTCTGATATGGATGCCTCCGAGCTTGCCCTTAAATTCGAGGATGCGGGGGTCAGCGCGATTATCTACACTGATATTGATCGTGACGGGACGGGACAGGGCGTTAATATCGTCTCTACCCTTTCACTTGCACGAAGCATTTCGATTCCGGTGATTGCTTCTGGCGGCGTTGGTTCCTTGCAGGATTTAGAGTTAGTCAGGGATGCTGCCGAGTATGGCATAAAAGGCGTGATCGTGGGGAAAGCGCTTTATGACGGACGCATATCTCCTTCGGATGCCTTAAAAGTTGCCGCTGGAGGATAAGACAAGATGAATGAAATAAAAAAAGACATTGCGAATATAACACAAGACATAACCCAGTTTTTCAAACAGGAAAGCTTTGCCGGAATTTTTTTATGTCTAACAGCCATCATCGCAATGATTATCGCCAATACGGCGCTTGTCTCTTATTACGATCAACTGATTGATATTCCTGTTGCCGTGAGTTTCGGTAATTGGGCCATTCACAAACCGCTTTTGCTCTGGGTGAATGACGGGTTAATGGCGGTTTTTTTCTTCCTTGTCGGGCTGGAGCTAAAGCGCGAGTTCATGGAAGGCGAGCTTTCCAGTATCAAGAAAATTATCCTGCCTGCACTTGGTGCGATTGGCGGAATTGCTCTTCCTGCCCTGATCTATGTGGCATTTAATTATGACAATCCTGTTGAGATTCAAGGCTGGGCTATTCCGGCGGCGACAGATATTGCTTTTGCTCTGGGCGTACTTGCTCTTTTAGGGAATCGCATTCCGCTATCACTCAAGGTCTTGCTGACCTCAATCGCGATTTTTGATGATATTGGCGCGGTTGTGATCATCGCCTTGTTTTATACCAGTAAATTATCGCTCTTTGCCCTTGGTATCGGGACTTTATGCTGCGGGGTTTTATTTATCCTGAACCGTATGGGTGTGACGACCAAAAGCCTTTATATCCTGATGGGGATTATTATGTGGGTGGCGCTTTTGAAATCCGGCGTCCATGCCACACTCAGCGGCGTCATTCTGGCTTTTTTCATCCCGATGGCTGATAAAAACTACCCGAATAGATCACCGCTCAAAATGATGGAGCATGATTTGCACTATGTGGTCGCGTTTTTTATCCTCCCCGTTTTTGCTTTTTGTAATGCCGGCGTTAACCTTACCGGTACAGGCTTAAGCCAGATTTTTCATGATGTTCCTCTGGGCATTGCAGCAGGCCTTATTTTCGGCAAGCAGATCGGCGTGTTTACCGCTTGCTGGATTGGCATTAAATTGAAACTGACCTCTTTGCCTGAGGGCACAACATGGATGCATCTTTACGGATTGTCAGTCCTGTGCGGTATCGGCTTTACCATGAGCCTGTTTATCGGCGGACTGGCTTTTGAGGAGACAGGAATCAATAATGCCTTCGACGAGCGCATCGGCATTATTGTCGGCTCTCTGGTCTCCGGCCTCTGGGGGTATTTGGTGCTGCGGTATCTGTGTAAGAAGGCTGATGAAGAGCCGAAATTTGCAATAGGGGAGTAAATTCTATATCGTAAAGGAATAGAATATATAAGGTGAAAAATGAAAAATATAAATAAAGTACCAGAAAATGAGGACGCTACATTGTCAGGACAAGAAACCCCTAGTTTCTTTTCACCAGATGGTGGTGGTATTTCGTCCACGATACGAGAAATTTTTAGGTTTGTATCGAATGCTTTCAGAAACATAGCGGATGAGGGGCGAAATATTGGACGTGAAATGAATGGTGGGGTATTGCCGGCAGACCTAAAATGGGCAAAGAAACACGGTGGCGAAGATGCAATGCCTGCTACTGTTTTTAATGATTATGGAGAGGAGATAGCCCGATCAACATATACAGTTGACCCTCCGACACATGATAATGTAGGCAATTAACAGGCACGTTTATCAAAATTTAAGCTTGGAATATTAGTAGTTTAGCGTTAACCTGCCTTCATGCTCAAAACCCGAATAATTCCCTGTCTAGATATTGATAATGGCCGCGTTGTTAAGGGCGTGAATTTTGTTGATATCGTCGATGCCGGTGATCCGGTTGAACAAGCCCGAATTTACGATGCACAAGGCGCGGATGAGCTTTGCTTTCTGGATATCACTGCTACGCATGAAAAGCGCGATACAATCATCCATATGGTTGAACACGTAGCCGAGGAAGTCTTTATTCCCTTGACTGTGGGCGGCGGGATCTCGGAAATTTCCCATATCAGAAACCTTTTGAATGCGGGCGCAGATAAAGTCTCGATTAACTCGGCGGCTGTGAAAAACCCTGATTTTGTGAAGGATGCTGCCAATAAATGTGGATCTCAATGCATTGTGGTTGCCATAGACGCCAAGGCCAAGGAAGATGGATCGGAGGGGTGGGAAATCTTCACACATGGCGGGCGCAAGGGCACAGGCATTGATGCCGTGGAATGGGCTGTAAAGATGCAGGACTACGGCGCTGGAGAAATCTTGCTGACCTCTATGGACCGCGATGGCACGAAACAGGGCTTTAATTTACCGCTCACGCGCGCCGTTTCGGATGCGCTGCGCATTCCGGTCATTGCATCAGGAGGCGTGGGAAATCTGCAGCATCTTGTCGATGGGGTCAAAGAAGGGCACGCCTCGGCAGTTCTGGCCGCCTCGATTTTCCATTTCGGAGAATATAGTATCGAGCAGGCCAAAAACGCAATGAAAGACGCGGGGATACCAACACGATGAGAGACCATATACTCGAAAAACTTTATGATGTTTTGCAAGAGCGGAAAAACGCCGAAGGAGAGACATCCTATGTCGCCAGCTTGTATGAGGGCGGAAGCATTAAAATTGCAGAAAAAATTCTAGAAGAAGCGCAAGAATTTATCGATGAAGCGCTCTTACTTGATAACGCCCCGAATGATGGAATCACACAGCGCAATATACGCGCAGAAGCTGCTGATTTACTCTTCCACATGCTTGTCATGCTGGCGCATCATGACGTAGATCCAAAAGATATCTTTGAAGTTCTGGAACAGCGTCTCGGCACGTCGGGACATACCGAGAAAGCCAGTCGTTAAAGCTCTAACCGCTTAATTTACTACCCGGATAATGTGCCAGACGGTGAAGCAGATCATCCAACTGATCGAGAGATTTAAATTCAATCGCCAATTTACCGCTTTTCCCGTCAGGCGTATCAATGCTAACGCGCATACCCAGTGAATTACTGATATCGTTTTCAAGCGCAATTGTATCAGCATCTTTCTCAAGCATGGCAGGCGAGGAAGATCTGGGACGTTTTTCCTGTATAATACCTTTACGCTGGGCGGCGAGTTTTTCGGTCTGGCGTACAGTCAGGCCCTTTAAGATCACTTGCTTGGCCAGAGAGGTGGGATCTTCCGCAGTAATCAGGGCGCGCGCATGCCCCATAGAAAGATCGCCGGTTGCCACATAAACCTGTACATCACCGGGCAGCGTTAAAAGACGGGTCATATTCGAGATATGAGAGCGGCTTTTACCTATGGATTTTGCCAGTTGCTCTTTACTTTGCCCGAATTCCTCCAGCAAACGCTGATAGCCGTGCGCTTCATCAATCGGATCAAGATCCTCGCGCTGCAAATTCTCGATCAAAGCAATTTTAAAAGCCTCTAAATCGTCGACGTCCAGCATAATCACAGGCACATCATGAAGTTGCGCGCGTTGCGCCGCTTGCCAGCGACGCTCTCCGGCAATAATCTCATACATATCACCGCCTTCAACTTTACGGACCAAAAGAGGCTGGAGGATACCATGCTCACGGATTGAAAGCGCAAGCTCGTCAATAGATTGATCATGAAAAACCTTGCGGGGCTGTCCTGCGCCTCTCATCAATTTGTCAGTGCCCAAAGTCATGGGTTTGCGCGGACCTGCATCATCTGCCGCTTCAGCAATGATTTTTTTCTCGACTTCTGCTGTAAAGCTTGTGCTTTCCTCATCAGAAAACAAAGCGTTCAGCCCGCGTCCTAATCCTTGTGGTTGAGGTTTCAATTTTGGTCTTCCCTTTTCTTCTTGATTTTTTGCATTTAAATTTTCCATTTAAGCTACCTTCTCCTGTTTGTAAATTTCTTTTTCACGGCCAATCACTTCCCGTGCAAGCCTAATATAAGCTTGTGAGCCTTCGCAATTCATATCGTAAATTATCCCCGGCAATCCATAGGACGGTGCCTCGGACAGGCGGACATTGCGCGGAATTGTTGTCTTATAGACGACATCGCCGTAATACTCCCGTACGTCCTCAGCCACAAGCCGTGTAATACGGTTGCGTTTGTCATACATGGTTAGCAAAATACCATGAATATTAAGCTTCGGATTAAAATGCTTTTGCACCAGTGAAATTGTTTTTGTCAGCTGGCTTAGCCCTTCTAAAGCATAAAATTCGCATTGCAAGGGCACGACCAGTGAATGGGCCGCAACCAGAGCATTCAGCGTCAGGAAATTCAAGGACGGCGGACAGTCAATAATCACATAATCATAAGCTAGGTCCGTATAAAGAGCATTTTTAAGACGGTGCTCTCTATGCCTTGCCGTAACCAGCTCGACTTCCGCCCCTGAAAGATGGACGGAAGAAGGCACAATAGAAAGCCTTGGCACTCTGGTTGGCATAGCGATTTGTGAGGCCTTCACGCCTTCAAAAAGCAAATCATAGACGCTTTTTTGGATGGAAGAACGTTTTATACCCAGCCCCGTTGTTGCATTGCCTTGCGGGTCCATATCAACCAACAAGACGCGCTGCTTAACTGCTGCTAGTGCTGTTGCCAGATTGACGGCTGTTGTGGTCTTGCCAACCCCGCCCTTTTGATTTGCCAGAGCGAGGATTCTTGGTGCTTTTGATGTTATCATTTGAATAAATGCTTTTCGTTGAACTCTTGAAAAAAGACGCAAATGTTCCGGTTATGGGCCTATGTTACGGAGATTCTATCTCATTTTGCAAGAAAAAAATTCCGCATCAGCACAAGCGCGGCCTTTTCATCGGTAATACTAGGCTTTAATTCGACTTCAAAACCATATGATTTTTTTGCGTCTTCAATCTCGGCAATAGCATTTTCCCCCTTCATAAATAATGCTGTCATTTGGGGATTTTTCTCTGCCCACGGAAGGACAAAACCACATAGTTTATCCAGTGAAGCAAGAGCGCGGGCACTAACGAAGTCCGGAATACTATCACCGTTTGAGACATAATCTTCAATGCGCTGTGTGATGACTTGGGCGTTGGTAATTCCGGTCTCCCGAATAACACTGCGCATAAACTGACCCTTACGTTCATCGGATTCAATCAGATAGACCTGAAGTTCTGGCCTCAGGATTGCAATCACCAAGCCCGGGAACCCTGCCCCGCATCCCAGATCAGCATAAATCTTTGCGGTTTCCGGTACATATTGTGTAATTTGTGCGGAGTCCAGAAAATGCCGTTCCCAGCTCTCCGGCAAGCTTTTGGGGCTGACCAGATTAATAGCTTTTTGCCACTTCAAGAGCAGTGCGTAATAGGTTTCAAGCTGGGATTTTTGCAGATCGCTTACATTGGCAATTTCTATGATACGCTCAATGCCGGACATTATGATGCCTTTTTAACATTAGGTGCATGATCACCCTTCTTAACATAGCGAAGTAACGCCATAAGCGCAGCCGGTGTCACCCCGGGGATGCGCCCTGCCTCGCCAAGCGTTTTAGGCTTCACAGTTTCCAGCTTTTGCACAATCTCGTTTGACAGGCTCCCGACTTGCCGGAAGTCCATATTCTCCGGCAAAACCAGATTTTCATCCTTATTAAAAGCCGCAATATCGGCTTCCTGACGCTCCATATACCCTGAGTAAAGCGCATCAATTTCAATTTGCTCGCGGATATCAGGAGTAATAGATCCTAACTCAGGCCACATATCCTGCAGATCCTCCCAAGTGATCGTATTATAAGCCAGTAAATCGATTACGTTACGGCGCACACCATCCTTTTTGACCATGATGCCCTGTTTTTCCAATTCATTGGGCGTAGCACTAAGATTTTTTATCAGATCACGGGTCTCACTCAAGGCTTTTGATTTCCTAGCCCAGAGCTTTTGGCGATCTTCACCGACGCAGCCTGCTTTAATCCCTAAATCCGTCAACCTTTGATCGGCATTATCAGCACGAAGACGCAGGCGATATTCGGCGCGGCTAGTAAACATGCGATAAGGCTCAGGCGCGCCTCTGGTCGTCAGATCATCTATAAGAACACCTATATAGGAATTCGTACGATCCAGAGTAAAGATACGGCCCGTTTCACGTGAAACGTCTGAATTTTTGCATAACGATACGGCTTGATTCGCAGCATTAATTCCCGCAATAAGCCCCTGTGCTGCGGCTTCTTCATATCCGGTCGTCCCGTTAATTTGTCCGGCAAGAAATAGCCCACCCAGACGCTTGCTCTCTAATGTCTTTTTTAAATCACGGGGATCGACATAATCATATTCAATCGCATAACCCCATTCTATAACACGTACATTTTCCAGTCCCCTAATACTATGGATCAGTTTATCCTGCACATCTGCGGGCAAAGAGGTCGAAATACCGTTTGGATAGACCGTATAATCATCCAGCCCTTCAGGCTCCAGAAAAATCTGATGGCGCTCCTTATCGGCAAAACGAGAGATTTTATCTTCGATAGACGGACAATAACGCGGGCCGGTACTTTTGATTTTACCGGAATACATGGCGCTGCGATTTATATTTTCCTTTATAATCTCATGCGTTTGTGAATTCGTATAGGTGATATAGCAGGAAATTTGCGGCACGGTAATGTCGTTATTCATATAGGAAAACGGCAGAGCAGGCGTATCGCCCAGTTGCTCGTCCAGAATATCCCAATTAATCGTCCGACCATCAAGGCGGGCAGGGGTTCCGGTTTTAAGGCGCCCCAATGGAAATTCAAGGCGCTCCAGTGTTTCGGCAAGACCTATGGCCGGCTCTTCGCCAACACGGCCCGCCGGTGTGGTTTCCTCACCGCGATGAATGAGGCCTCGCAGAAATGTTCCGGTTGTTAGCACGACCGCCTTGCATTCATATTCATCGCCCTCAAGAGTTTTCAGCCCAGCAATCTCGCCTTGTTCATCTAAAATCAGATCATCGGCAGAACCTTGCACCAAGGAAAGATTAGGGTAATCGCTCAGAATATCCTGCATAGCCTCACGATAGAGCTTACGGTCGGCTTGAGCTCTGGGGCCGCGAACGGCAGGGCCCTTAGAGGCATTGAGCATACGAAACTGAATACCCGATCTATCGATCACGCGAGCCATCAACCCGTCAAGCGCATCAATCTCGCGCACAAGATGCCCTTTACCGAGACCGCCTATGGCCGGATTACAGGACATCACACCTATTGTCTCTATTTTATGGGTCAATAGCGCGGTTTTAGCGCCCATACGCGCAGAAGCCGCCGCCGCCTCACAGCCTGCGTGACCGCCACCAACAACTATGACATCAAAATATTTTTTCATCACTTAAGGGCTTTTTGAATAAAACTTTTGAGCGTGTTATACAGTTTTATTATAGTTTTTTCCACAAAAGAATTATTGGGGTCTATCAAAGACACCTTATTTCCCGATACAGAAATCCTTGAAGATGACATCAAGCAAGTCTTCGACATCGACGCGGCCAGTAATTTTTCCCAAATATCTGATGGCAATGCGCAAATCCTCGGCTGACATCTCGGGAAGCTTCGCCTCAAGGGCACGATGCAGGGCCTCGGCGCAACATATCAAAGCCTCACGGTGACGCTCGCGGGTTAAGGCAGGGCCACTGGAGCGGCCAGCTATAGTTTCAATATACGCCGTTAGTCGTTCAATAAGGGTGCCAAGGCCTTGATCTTTTTTGACAGAAATCTCCAAAGCTTTCTCTGGTTTTGGCGCATTAATCCCTGCATCAATCTTATTCAGTAAAATAATGCTGTTTTCGTCCTCTAAGGCCTGTGTGTGCGGGTCCAGGACCTTATTGGTGGCATCATAAACCAGAAGCTTGATATCGGCCTCACGGGCGCATTTTAACGCCCTGCGAATGCCTTCAGCCTCAATAATATCCTGCGCACTATCTCCGGTAATCTGATCGGGACGCAATCCTGCAGTATCTGACAGAATAACTGGATAACCCGATATATTTAAGTAAACCTCCATCACATCGCGCGTTGTACCCGCAATATCAGAAACAATAGCCACATCTCGCTGTGCCACAGCATTTAGCAAACTGGATTTTCCGGCATTGGGCGCCCCGATAATTGCGACCTTTATACCATCGCGCAATAACTCTCCGCGGCGGTTATCATTGAGATGGTTTTCAATGGAGCCTATAAGGGCCTTGATTTTTGGAATAAGAGTCGGAAAAATGCCCTCGGGCAAATCCTCATCAGGAAACTCAAGATCAGCCTCTAGATAAGCCAGCATAGTTTTTAAGTCTTCAGCCCAGCCCTCATATAAAGATGTCAGTGAACCGGACATTTGCTCCAAGGCCTGTTCTTTTTGAAGCTGCGTTTGGGCGTGAATAAGATCATTAAGACCTTCAGCTTCGGTTAAATCCATTTTGCCATTCTCAAAGGCACGGCGAGTAAATTCTCCAGGCTCTGCCAAGCGATGGTTTTTGCAATGGGATAGGGCTTCTAAAACCGCATCGATAACAGCAGGCCCGCCATGAATATGATATTCTGCGATATCTTCTCCGGTAAAGCTTTTGGGGGAGGCAAAGAATATTGCTATAGCCTTGTCCATCGTTTCACGTGAAACGGGGTGTTTCAAATCTACACGTGTCGCAAATCGTGACTCAACTTTATCCCTGTCAGTCAGAGTTTTAAAGCTCTCTAAGGCCTGAGGTCCGGAAACACGGATAATTGCAACGCCGCTCATCCCTTTGGCTGTGGCCAGAGCGTAAATTGTGTGTTCCATAGCCCTAGTCGTCTTTTTTATTTTTATCAGGCATGTTCACGCCCATCTGAGACCAGAAGATTTTCTGCATATCTGAAAATCCCTGCATCGTAGCAGGCATCCAGGTCTTGACCATCTCTTCGGGGCTTAGGTTGCGGATGTTGTCCTGCATCTTGCTTTCAAGTTCTTCCATTATGCGTTCCTGCATGGGTGCAACATCCGGCAAGCCCAGAAAAGCTCTGGCTTCTTCAGGTGTGCATTCTATATCGAATTTAAATTTCATTGTGGTTCTTTCCAAAAATGTTTATTCTTTTGCCTAGTTGATAGGACAAATTATCTTTTTAAACAGTCGCCTTGCAAGGACAATTTTGTGGATAGCGAGAATAATAACGCCGAAGGGAACGCCAAGGCCAAGAAATTTGAGCTTGATGAGAACTATGTTGAAAATGCCCTTACCGAGATCAAAGAGATGGTTAAAGGCAATGGCATTGATCCCGAGGCTATTAAGGTTGAGAGCAGTGAAGGGGAAATTATTCATTTCATTGCGGAGACACGATTAAATATTACCACAAAAATAAGCAAAAAGACGATGCCGGGCCGTGTTAAAGGACCTGTGCAAGTTGCCTCGGAGGTAGATTGCAATGCAGCCCTAAACAAGGAATATCTGACATTATTCGATGATAAGAGTACGCAAAGGGAAATACGCGATATTATTTTGAAGCGGGAAGATAAAGGCTTTGCGCAAAAGGACATGGTTTTTCCGGTTCCAACATGGAAAAAAGAGTTTGTGATCTTCGACCCCTGCGGGATGTGCCGGGCGACAGGTACTATCAAATGCCAGAAATGTCACGGTAAAGGCTTGGATCGTTGTCCGAATTGTCAGGGCAGCACTCTGGTATATTGCCATGCCTGTAATGGCTCACAAATGGTTGCAGGTCCGCAAGGAAATAAGGTGCAGTGCCACACCTGTCATGGAAGAGGGAAGATTGGTTGCCCGAAATGCGCCCAGAGCGGTGAAATACAATGCAGGACCTGCGCCAGTAAGGGCGTTACCAAATGCCCGAAC
>Ga0224501_10001108_pt1 | contig 20689 bp, 21 predicted proteins | sample SF_Oct11_sed_USG_4_FD_169105 | JGI IMG/M metagenome (GOLD analysis project Ga0224501, IMG submission 169105) | Sediment microbial communities from San Francisco Bay, California, United States - SF_Oct11_sed_USGS_8_1 | ecosystem: Environmental > Aquatic > Marine > Sediment | place: USA...
TGGTGATAATTTCTCGTGATTCTATTTGGATGGCGCTGTCAAATTTGATTGTAACTTTCGTGGGTGCTATATTTTCATACGGGTGGTTTTTTTCGGTGTCACGTATTCGATTTCTGTGGGGCATATTTCCAGCAGAGTATAGTCAGGGTCATCTATGTCTTTCCAATGTTTGCTGAAAAAGTCACAGTGTCTAGCTATTTTTGCCTTCGTCTCTTTATCTCTAATTATTTTTGCTAGTCCTGTAACTCTCAAACAACAATCCATGTCCTTCTCTTTGAATAGTAAGCAAAATTCCACCTTTGGATTGTTCTTTATTTGTTTAACCTTTGCGCTTTTTGTCTCCGTTGTAATCCAAAATCTATTTTCGAAATAAACAAGTGTTACAGGTCTGACTCTGGGATGATCGCCTTCCACGGTTGCTAGGAACACATGTTGAAAATCTTGAAAGTGAGACCATGCTTCTTTAATATCGGAGATTTCACTCATTGAAAGATCCTCCAGTCCATCTTCATTTGGCGATTCTTCTTTTTAATCTTGTGATGCTTATGGATCATGTGTCATTTAGGAGACTCTGTCATATTAGCGCGTGCTTTAAGTGCCTCTCTCTTGTAACCAAAGTGATAAATAAAGCTGTTTTTTCAGTGTTATCTGTGTGAATTATTTAGGAGGTGAATGTATGGCTGTTGTGAAGATTATAGAACTCGTTGGTTCTTCTGCTGAGGGGTGGAAAGAGGCTGCCGAAAACGCTTTAATGGAGGCTTCTAAAACGGTGAGAAACATCGTTGGAATGGACGTTGTCGGCTGGACCGCGAAGGTTGAGAAAAACAAGATTGCGTCCTATAAGGCCAATGTCAAGATAGCGTTCATTGCTGAAAGACCATGAATTTAAACAAGAGTCTACGTCATTTTTTGTTTGGATGCGTGTGAAGGTCGGGATTTAGTTAAAGAAGTGTCAAACGGTCGGTTTATGTTGAAGAAAAGCTTTGATTAAGAGGGCTTCCGAAAGTTCGGTAAACAAGTTAACGTTCGTTATTCACCGAACATTTTTCCTATTAAGCAAACAATTGAACGGGGCATCTTTGTGAAAAGCGTTCAAGAATGTAGTATGGAGCCCAGCCTCCTCCTAAAACGAAATAATCGGAATAGGAGCTTAAAGTTCTTAAAACTTCAATCAATGCTGACTTTGAAGCTTCTGTAACCACTTGACTGTATAGCCTGATGTTCCAACCATTCATGTGATCACTCAAACTTTATTTTTTTATTTCTCAGGAATTCTGCTTGTTCTCTTCCTCTAGCAGGGTAGTTGAACAAGTCTATGTAAAGTTGGATGTTTGAAACAATTTTCGTTTTATTGATCTCCTGTAGGCCCCAGAAAACGCCCTCATCGTAGGGTTCGACTAGCATTATTGTGCCACCAGACTCCACGGGCCTTAAGTTTAGTGCGTCTTTCCATCTGGAGATTTGCTCGGGGTTAATGTAAAAATGAACGTCTGTGTATCGAACGTATGGGGCAACCAGAGACGCTCCAGCGTGTAGGGTCAAGGCGTATTTCAGTTGGTTTCTTTCCCCTACATCTCTTATCTTTCTGATGAGAAGGTTTGCGTCTCGCTCAAAGGTGTAAAAGTTACGAAGGGTGTTTTCTGAAATGAAATCGTATTTGGAGGCCCATTCCTCTAGAAGGGACCTAGCCCTTGATAGTTTGAGTTTGTAATTTTGGTCTCGTATAGCGTATCCTTTATCTTCCAAAGTTTTTGCTATCTTGTGCACATACGCTACACTCACTTTTGCCGTTCTGGAAAGTTCTGATAGGGTCCATGATCTATCTTGGTCTACCAAGAGAATTCGTATTATTCGCGATGAGAGTGGTGCAAATAAATCCCTAACTTTCCGTCTCCTCTTTATTGCTCTTTCCTTGCTTTCTTTTTCTATGTAAATCTCATCGAATTTAAGGAATATATTTCCGTCGAGATCTATATAACCTACATCGAAAGACTTACAGATTTCCTTACCTTTCTCTCCGATGTGGGGGGTTACTACAATAGGATAGCTATTATTTATAAATGAAGAAAGGAACTTGACTTGTGAAACCGCTTGAAACATGTATCTTGGCTGACCGCTGGACTTTATTTCGCAGACTAGGTTCTTAACAGTTCTACCTATCCGAACCCTCAACAACAGATCTGCCTTGTCAGAATTTACTTTATATTCGCGGACACTCTCAAGAAGTTCCATATTCGAAAGCATTTTGACTAAGCTCTCAAGGAATCGATCTCTGACGATTTCTTCGGTAATTGGCATACGTACCACTTTCTACAGCACATCTAACAGTTGAAGTATTTATACCGTTCGGTGAAAATATATAAATTCAAGCGAAAGGTTTTCCTTAAACCTGTTTCGCGCGCTAGTGAATAGAGAACATTAATTTAGCCACAACATTCGATAACTATTGACTCTGGTTTCTACGCGGGTGCGAATAAATGCGGTAAGAATACATGTTATGATCGGGAGGGGCAAATGAACGTTAGATTTCTTCTTCTGCTTCCGTGTCTTCCAGGTCTATTTCGGCTATCCAGAGTTCAGTGCAGTTGAAGCATAGTCCAGTGGCTCCGCATTCTTGGCATAGAGGTACTCCGCACATATCGCAGTAGACAGTTTCATCTTCTGGTATTTCTTTTCCGCAATCTGCACATTTGACCATCGACATTCACGTGCCCTACATAGGCACGAACTCTTCATCGGTTCCTTCTGTTGTATCAATTTCTTCGGTCATCCTATCATCCCAGCATTCCCAGCATAACCCATCGTAGGCTTCGTACTCTTCCTTGCTTATTTTTCGACCACACACCTCGCAACAGTATTCTTGTTTTTATTGGTTTTCGGTTATTGCAGCCACTATTCTTCTTCTACTTCTGTGATTCGTGTAAATGTGTCTTTCAGTCTGTTTTGTTTTTCGTTGACTTCGGCGGCTTTGTTGTATGCGTTTTTGATGTGGGTGTATAATGTAGTCCATGAGTCTTCTACGTCTTCGAGGGATGTGGAGAGTTTGCCGAGGTTTTTCTGGATTTGTTCTGCTCTTTCGGATATTTCTGTTGCTTTTAGTCCGACTGTTAGGAGGTTTAGGTTTGTGGAGAGTGTGGCTGGAGAAACTAGTAGTACGCGTTCTTTTGCTGCTTCTGCGACTAGGGTCATTTCGCATTCTGTTAGGTATTGGTATACTGCTTCGGATGGGATGAATCCGAAGGCGAAGGGTGTGGTGCCTTCTTCTGGTTTAACATAGTCAGTTTTAATCTTTTCGATGTGGGTTTTTACGTCGTTGCGGAAGTTTGTGCTGAATTTTGTTTTTTGTGTTGTGTCGGTTGTTTCGAGCATTTTTCTGTAGTTGTCTAGTGGGAATTTGGAGTCTATGCATATTATTCCTTGAGGGGTTATTATGTGGGCGTCTGGTATTTTGCCTATTTGAGGTATGCGTTCTCTTATGTGTAGGTATTGGGTTGGAAGAATGTCTTTTAGGATTTGTTCGAGCTGGAACTCGCCGTATTCTCCTCTGCCTCTGGTGACTCTGAAAAGGGTCTCTAGGCTTTGTGTTGCGTTTTGAATGTCGTTGGCTCTTTCTTTTATTGCGCCTATGTCTTGGTCTATGCCGAGTTCTTTCCAGCACGTGGCTACCGCTCCTTTAATGGTTTCTGGGTCTACTGAAATTTTTCCAAGTTTGCCGGATAGTTGTAGGAGGATGATTAGTATGGCGAGGACGAGGAGAAGCACTAAGGCGATTAGAAGTTCAACCATAATAGCCACTTGATGTAAAATTTAGTTCGAAACCATATTAACTGTTATGAATCGATACACAGTATTTGGGATGCAGATTCTGCATTTACTTTTTATCTATACGGATCTTGTTATATAGGATTGAGTTTTATGCTGTTGTAAATGTAATCTCGATTTGTCGTCTTTCAGCGAGTTGTGCAGTCTGCTACGCTAAGTGTCCGGCTTCTTTGTGTGGATAGTGCGTGAAACTAAATTTGAATGTTTGCACCTTTGAATTTCACTTCAAAATGTCTGTTGCAGAATTTTTTAATAGGGCATGGATTGCATGCTTTCTTTGAACATAACTTAAAATCTCAGATGATGTTCACCAAACACTTACATCATTGCTCGGCGAGTTAATGGCTCAAACAAGCAAAATGCAAGCATGTCAAGCCGTTTTGAAGGTTCAACTCTAATTCTTTTCTCTTTCTGAACATCTTACATACACTTCGTCTTTTTGTTGGAAATAATGCGTGCAATTTAGTAGATCTCGTTAACCTTCGCCTAAGAAACTCTTTTTCTGTGCATGGTATTTTTTAGCTGTTTCAAACCATTCAATCAACTCTTTGTAAGATTTAAAGCTATATCTATTTCTGATTCGGTAGAATGGGTCTTTGCGCATTTCTGTTTCAAATTTTGAAATTCGAGACGATGGGGCTATTATGAAAAATTTGCTGAGTAGCTCTCTGATTTGAAAAAGTCGTAACAGACCTTTTGTAATGCCAGTTGTATGTTCCACTTCGAAGCAATACCTTGGAAAGTCATCTTTAAACCATATCACATCAACTTCCCTCACGATGTCTAGTATTCTGGGATATGTAAAGCTAGGGATATCCTTTAATGTCGAGATGTCTCCTAATTTCTTACCTTCGTATTCTTTTGATTTATTGGCTGTGTAAGTGTCAAACCCTAATAGGTTTCCTAACTCTAATAGGATGCCCTCAATTTTTTCGTGTGTTAATTGTTCTTCCTCTATAACTGGCGTTATAGGTGGGGTTGGTGCAGTAGGTGTAGGAACAAGTGTGGGTATTGGTGTTGGTTTCTTTTGCATCTCCTTGTAAATTAAGTTATAGTCAGATTCTTTCAGAGGTTTCCTAAAGTTGACAGGTCCTCCTCTTGTTCCGAAAATGTAGACTTGAGGAGCGTGTTTCTTCTCCACAAACTCCAGTTCAGGAATCAAATCTCTGTAACTAGCTTCACCCAATAAAATTGGCTTAAGTCTTATCTGATAAGGGTACTTTACCTTATTCTCTTTAACCTCATCATACCAAGTTATTTCATCTGTTTCGTACCAGTCACTCACAGCCTGAAAAATGCCTTTAAAGCACATCGTTCCCTTAACATAAAAAATGAACATATCTCCGTTCTTGACCATATTACATACATTCTTATTGTATGTCGCCCAAACTCGCTTATTTTTCAATATCTCCCAGTTTTCTTTAGTTATTGACCAAAGCCAGTAGTGCATATTTAATTCACCCTAGAATTTAGTCAAATAATCTTCAATAATTCGCCTTTCTCTATATGTTACGTCATAAAGTTTGTAAACTAAATCATCTATCTGTTTTTCAAGTTCTTTCACAGCTTTTTCATTTTTGACTATTTGTTCCTTATCTTTTCGGTACTGATTCAAGAGATTCTTTAAGTGTGGTTGCTGGGGAATTTTCAATTCAAGAAGCTCACGCTTTGTAATTCTACTCATAGTCTTTAAAACTTCAAGGACGTAAGAGGCAACCTCCTCAGAATAAAAGTCGATATGCTCTTTAGTAGCTAAGATGATTCTATATACTTCTCTGAATGGGTATTCCAGTTCCTTAAATGGATATGTTCGAATCGTCTTCTCGGAAAGCTTGTAAGAGGATTTTGAAAGGTGTACTTTGGCTATATTCGTAAGTTTATCAAAAGTCCAATCGTCCCCAAGGTAAGACTCAGGAAACTTTCCAATCCTGCTTTTAAAAGTCTCTATCTGTTCATTACATTCAATAATTTGGTTTACTGTTTGACTAATCTCCTCAGCTAACCTATTTTCCATATTGTTCTGTGGAAGTTTAATTGGAAGTTGTTCTATATATCTTCGCCCATATGAGTAGAAACCCCCTGAAAAAATCGGGCTGATGTGTTTATGGTAAAATTCCAGAACTTTTGAGTTGAGTAAGCCTAAAACGTATCGATATTTTTCAATAGTCCTTCTGTATTTTTCTCTCAATACTATACCATAACCACCAGCATTGCCTCCACCTACAAAGTAATAAATCCCTTCATCATCTAAAGTAAGGCTGTTTTTATTTGCAAGTACTTGAGTCATGATTTTCACCCGTTCAAACATCTCTATATTTTGTCTTCTTCCGTAGGCATACCAATCAACTCTATCTTTCCATGCGCCACTTTCTCTATCTTTAAGCTTATTTTCGTAGCACAGAAAATATTTCCAAGCATAAGGATAATTCATTTTCAAGAAATTCTCTGAGAACAGAATAGCCCAGAACCTAAAGTCAAAGTCATGATTCCTATGTATGAACCATTAGAAGTTACTAAATGTAAGAAAAGTGGAAAAGTTATAGCTGAACCAGAAGAAATAATCAGAATTGCAAAAAAAAACCTCAATAAAACCCCTTATTAGCATTGTTTTGCTTTAATCTCCTCTCGCGCACCGTGTTGTAGAACAGAGTCGGGCACACACTGACTATTCAATCCAATAGTCTCTTTCCTCAACTCTTTTATCAAATGTCTGTTGCAGTGAGAATTTGTGCTTGCCTAAAGGCTTGAAATATTCCACTAAACATTTCTTAGAACATATGTAGATGTGGACGATGGCTTTTTTGAACAAGGTTTTCTCGGTTTCTCTCCTGCAGAACACACAGCGACCCCATAAACTGATCAACTCTACTAGACATTTGTGCGCGCAAGATTTAAACACCTTCGATGGATATTAATAAAGAGGTTACACTCTCAGGAGGTCAAAGATATGACTGGTACATTTATGGCCTTTTTCAGAACCCCTTATGTAGACATAAAGAAAGTACGAATAGATATACCGAAAGGCATAATGGTAAGGGATGTTGTCTATGTACACAATATAAAGAAATACGGGCGAATACCAGGATATTGGCTTGTTTCTTTTACAGTGGACGAAGCTCATGATAAGATTCCTGGATACTGTCAAAGGATGTTCGATGAACTTGAGTCCAAACTCGGCGTTAAAGTGATTCGAGGATGGAAAAGGGAAATTGAAGGTGACTATTTGATTGCTTTTAAGAGAAAGCTTATGGGTATGAAGTAATGCTATACACGCGCTAAGTTTTTCCGTATACTTTTTCTGTTTTTAGGCTTATGCTTTTAGCGTATTCCACGAGGAACAAATAGGTTTGGCTGAAAGCGTGCATGCCCACACATGCATACATGAGTAATTCGCTATAGGAATTTGATCTAATAAAATTTCTTTTATAAATTAGATCAAAAGAAAAATTTATATTGTTCGAAGATTAACATTTATTTGGAGTTTAATCAAAAATGAAATTTGAAAATGTAATGAAAATAACTCAATGGGGCTATGGGACGGGGGCAACAAAGGTTTCTCAATATGTGTTCGTATCACCCGCAGATCTCGTTGCTTCACAAGTTCTTATCTACAGGCGAACACCTGAAAGGAAGGATGGGTATCAAAGGGGATTATCTGATAAAAGGCTAAGCAAAGGAAAACTGGGAGTGCCAGGATATTTACTGAACCAAATGGGTATTTTTCCAACATCAATTCTTGTGAATGTACCAAAGGAAGAAGCGGTAGTAGAATTTGAGCAGAAAAAGGAGTTTTCCGAAAATATAGCAATTGGAGACTTAATTGTGCCTAACGATGCTACATGGCGCATCTTGGATGGACAACACAGAATAGAGGGCCTAAAAATAGCGGCGAGAGAAAAGCCGGAATTAGCAAACTACCCTGTAATAATTACCATGACAAATGAGGAGGTCTTCTACGAGATGCTGATTTTCTACATAGTGAATAGCAGAGCAAAGTCTGTCCCAACCGATTTAGCCTACAGAATTCTGCAAAGAATGCTTTATGAAACGAGTGCTCCACTATGGATCGAGCTTGAGTTGATGGGACGCGCAAACAGAAGAAAAGCAGTAGCAGCTACAGTAGTGGACTACCTAAATATGAAACCAGCTTCACCTTTTAAAGATAGGATAAGGGAAGTTGGAGAACCCCTTATGGAAGACCTACATGTCACCACTGATGGAACGCTAACCCGATATGTTGCTAAGATCCTACAAGACAGAATATTCCAAGATATGTACGATGAAGAACTGGCAGATTTGCTTATAAGCTACTGGAGCGCGATAGAAGAGCTTTATCCAAATTGTTTCAAAAAACATAAGAATTATGCCCTTTTGGACACTCTGGGCCTCTCCAGCTTAAGCAGCCTTTTTCCCGTGATCTTCGGATACTGCTCTAAGGACGGAAATGTCACAAAAGAGAGCATGAAGAAATACTTAGAATACTTGCTACGTGAGACACCAAACCATAAAGACCCGGACTTCAAAAAACCGATAACTGAAACATGGTGGCACAAAACTGATGGACCTGGAGTGATTCATGGAACTGGTGAAGGACACTACTCACGCATCGCTCAAAACTTTGCAGAGAAGATAAAATTGGCTATTGCCCAAGAGAGACAACAATAAATTAAAATCTTCCCCCTCCTTTTTATTTATATAGAGGTAGGATTGATTGCGTCCTTATCCTTATGGCTTGCCACCTGTGTATAAGCCCTTTCGTGTAGACTTAGAGCATCTTATGGAAAATATAAAGGAGCAATATATCCATATTTTTATAGAAGAAGCAGTTATCGTAGAAAATGTAGATAATTGCATTGACGAGTACTATAAAGAAATCCGCTTTAACCTGAAAGATGGCGTACTGAAGATTCTAATGTTGGGGGATGGCATGAACTCTAAGGTTTTTCAGGAAACTTTACCTCAAATTGCAGCAACGACAAAGGTAATCAAAAAGCTACGTAGTGGGCTTGGACGTTATGGTTGGGGTATGAAAGTTTGCATGTGCGTAGCAGAATATATCATAATTGAAACAAAGAAAGGTAAATTTCATGGGGCTCAGTCATGGAAACTTATCGATGGAATACCTAAATACAAAAAAGAAATCCCTAAAAGAAGAATTGCTGGGGACTTCACCTTTATTTCTATCAAGCTAAACGAAAATTATCGTGAAAAAATTACATTAGAATTTATTAGAAAGACATTACAGCGATTTTATCCAACTCTGCTTGCTGGTGCGCCTGTCCGTAACAGGTACGGAAAGAAAAGAAAGTTGAAAGTTTTGTTGAACTTAAAACCTGTCGAAGCTCCTCCTATGGTACCCTGTGAAAAAAGGAAACCACTTGAAGTAAAAATGCGAAGACAAGTTGCAACAGGATATGTTTGCTTAGCTAAAGAAGAACTTCCCGAAGAAGAAAGAGGAATATCAATAATTGTTCATGGAAGAAAAATTATGAAAGATTTTTTCGGCGTTCATGGTACAAAGGATGAAAGAATCACAGGCTATCTTCATGCTGATATGTTGATTGATGAGGTTACTGGTGACAAGGCTATAATCAAAAGGGACTATCGGTGGAGGAAGTTAAGCGAGAGAGTTGCCAGGCAACTCGGAGAGTTCATGAAAGAGGCAGGTGCCATAAGGGAGGAAAAAATCTCTAAGGAAATGATGAAGCATGTTCATGAGGAAATTAACAAACTCATAAAATGTTTCCCTGAACTTCAAGAACTCGCAAAAAAGGCTGGCATATCTTTACGTCGTGATGTGCTTATTCCCAAAAAAGAAGGTGATATACTTACTAATTTCGAAGAAGGTTCCGAGCGTACACGGGGATTAGAACCCGGCTCCGGAAAAGGCGGACTCGGCGTCCCAGTGAGCCCAGGAGACGAGTCAACTAAGGTTCCCTCAGGTGACACAGGGGAAAAAAGAGCAGTTAAGGAGAAAAGAAGAAGAGGGTTAAGGATTGTTGTGCGACCAGAACCCGAGATAAAAAGAGAAGCTTGGTTTTCTGCCGAAGGAATGGTAATTATTAACTCGAAATTTCCCACATACGAGAAAGCTAACAAAATGGGTAGTTTAAAATATCATATGGATAGATCTGCCATCGAAGCATTATTAAGTTACGCGGTTGAAAATGGAATAATTAACGAGGAAGAGATAATAGATTATCGAAACGAGGTATTTGCAAAGTGGGGAGAGATTTAGTGAGTGAAATGTATGTTTATAGCCAAGATGAGGCAGATTACCTATCCTAACGGAGAAAAGCTAACGCGCTCCGTGGTTCCTTTTAATGCCGACGATGTAACATATTTTCCAAATGAGGATGAAATTAATGAAGTATTACCAAAAATCGACGAAGAATATCAGAAGTTAATAGAAACATTTCAGAAAGAGGAACTTGAAACTTTTCCCAAAGCGTTAGATAGATTCTTTGAGAATGTTTCAAAATTTGCGATTGTTGGAGACCTAATAGATGTACTGGTTAAAGATCTAAATGTGGATGTAGAGGTAGTCGAAAAAGCTTTAACCAATACCAGTTGGTTTCAGCAACTGACAGACAACATAGGAAGTGAGTTTAGGAAAGTTAAGAAAGTCGACGCAGTTAAATATGCCGAATCAGTAAGGCAGCTTGTTGAGGTATTTGGTTTAAACTATACGCTTACTTTACTGAGAAAACACGGCATTAGAATGAAAAGATCTACCGTCATGGCTCTTTGCAGAGTTGCGGGTGAAACACCTAAAATAAAAGAATTAATCCGCAAGGGATTAAAATTGACAATAGCCTTCGAGCTGCCAAGTGTAGGTGAAGAAGATAGAGAAAAAATAGCAGAAGAACTCCTTTTAAAAGACTATCCAGAAGCAAAAAGATATTTGAAAAAAGTAAAAAGAGGCTTAAGCTAAATCCGCGTTTTCAAATCTTACTCTCTCAGAGTGCACGTTAAGCTTCTTCACTTTCCAATTTTAGAATACTTGGGTGCTTTGGTCTAAACTTGCAAAGAAATGAGTACAATTTCGGATGGGTTTTACGCAACCTTTTGTAATGTGAAGGGCCATTTAGCGGGCAACACCAGCACCCTATTCGTCTATATCCCCTATCGTACAGTGGATTATATGGTAGATTTTCCTCTTTTATGTATCTCCACACTTCCCACTGGTTCCAATCGTAAATGGGGTGTATTCTTATAATGAAGGGATCTCTTTTAGGAAGCTTGAAAGGTTTTAAGCTGCGTCGATAGATAGATTCTGTCCTGACAGTTCCTGTAATCTCCGCGAGTATGTCTTTTTCAACCATAAAATTGTGAGCTGGTTTATCCTTGTAAGGTTTACAACACCACCTATCTTCGTGAGAGGCCCATCCCTTTTCTTTTACCATAAAGAAAAAAGATTTCTTCGGTTTAGCAATAAACAGGTTTAGCCGCCACTCCTTAGCTAACTGCAATACATACTTTATAGTTTCAGGAAATTCTACTGTTGTATTATTGTAAATTACTTTTATGTCTGGTCCAATCGTCTTATAAGCTATGTGTAGTGAAACCAGGCTATCTTTGCCACCGCTAAACGCTACAGCTAAATTGTTTTCAAATAATTTTTTTGCGGATCTCAATATTTCTATTGCTTGATTTACTTTGAATTGCCAGTAAATCTGGCTATTCGCATCCTCTATATCAGGCTCAAAAGTTTTCAGTTTAACATTTGTCAACAATCTTGCAATCTTAGCTTTCCGCTTTTTCAGTTCTTCTTTGCTAATTTGGCAAGGCATGAAACTATATTTTTAACGAACTTCCTAATAAGTCCTGGTATGATAAGATCGGAATTAAAAGACTTCTTGGTGTAGATAATTAAGCAGACAGAAGGCATTAGACAGCTACATATCGAGAAAATCTTTCTTTTTGATGTCAAAAGGCTGCTCTACTTTTTGGTTTTTGTTTTATTAGGTTTAGGTCTTTTGCGTATTCCATGAAGGGCTATGCTCAAGGTTTCGCTTTCATCCATTTAGACTTTCACATGCTCTTTCTAGTAACACTTTCTGTTCTGGCCTGAAGTACGGAAATAAAGAGTACGATCTTATAATTTTAATTCCCAAAAACGATTCAATTTTATTTAACTCCTTTCTCATCTCATGAGATTTTAACATATTATTTCTAAGAGTACTTTTAATTACTCGGTTGGCGGGATTATTTCCACTTCTATTTTAAATGGCTTTTTTGCTTTTGCGAACTTTCTGAAATCTCTGTCTTTAATGCCTGTCTTTATCATAAAGCCTTCGTATTCATCACACCATTCGCAAGTCACAATGATGTTTATTTCTCCTGTCTCCTCATCCTTCTCTTCAATGAACGACAATGGGCTTTTACACTTGGGACACGGTGGACGATAACCCATTCCATCTCACCGCAGTCAAACTATTAGACCTAACAATTTAAAGTTTATCAACGAGATCTCTTTATTTACTTTGTAGTTTTGGCAGAGCATTCTTAGGTGTTTTTTATTATTTAGAATAAGCGTGAAGCGAAAGAATGTGCACTGGCTACGCGTGTGCCGTCTTTTGGCTTTTAATTATAAAATGAAGGTCTAACCAAGCGTGACGAAGTTCTTCTAATGCGTCATCCAGTACTTTTTCCATATAACTCCTTTCTTTTTTACCAGCTTCAAGTTGTTGTTTAAGGGCTAACTGGAGGCTCTCAATGCTCTCACCAAGAAGTTCTCGACGAATACGAAACTCTGATAGGTCTATTACCAGAGAGCGATCAAAGTAATCTTGAACTACCTTCAAAAACTTTTCAGCATTCTTTAACCGTGTATAAATGTCTTCCATCAGCTTAAAATCCTCTGCTTTTACCCAGACTCCCGCAAGCATACCTGTAGATTTTAACGTTGGAAACCAGGCTTTAATTCGATGTATTGTTGGTCGAGTGACATTGGTCTTTTCTTCAAGTTTTGAGATGATCCCATGTTTTTCCCAGCCAGTCATCTGTTTTTCTTCCGATGTTTTTCCTGTTCCCATCGATTCTAATATGGCATATCCGCCACCATCAATAAACTGTTTTAACTTTCTCGGTGAAGGAGGCTTACCAGTCTTAGAACCAGCAAAAATACTCATTTTATCTTCACTCATTTTCTTATCCTCCCCTAAAACTTCGGTAAGACTGTGTATTGTAAATAGGTGTAATCATCCACTTCGCCCATCCAGTGAATATCTTTGTTACTGCGGATATCAACTTTTACAACTATCCATGGACCTACATACTCTTTTTGAACCAACCATATCCATGAGTTCTGGGTGCTCCAATCACGCAAGGTTTCAAAACAACCGCCCATTGGCTGTACACTAAATCGGTAATCCAAAAGTTTTCCTTCTGGATCAAAGCCTTTAGCTATAAACTCTATATGATCGCCAACTTGGATAATTGGTCGTGGTCTGGATGGCCCCGGCCATTCCCCAGTGTTATTCTTCGCCCACGAGTTGGTTTGAATGTTTCCCAAACTATCTTGGACTGTTATAATTGTTGGAAATGCCAAGTCTTGGATCTTAGCGGTTTTTCTCTTATATTCTCTTATCACTTCCTCGATATCATCATAGTACTGCTTGACTCTGCCCTTTTCTGTCTCGGATAAAGGTCGTCTATGCGCATCTGCATCTCTAATTGGCGTTAATTCATCCAGCCTTGTCGCTATGAATTGCTTCTTTTTGAAACATGGTTTGAAAATGTCCCAATTATTCAGGATAAGCTCTTTTAGACCCCCTATGTCTGAGTAGTATATTAAACGAGGTTCCTTGAAACCTCCAACTCGTCTTTCGTTCTTAGTTGCCTTGAAACGCTGCCATTTCTCTTTAAACTTTTTAAAGCAAGGTAGGTCGATCCAGCCAATTCCATACATTTGCTGTAGCACCTCGCTAATGAAGTCTCTAAGATCATTTTCAAGTTCGTAAAGTGGCTCTTGCTCTTTGGTCATCGTACTTCCCAACATAATCTTCAAATTGTATCATAAATTTAAAGATTAGTTCATGAATTGAAAGATGGGGTTTACGTAATCTATTGAACTATGCAGCTACATCGGAAAAAGAAGGTTTGCTGTCAGAAATAACTGAGTGGATTTCGTGGCGTGGAAATTACTATCGTAGTGAAAAGAGTGCAGCATCAGCTTACTTAAGCTCCTCGACGACATTTCCCCATCACTATTCATCGGCTCTGAAGCTTTTAAACTGAAACTTTCAGACAACACGTTAGAAATTGTAAGGTGAGCTCATGTTTCTCAAAGCGTGTGTTAAGCGGCGCAAATGCGATTGCAACAAGAGCCCTCATAGACATGCACACAATGCGATACAAAAGAAGAAATGTTAAATAACGCAGAAAGACTAAACGCAACATGAGTTATTGAGTTAGTATGTTGGAGATTTGGATATGTCCAAAATATTTGGGTATGGCGAAGATGCTTTTACATTATGGGCGCTAAAACACCGCAGACCCAAAATACTCAAAGAATTTAGTGATAGAACTTCTCCATCAGATTGCCTTGTTTTTTATCGCCCAAGTTTCGGTAGAAGTGGTGGAGAAAAAAGTTCAGAATTCGGAGAGTTTGATGCAATACTTGTTTCTCTAGAGAATATCTATTTGATTGAGAGCAAGTGGGATAATTTATCAAGGGCTAAAAGGGGTAAAGTCACAATCAGGCCAGAGCAAGAGCTTCGCCATCATATCTTGTCATGGTACATCGCACATTGGGACAAAAGGTATGAACACGATTGGAATGGTTTTCTAAAAGAACAAGAAGATGGTTTTCAAAAGGAGTTTAAGAAGTATAAGAAAACAATGCCGCGTAGCGATACTTTACTAGCAGAAAATCTGCAGTTTATTCTTAACATGTTACGAAAACATTGCATAAGATTGTCATCGGAACAGAATATCAAAGATGTGTTGTTGTTCTTCTACAACAAGGATAAGTATACGACTCCGAGTAAGTATAGTAAGGAATTCAAGTTGATAAAAATCGACTATAGCAAGGACATCGAGGGTAATTTCATTAATTTATGATTGACTGGAACAAGTGCCATATTTTCCCGTGTACTTTTTCCGTTATTAGGCTCATGCTTTTTGCGTATTCCATAAAGGCATGGCGTAGAACCCCGCTTTCATCCATTCCAAGGCTTTGACGTATCCTTTACAGAAGCTTCTTCTGTTCAATGTTAAATAAACCTTCGACTTTTCTTGCCACGTGAAGGCCCTTCCAAAGTACCATGCAACATCTCAATTCATAAAAACATTTCCTTATTGTTAAAAGCGCGCGTTTTTTGTTTATCTAGACGGCTTTATTAGTTGTTGTAGTTGCCCCAGGGATAACCACTACAACATTCTTGTTTATAGGATTCTCATTCTTGCTCTTCTTCTGCTTTCATATCGCTCGCTTAAAAACAAAAACAAGCCAGCACATCTACACAAAATGGGGTTTTCTCTAAAGAGGGAAAGGTCTTTATTCTTCTAGCTTACCGAGCCTTTCTTTCAGTGCTACAACTTTCTTGATTAACATCCTCACCGTTTCGTCCTCCACACTCTCATTTAAGTCATTCTCCCAGCATATTATATGATCGCATTTATCTGGATCATGTCCATGAGCAATGAAGTTTGAAGCAAAAAGTTCAAACTCGATCAGCTTCACATCTCCAAACTCGTCTATAACTATAGCGTCGGGATAATCAGACTTAACTTTAAGAATATACGGAAACCCTAATTCACGGTGATACATTGCAAAAAGAGCCACAACACCAAGCTCATTAACTGGAGAAAAAAGCATACGAGTAGCACTCATAGGCTCCACAACTTTTGCAGGCGTCACAACTTCAAATGGAGGAAAAGCCTCATACAATAAACGCACATAAAGGGCGTTATCCCAATCTTTTATTTTCTCTCTGCTTTTCTTAAAATCCGACAAAATATTATTTAACAACTCATACTTTTGTCCTAAGCTCAAATCATCATATGATTTTCCAAATCTGTCTGCCGCATTTTTGTCAATATCGTTCCAAAGTCCCAGAATCCTAGCAAAATGTTCTAAATGCTCAGTTTTGAAAATAGGAACAACTTCAACAGGATAATAACAAAAAACCAACTTCTTCGCATAATGCCTATCCCCACCCCAACCAGACAATCTATCCCATTCTGCGTCTATCTTATCGGCTAACGAAACAGAATCATCAACCGCCATTTTTAACAGCTTCTTAAAATCATCAAGATTATCCCTAGCATTCCTCCAAGGCCTATCACTCGGCACATAAATATGGCCAAGAGGCTTCAACTTATGTTCAATGTAATCAAGGAAATAGCCACTTACACCTGGATTGTAAACATCATCGGAAGTTAAATTGTCTATCAACTCAGGCTTCTCTCTAAATGGAAAACGACTAACAAATTCTTGCTGCAAACGCCAAGCATCTTCAATTCTCCTACGTACCTCTTCAACCTTCTCTTTCATCTCAACAAACTTGCTTTCAATCGACATCCAAGGTCCCTCTATAACTATCTCCTAAATCAACCTATAGTCACACTTCATTTAAAAAATTGCTGGAATCAATGCAAGTCTTTCTGTAGGCTCAGCTTGCTTTCCCAAATAACAAACGAGGCTAACAACCCACTTTAAGAGTTCAGAAGTAGTTGCCACTTTCCCCCTAGGGCGCTGTACTACTACTTCTAATTGTGTTCTAATTATCTTGTTGACTTGTTTTTGTGTGGTAAAGTCACCATCATTATTATTAAACCTTCATAAGCTGTTGTTGTAGACCAGCTAGGGAAAACACAACAACATTTAAGCCAATTTTTTGCACGATTGTCAGAAAACCTCTACCACGTACCTTCTTTGGCTGGCTCTTTCACTTGTCGTCGTCGTTTGTCGCTGCGTTCCCGACGACAACTAAACCAAACCCTTCAAAAGTAATAGTCTTATAACCCTTAGCGACGACTACTTCTCTATGTTCTTAAAATGATCCACTTTGTAGCTTCGCGCGCGCACACACAAGTCTAAACGAAAGCCGATGAGCAGTCCTAACATACGAATTTAATCCTATATCAATTCTCAATAGGAATACTTTTATAGGTAGTACCCTTCCTCTTTTATTTGAGGCATAAAACATGCGCACCATCGTGAAAGTAACAAGAAGAGGACAAACCACAATTCCCTTAGAATTCAGAGAGAAATTCGGAATAAAAGAAGGAGACGAGTTGCTAGTAGAATCCACCGACGAAGGAGTAATCTTCAAGGTAATCCCAAGGCTTGAAGACTTAGCAGGCGTTGACGCAAAGTTTGGCAGAGTAGAAGAAATCAAGCAGAAAATCGAGAAACTCAGAGAGGAATACTAATTTGACGGAAGTCGTAGACACAAGATTCCTCATCGAACACTTCTACTCAACCTCAACCGAAACAAAACGTAAAACCTCCAAAAAACTGAGAGAACTTATCAAAAACAAGAACGGACTGCTTCCAACCATAGTCATCTGCGAAACCGTCCACATCACCTGCGAAAAGAGAGGAAAAGAAGAAGCAGAAACACGCTATCTATCACTAATAAGAAGCGGAATGCAAATCCAAGACCTAAATCAAAACATAGCAAAAGAAGCCGGAATGCTAAAATGTCGACACAGAAACATACCAATAGGCGACTGCATAATCGCCGCAATAGCAACAATCAATAAAGCAAAAATCCTTTCGGACAATCCACACTTCGACACTATAAAAGAAACAAAACGCACATGGATCTAAAACCTTTTCAAAATTTCTACAAACCTTTCTAAAGCTTGTGCTACTTTTCAACGCGTAAGCTATCATCCAATAAAGTTTTGCCAAGCTCTTTTCTCAATTTTTCACACCAAGGCTTTTACGTCTTTAAGATCTAAGGCTATGAAGCCTTCCTTTTGTAACCTTTCTTTCCCTTCTATTCTCTTTGCCATTATCCCTAGACCAAATTCTCTCATTTGTGGTAGTTGGGTAGTCTTCGCCGAAAGCTGCGACAATAACCTTTTAGCTTCTCGATATGTCAGCTCGCTCCATTTTGCCTCAATCGCTAAAGCTTTTTTACTTTTTACTTCTAGTCCCAATATGTCTATCTCGGTTTCTTTCCACCACCACTTCCCAATCCTCTGAACGCTTATCGGAAGCATATTCCTCCCAGCCATCTCAACTAAAACTTCGAGACAAACCTCTTCGAAAACATGCCCCAAATACTGATTAAACTCCTCTTTAATGCCTTCCCACACGCTTCGTTCCAACCCGAGTTCGAGCTGCCTCTTGTTCGGTCTCACAAACCTAAACCAGAAGTTGAAGAAAGCATCCCTTACCTTATACAAACCCCTTCTAGTTTCAGGTTTCGTGACCGGCGTGACTCTCTCAATCAAATCCAATAATTCCAGAGTTTTCAAATAAGTCGTAGCATTTTCACGCCTAAGCCCTATCGCATCCGCAATCTCACTTAAAGTGTTCTTGCCCCTAGCTATAGCTGTCAACATGTCCATATACCTCTGCGGAGCCCTAATCTCCTCTAAAAGCAGCATTTCAGGCTCATCATGCAGCGGCGAACGCTTGCTTAATATCTTCTCAACAATATTCTCTTCAGGCGACTTGCTTTCCACAACATGCTCAAGGTAGGCGGGAGTCCCACCAAAAGCCCCATAAATTTTAACGATGTCCTCAGCCGAGTATTTCCGAAACCATTCGAAGAGATGAAGACCTTTTAAAGGTTCAATCTTGAAGGTCGCTGTTCTTCTGCCATACAGAGGCGCATCCCCTCTCAATGCAACCCTCCTAATAGTCCCTATGGAAGAGCCAGACAAAATCAGGAAACACTTAGATTTCGACAGCTTTTCATCCCAATACCTCTGGATTAACGACATAGCCCCGTTGACGTTAGTTAGTCGCTGGAACTCATCTATAGCAACAATAATACCTTCACCGACTCTCTTAAGAAGATATTCCATGAAAGAGCCAAAGTTTACAAACATGAAGCCCTCGAAGAACTCGCTTTCCACGACTCTCGAAAACTCGCCCAATATAGTTTTCTCTTCCGCATTCGGAACATAGAAGTAGAGACCACGCTTATCCCTCATAAACTCTTGAATAAGCCTTGTTTTCCCCACCCTCCTCCTACCATGAAGCAACACAAGAGCAGGTCTTCCCTTCTTAAGAAGGCCATTAAGTGCCTCAAGCTCACTAAATCGATTTACAAATATTACAGCCATGATTGTAACAATCTAGATTCTACAATTTAAAATTTGCTGTAAACAAAAACTAAAAAACAGTTGCATACATCAAACCCCTAGAATTTTATTACTCCGAACCATCCTGTTCCATTTCCACCTATGTTGGAATATCCAGCAAACTTGGCTAGAACGCATGTAACCTCGTTCCACTAGTCTAAGGCTTTCATGAAACAAAACTCAAAACGCTTAAACTTTAAGTCTTAACGAAAAAACGTAGAGGGGAGGGGTAGGTGAAAACGATAGAGGGGTATCATATCAAACTGTTTGCTCGACAAGCCCAAATTTTGAAAAGGAGGCTGAAAAAGGACACTCAGCAGTCAAGAATTAAGTTGCTAAACAGACTTGAAGTCATGTTCAAAATCCTTGAAAAAGCTGCTAAAGCTGAAGAGGTGACAGCTGAAGAAGCCCAAAACTGGATGCAAATAACGAGTATCTAAGCCAAGTCATGAACCGTCTTCGCAAAAAGAAAAACCAGACAAAATCCCATCTTCACAGAAACACCCAGAACTCGCTCTCCTCAACAAAACAGAACATATTTGGCTCCAAATAGAGGGGCCTACAACAATTGCACACACACAAACTCGTAATTGCAAACATAACAAACTAATCCTTCTACGAGATCACCTTACTTTCCATCACAACAAGCAAAAACAGCACCCACACAACCTAACTTTTAAGTCTCACTTTTACATACAACCTTAGAGGCTAACAGAACGCTGGCAGGTAAAACCCTTGGACACAGAAACAAAAATCGAACTAATCTGCAAACCCCCAACAGAAGAAGTCCTAACCATAAAAGACCTAAAAAACCTATTAGAAACCGAACAACACCCCATAGCCTACAACGGCTGGGAACCATCCGGCCTCGTCCACTTAGGAACAGGCGTAATCTGCGCATACAAAATGAAAGACTTCGTAGAAGCCGGAATACACTTTAAAGCTTACCTCTCCACATGGCACGCATGGCTAAACAACAAACTAGGCGGCGACCTCCAACTCATCAAAAAAGCAGCAGACCTCTTCAAACACTCATGGATAGCCCTAGGCGTCCCAAAAAACAAAATCGAATTCATATACTCAGACGAACTCTACGACGACATCAGCTACTGGACAAAAACAATAACAATCGCAAAAAACCTCACAATAGCCAGAACAAGACGAACCCTCGAAATCGCCGGAAGAAAAGAAACAGAAGCCCACTACGTCTCAGACTTCCTCTACACACCAATGCAAGTAGCAGACATATTCCACATGAAAGTAAAAATCTGCCAATTAGGCATGGACCAACGCAAAGCAAACGTAGTAGCCAGAGAACTCGGCGAAAAACTCGGATTCTGGAAACCAATATGCGTCCACCACCACCTACTACAAGGCCTAGAAAAACCAACAATATGGCCAATCCCAAAAGGAAAAGAAAAAGAAGCCGTAGCATCGGCTAAAATGTCAAAAAGCAAACCTGAAACATGCGTATTCCTCTATGACTCACCAGAAGAAATAAAACAAAAAATAGCCAAAGCTTTCTGTCCAGAAAAAACCATAGAATTCAACCCAATCTTAGACATCTGCAAACACATAATCTTCAGAGAAAAAG
>Ga0224501_10001109_pt1 | contig 20687 bp, 12 predicted proteins | sample SF_Oct11_sed_USG_4_FD_169105 | JGI IMG/M metagenome (GOLD analysis project Ga0224501, IMG submission 169105) | Sediment microbial communities from San Francisco Bay, California, United States - SF_Oct11_sed_USGS_8_1 | ecosystem: Environmental > Aquatic > Marine > Sediment | place: USA...
CCTGCGGGCCCGCCCCGGACGCTCCGTCAGCCAGCTTCACTACGCGCGCCAAGGCATAATCACCCCGGAGATGGAATACATCGCCCTGCGGGAAAACCTGGGCCGGGAACGGCAGGCCGCCCAGGGCGCCCCCGACGGCAACCCCATGGGGGCCTCCATCCCCGACTACATCACGCCGGAATTCGTGCGCGACGAGATCGCCGCCGGGCGGGCCATCATCCCGGCCAACATCAATCACCCCGAATGCGAGCCCATGATCATCGGGCGGAACTTTCTGGTGAAGATCAACGCCAACATCGGCAACTCGGCGGTGGTGTCCTCCATGGCCGAGGAGGTGGAAAAGATGGTCTGGGCCATCCGCTGGGGAGCGGATACCGTGATGGACCTTTCCACCGGGCGCAACATCCACAACATCCGCGAGTGGATCATCCGCAACTCGCCCGTGCCCATCGGCACGGTGCCCATCTACCAGGCCCTGGAAAAGGTGGGAGGCGTGCCCGAGGAGCTCACCTGGGAAATCTTCCGCGATACATTGATCGAGCAGTGCCAGCAGGGGGTGGACTATTTCACCATCCACGCCGGAGTGCGGCTGGCCCACATCCACCTGACCGCCAACCGGGTCACCGGCATTGTCAGCCGGGGCGGCTCCATCATGGCCAAGTGGTGCCTGGCCCACCACCGGGAAAGTTTCCTGTACGACAACTTCCCGGAAATCTGCGAGATCATGGGTGCCTACGATGTGGGGGTCTCCCTGGGTGACGGCATGCGCCCCGGCTCCATCGCCGACGCCAACGACGCCGCCCAGTTCGCCGAGCTGGAAACCCTGGGCGAGCTGACCCGGGTGGCCTGGGAGCGCGATGTGCAGGTCATCATCGAGGGCCCCGGCCATGTGCCCATGCACAAGATCAAGGTGAACATGGAAAAGCAGCTGGCCGAATGCGGTGAGGCCCCCTTTTACACCCTGGGGCCCCTGGTCACCGACATCGCGCCGGGCTACGACCACATTACCAGCGGCATCGGGGCGGCCATGATCGGCTGGTACGGCTGCGCCATGCTCTGCTATGTGACCCCCAAGGAGCATCTGGGGCTGCCGGACCGCGACGACGTCAAAACCGGGGTGATTACCTACAAGATTGCCGCCCACGCCGCCGATCTGGCCAAGGGGCACCCGGCGGCCCGCTCCCGCGACGACGCCCTGAGCCGGGCCCGCTTCGAGTTCCGCTGGGAGGACCAGTTCAATATCTCACTGGACCCGGACACGGCCCGCCGTTTCCACGACGCCACCCTGCCCAACCAGGCGCACAAGGTCTCCCACTTCTGCTCCATGTGCGGGCCCAAGTTCTGCGCCATGAAGATTTCCCACGATGTGCGGGATGCCGCCCGCCAGCAGGTCCAACAGGGCCTGGACGAAATGAGCGCCGCCTTTCGCCAGTCCGGCGGAAAGATCTACCAGGAAATCAAGACCGGCAAAGCCACCGCGGCCGAGGGGGATTGAGGCTGCTTTGACCGATGCTCCCGCCAGCCGGGCCGGGCCGGGCCGGGGTTCAGTCTGAAAAGCCAGGATATTTTGGGGGCGCAGCGCCAACACTTTGATAATGTAGTATTTAGGGGTGTGAAGTCGTTGTGATCCCTTTGGGGGAATCAAAGGGACTGCCTTCCCATTGATTACAGGGCAGTACACCAGCATTGGTTCTCCGAAACAGCCTAGAACAGCGGCGCGGCCAGGCGGGCCAGGGCCTCCAGGGTCTTTCTGTGCCAGGGCCGCCGGGCAAAATCCTTCAGGTGGCGCTCCGATGAAAGAGCCATTTTCCGCTCGAAGAACCCCTCCAGCTCTCCGGCAAAGCCGGGGTCGTGCACCAGCAGCCCCGACTCGAAATTGATGCGGAAGGAACGGTTATCCAGGTTGGCCGAGCCCACCAGACTCAGTTCGCCGTCTATGAGCAGGGCCTTGGCATGGAGGGTGGCATCCGGCCGGAAGCAGAACAGCCGCGCCCCGGCTTCCAGCAGCTGGGGATAGAACGAGCGCGAGGCGAAATCCATCAGCCGTTCCGGGGCCCGCTCGGGCACCACCAGCCGCACGTCCACCCCGGCCAGGGCCCGCCCGGCCAGGGCGATCTGAATGGCCTCATCCGGCACGAAGTACGGAGTCATCAGCCAGGCCTGCCTGCGGGCGGCGGCAAGCATGGAGAAGTACACCTGGTGCATCTCGGTCACCAGGTCCTCGCTGGGAAAGCTGTTCACAAGCTGAGCCGAAACCTCCCCGGGGGCCGCCCCTTCCGGTTCCTCTCCCTCCAGAGCGGGCAGCCAGCGCCGCCCCTTGAGCACCTCCCCGGAGGCAAAGTGCCAGTCCTCCATGAACACCCGTTGCAGGGAGGCCACCACCGGGCCTTCCACCCGCACCGCCAGGTCGTGCCACTGCCCCACCTCCGGGTCGCGCCCCAGGTACTCGTCCCCCAGGTTGATCCCCCCCAGATACCCCACCCGGCCATCCAGCACGGCCAGCTTGCGGTGGTTGCGGATGTTGATGCTCCAGCGCCGGGCAAAGGGGTTGAGGGGGTGAAACCATTCCAGGCGCACTCCCCCATCCCGCAAGCGCCACTCAAAGCTCCGGCTCAGCCCGCGGCTGCCCACGCCGTCCAGCAGCAGCCGCACCTGCACCCCGGCGGCGGCCCGTTCCTCCAGAATCCCCGCCAGCCGGCGGCCGAACTCGTCCTCCCGGAAAATGAAATATTCCAGGTTGATATGATCACTGGCCCGCTGAATATCCTCCAGCAGGGCCGGGAACTTCTCACCCCCGCCGTCCAGCAGCCGGATGGAATTGCCACTTCTGGGGGCATGCACCGCCACCCGCCGGGCCACCCGCAGTGCGCCCTCAATTCCCGCCTCGCATTCCCGCTGCCGGGCTTCCCGGCTGTCCGATGGTTCGCCCCCGGCCTCGGTGGAGCCCAGCTGACGGCGCAGCTTTTCATCGGCCAGCCTCTTTTTGCGGGGCAGACCCGGCAACCGCCTTTCCAGGCCGAACACCAGGAAAAACAGGGGGCCCGCCACCGGTATGAAGGTCACCCCCAGCAGCCAGGCCAACATGCTCACCGGCTGCTTGCGGGAAAGCAATATGGGCGGCCAGCACGCAATGGACAACACCACTACCGCGAAATCCAGCACCACCCAGCCTGTCAGCATTGCAGACCACATCGCGACCCTGTTTGTAAAAGGCCGGCTTCCACAGCCAGCCCGGAAAATCATCCCTTCAATTGGACCGTATCCGCTTTAACCGGAAGATGTCCACCCGGTTCCCGCTGCCAGGAGAAGCCTTTTTTGCAAGTGATAATAATTCGTTATGTGACTTTGACACAGAATCTATCGGGCCAATGGGTGGAAAAAGGTAAATTGAGAGTCTGTTCTCCTTGGCGGGATTTAAATTTTCTTCGGACCGGATTTCCCGGTTGAGCGGAATCATACATCCGATGTCATAGCGGTTGCCACCTCGGCTTTCAGAAGCCCGTGGCCAGGGGGGAATTTCGGGGGAAAGGCACCCCCCCTGGGGTTCGCACAGATTCACCCGCAGGATTTCTCGGTGGTGGTTTATGGGTTTCATAGGTCTGCATCACAAACGTCTGTTGTTCCTGCTGGTATTTATCCTGGCCGGTATTTCGTTGCTGACCGCCAGCTACCGGTTCTGGCAGCACGGATTCGACCGGTCAATAATCATTGAGGAATCCGCCCGGCTGGCCCTGCAACTGGTTGTTCTCATCCCCGCGATATTGTTTTTTTCCCGGCAGTCGGGACGGCAGTTCAACGAGGTTCTGCAAGCCTTGGCCGACACGTGGAACGATGTGGGGGACTGGATCGGCAAGCTGGGCGGGCAGGGCGGCGGGGAAGAATCCGAGGATGGTCTCCACAGGGAGCTTTCCACCGCCGGGGAAATAGCCGTACAGGCCGCCGGTCAGGCCGGCAGCAGCCTGGAAAGGGCCGGGGAAATCCGATCCACGGCCGTCGATGCCGCCAAAAGCGCCCGGAAAAGCATAGATACTCTAGGAGAGCTCATGGTTTCACTGACCGAGCTCACCACCAGCTCCGATGAGATGGTAGACATCGTCAAGCAGATAGACCAGATCGCCTTTCAGACCAACATGCTGGCGCTCAATGCAGCCGTTGAGGCCGCCCGGGCCGGCGAGCAGGGAAAAGGCTTCGCGGTGGTGGCCGAGGAGGTGCGCAACCTGGCCAGCCGCAGCGCCGAGGCTGCCCACGTCACCACCTCCCTGATCGAAAACTCGCAGGAAAAGGTGGAGGAAGGACTGGTGCTGGCCTCGGAGGTCAACAGCGCCCTTAAAAAAGCCATGGACATCATCTTGTCGCTGGAAAAGCTCACGGATGAATTCAGCCGCAAAAACACCTTGGGCACCAATGAGTTCAACCGGCTCAGGCAGGTTCTGGAGGAGCTTTCCGGCAGAATTGAACACCGGAAAAACCTGCTGGGCAACCGCATGGAGCTGGAACGCAACCTGTCGGAAGACAGCGCCCTTCTGGACACGCATCTCAAGGAGCTGCTGGGAACAGCGACAACCGGGGAAACGCAGCGCCGATCCGGCATGGGAATCACCGGCCGGCAAGGTGCCACGGAACCATACCGGCTGCAAGCCCCACCGGGAAAATTACCCCCCATTTAAAACAGCCGGTATGAAGGCTGTTTATATCAGCCATCCAGGACTTCCCTGACCTTGCGGAACAGGTCGGTGGGGGAATAGGGCTTGCGGATGAGCTGGATCTGGTTCTTCTCGATGAACTCCGGGTCGAGCACATTGGCCGCATAACCGGTGCTGAACACCAGCTTCTGGTCCGGCTTGATCTTCTTCATCCTTTCATAGACCTCGCGCCCGCTGAGCTTGGGCATCACCACATCCATCAGCACCAGGTCCACGTCGTCCGGGTTTTCGGAAAGAATGTTGATGGCCTCAATGCCGTTGATCGCCTTGAGCACTTTGTAGCCCCTGCTTTCCAGCAGGGATACCAGCAGCATCAGCACACCCTCCTCGTCCTCGGCCACCAGGATGGTCTCGTTTCCACCCTGTGATTTTTGCTCCGACTCGGCCAGGACTTTATCCGCGGTATCACCGCTGGCGGGCAGGAATATCCTGAAGGTAGATCCCACCCCCACCTCGCTTAGCACCATGATATGACCGGCGTGCTGCTGGATGATGCCGTAGGCGGTGGACAGACCCAGCCCGGTGCCCTTGCCCACCTCCTTGGTGGTGAAGAAGGGATCGAATATTTTCTGGGCGACCTCCGGGGACATGCCATTGCCGGTGTCGCTGATGGATATCACCACATACACCCCCTCCTCGGCCCATGAATGGATCTGCCGGAAATCCGTGTCGATAGCCTGCACTGCGGAGCCGATGGTGAGCCTCCCGCTCTTGGGCATGGCATCGCGGGCATTGATACAGATGTTGAGCAGCACCTGCTCCATCATCCCGGGGTCGGCATGGATGACCATTTTTTCCTGGGCCAGCTCCAGCCTGACTTCGATATCCTCCCGGATCACCCGCCCCAGCATCTTCACCAGATTGGTCAACAGGGTGTTCACGTCCAGGTTGCGGGGCTGGTGGACATGCTGGCGGCTGAAGGCCAAAAGCTGCTGGGTCAGGTCTGAGGCCCTCCTGGCGGCTTGGAGCACCTTTTCCAGCGCGTCGTTTTGCTGTTCCTCCGATTTATTCTTTACCTGGGCCAACTGTGCGTAGCCGCTGATGATCTGGAGTATGTTGTTGAAATCATGGGCCACACCCCCGGTTAGTTGACCGATGGCCTCCATTTTCTGTGCCTGGCGCAATTCGCTTTCCGCTTTTTTCAGGCCGGTCACATCCCTGACGATGCTCACAAAGCCGCCATCCTGGGTGCGGTGTTCCGCGATGGTTATCCAGCGGCCTTCAGCCATTTGCACCTCGATGACATCCTCGGGTCTTTCATGCGCCTGCAACCGGTATTGAATCCATTCCTCGGTGCGGGTATTGGGATCGAAAAACAGCTTTTCCTCTGCTCCGCCCCGCACCAGCTCCTCAAAGGTGTTGCCCGGCCTGAGGTATTTGGCAACTTTGTCGAAAATTTTCCTGTACACCGAATTGCAGAGCACGAATCTGTCCTGGGGATCGAACAGGACAAAGCCTTCCGAAATGGCCTCCAGGGCCAGCGATAGCCGCTGGCGGGTTTCCATCAGGTCCCTGGTGCGCTCGTTTACCTTTTCCTCCAGATCCTGATTCAACCGGATGAATTTTTCCTCGGCCCGCTGACGTTCAACGATTTCGCTTTCCAGCGGCCTGATCGCCAGCCAGCGCAGCACCAGCCACAGCGACAGGCCCAGCACCAGCGTGAACACCAACGATATCAAAAAGATGCGCATCCGCACCTGGGACAACTCCTCCAATGTCCTGGTCATATCCAGGGTCAGATGTATTTCCACCTGACCGACCTCGGGAACCGACACCTTTCTGATGATTCTTTTGACCTGCACGGGCATTTCAGAAACCTGGTAATTGGCCAGCTCAAACCCGTTTTCCAGCGCCACCCGGATTTCCACCAGTTCCTCGCGCATGGTTCCCCAGCGCACCACAGACTGCACCACCGCTTCGTAGTCGTACTTCATCAGGGCCTCGGACACATAGGACGCGAACAGGTCCACATCCGAATCCAGCAGCTTTTCCTGCACTTCCATCCTCCGCTTTTCCTCCATGGACATGAGGATAAAATCCGCCAGGCCGAGAAAGCCCGCCAGGATGGAGGAAAACACAACCACAGCTATGATGAATTTTGTACTATGGGCAATCTGCATGGCGTGGTTTCTTTATTTATTCCTCAATCCGAAAATATCATCGGATTCAATTTCAGTGATCGAGGCCGGTTCAATGGCCACGGCTCTGCGCGAAATATTGGCCAGGATGGCCCGGCCTTCCTGGCTGTCTCCTATGTCCTGCAGAATATTCGCAATCCGGTCCGCCATGTCTTTGGGAACCCTGGGACTGGCCACCAGGAGATCACCGGGAATCCGGGCTATGTCCGCCAGCACCCTCAAACCCAAAGGCTGGAATTTTTCGAAGGTCTCCCAGTTTATTGCTCCAGCGTAAAAAATACCACCCAGCACCCCATAGGCCACATTGGAAAAACTGCTCATGTATCTGCCCATGACGCGCACTCCCCGGGATTCCAGCTGTTTTTCAGGCAGCAGGTGGCCCAGCGCCGAGTCCTGGGGTCCGAAGGCAAACGCCTTTCCCGAAAGGTCGCGCAGATTGTTCACCGGATTGTCCCGCCTCACGATGAAGATTCCCATCTGCCCCGAGGCGGTGTCGTGGCTGATTTTTCCCAGTATTATTCGGGGGCCGTACTGGTCTCTGAGCCGCAGATACTCCAGGCCGCCCATGAGGAAAACATCGTACCTGTCCAGGCCTGAACGGATATAATGTATCTTGTAGCTGCGGGGAATGGCCAACCTGAAGACCACCCCGGTCTGTTTGGTGAGATATGCCGCCAGCGGGGAAAACCGGTTAACCGTTTCCACTGCCGAAAAAACCGGAGGCACGCCCAGGGTCATTTCGGTGGCCCCAAGCGCGCGTGGATGCAAAAGCAACGCGCAGCAGAGCGCCAGGGCGGCCGCCACAGGTATAAACGCCCGTGAAATAGCCGTCAGTCCGCGCCTCATCCGGCAGACCGCCGAATTTTCCGGTTCGTTTTCCCGTTCTTTTTCCTGTCCGCCCGAGGTATGTGTTATCCACGGGGCCTGCCGGTTTGCCATTAAAATACCTGCCAGACAGTACTCCGTTTATCAGGGACCAAAGATCGCATGGAAAGTTTCCTTCAGTTCCGGCAGTTTATCCACCGTTTTTTTGGCCTCAATGGGGTGCCTCAAATATGAATCGTCCGGGGGGTATCCTTTCGGTATTCCCCCGCTCCCGTACAGGGCGTGATACCCCTGGGAGACGAACAGTTGCTGGCCCGGCGGGGATAGTACAAACCGCATGAAAACCAACGCGTCCTCCCTGTTAGCCGCTCTTTTCAAAAGCGCCATGGGCTGGAAAATTCCCAGCACCCCCTCCGCCGGGTAGGTAAAGCCAATGGGCTGCCCCTTGCGGACCCCCTCCACGGCCATATAATCCAGCACCATGCCATAAGCCGCCTTTCCCTCCGCCACCATCCTGAGCACCTCGCCGTTGCTGCCCGACATCAACGTGGGCATGGTGGAAAGCTGTTCGTAATAGGCCCACCCGAATCGTTCCACCATCCAGGAAAGATGGGCCAGCGCGGCCCCGGAAGTGATGGGATTCACAAAGGCGATCCGGTTGGGCCCCGCCTTTAGAAGGTCCTTCCAGGATGTCGGCGCGCTGACAAGTGAACTGTTATGGATCAACAGTGTCGACATCTCCCTGGTGCCCACATATGAAAGCTCCTTATCATAGGTCCCCTTGGGAAGCCCCTTGATGAGATGTTCCGGCAGCGTGGACAGCAGCCCTTTCATCTTGAGGGACTCCATGTTTAATTCATCGGCGATAAGCACCACGTCCGCAGTGGGGGCGCCGGTCTGTTTTTCCACCAGCAGCTTGGTGACGACCTTTCCCGTTCCGCCCCGGAACAGGACCACCTTTATTCCCCGATGGAGCTTCTCGAACTCCATGATCAGCTGATCCGCCTTGGCCTGGGGCGTGGAGGTATATAAAACCACTTCCCCCTGGCCCTGGGCCGCGGCAGGCTGCTGGAGCAAAAGACACAGGATTATTAATGGAAATACCAGAAATTGCTTCACTGTTTTTCCAGGTAATATTTCGACCGCCGATGAAAACTGCCACTCATACACAGTCAAGCTTCGTTATCTTCTGGTGGTATTTGAGCAAAAGCTCATTTGAATACAGTCACCAATGGATACACCAAACCATTGCTGTTCTGTTTATGTTTCTCCATCAACAATGAATAGCAATAATTTAACACGACAGGGGATTTGGAGCAATTTAGCAGGGCCGCAATGGAAACTGTGGGTCAGATATCGGATTTGGACGCCAGGGAGCCGGTTTTCGAGTTTGGTTTTCCATGGTATTTTCAAACCATGGTAGAACACTGCATGGTATAACGCAGCATGGCAGAACACTGCATGGCAGAACGCAGCATGGCCCCGGCCGGAGCACCCCGCCGTGATTTTGTTTTATTAATCATATCAACAATAAGACTCCAGAAAACATGGCTCCAAGGCGTGTAAAGGAAACAGAAACCATCGTGGTGGTGGGCGCCAGGGAGCACAACCTGCAAAACGTCAGCCTGAAGCTGCCCCGCGACACCCTCACGGTGTTCACCGGGGTAAGCGGCTCCGGCAAGTCCTCGCTGGCCTACGACACGCTGTTCAAGGAAGGCCAGCGGCGGTTCATGGAGAGCCTCTCCCCCTATGCCCGGCAGTTCCTGGGACAGATGGAAAAGCCCCGGGTGGAGCATGTGGAGGGGCTGAGCCCCACGGTTTCCATTGACCAGAAGACCGTGAACCGGAATCCCCGCTCCACGGTGGGCACGATCACCGAACTGTACGATCACTACCGGCTTTTAATGGCCCGGCTGGGCCAGCCCCACTGCCCGAAGTGCCGGACTTTCATATCCACGCTTACCCCGGACCAGATCGCCGGGCGCATCGGTCATATCTGGGCGGCGGAGGGCCCGGAAGGCCCCGGCGGGCCCGCCGGCAAGACCACGGCCTGCCTGGTGCTGGCCCCCATGGTAAGAATGCGCAAGGGCGAATACCGGGCCGAGCTGGCCCGCTGGCGCGAACAGGGTTTCGTCCGGGCCAGGATTGACGGCGAGGTGCGCCGCCTGGACGAGGAAATCACGCTGGCCCGCTACGAAAAGCACTCCATCGAACTGGTGCTGGACCGCCTGGATATCACTCCCCGCAACCGTCCCCGGCTGGTGGAGGCGGTGGAAAAGGCGCTGGAGCTGAGCGGGGGCCTGGTGATGGCGCTGCCCGCCGGAGCAGGTGGCGAGCAGGGCCAGCTGTTCAACAGCGCCATGGCCTGCGCGACCTGCGGCATCCATATACCGGAGCTGGAGCCGCGCCTGTTCTCCTTCAACGATCCCCAGGGGGCCTGCCCCACCTGCCAGGGGCTGGGGACCTTGCGCGCCTTCACCGAACACCGGCTGGCCCACCCGGAGCTCTCCCTGGACGGGGGCGCGCTGAAATGCTTTACCGGGCGGGACAACCTGCTGTTCACCGACATCAGCCGGGAGTTTCTGGGGCGGCTGGCCCGCGAGCTGGGGCTAGATCCGTCCGTGCCCTGGGAGGCCCTGCCGCCGGGGCAGCGCCGGCTGTTCCTGGAGGGCAACGGCGGCCCCGCGCCCCGGGTGCGCAGTGTGTTCCGCGATCCCGGACTTTTGCTCCGTGAGGTCCGCGCCAGCGGCAAATGGCCGGGGCTGTACCGCATTCTGGAGTTCATCGCGGGATTCGTGGGCTCGGCCCTGGAACGGTTCCAGGAGTCCTCCGAGTGCCCGGACTGCCAGGGGGGGCGGCTCAATCCGGTGGCCCTGGCGGTGCGCTTCCGCGAGCACAACATCCGCAGTCTTTCGGCCCTGCCCATCGAGGAGGCCCACGGGTTCTTCCAGCGGCTGGAGCCGGACCCCACCGAGCTGCTCATCGGCAAGGACATCTTCCGGGAGATCCGCTCCCGGCTGGGCTTTCTCAAGGACGTGGGGGTGGGCTACCTCACGCTGGACCGCAAGGCCAACACCCTTTCCGGCGGCGAGGCCCAGCGCATCCGGCTGGCCGCCCAGGTGGGTTCCGGACTTCAGGGGGTGCTGTATGTGCTGGACGAGCCATCCATCGGGCTGCACCAGGTGGACAACCGCCGGCTGATCAACACCCTGCAGCACCTGCGTGACGCGGGCAACACCGTGTATGTGGTGGAACACGACCAGGAGACCATCGAGGCGGCGGACCATCTGGTGGACCTGGGGCCCGGGGCGGGCAGCGAGGGCGGGCAGGTGCTGGCCCAGGGCAGCATGGCGGATCTGAAGGGCAATCCTCTGTCGCTTTCCGGGCAGTACCTGGCGGGCCTGCGGAGCATTCCCGTGCCCGGGGCGCGGCGCCCGGCGGGAAAAGCCGTGCTGGGCATCCAGGGGGCCCGGCGCAACAACCTGGACCGGATCAACGTGCGGCTGCCGCTGGGGCTTTTCGTGGCGGTAACGGGGGTTTCCGGCTCGGGAAAATCAACCCTGGTGCATGACATCATCAAGCCCGCGCTAACCCGCCATCTGGAGGAGAGCCGGCCCGGCCGGGACGCAGCAGGCCGCCAGAAGCCAGCAGTCGGCCAGAAGCCAGCAGGCAGCCAGAAGGCTGTGGGAACCATCCGAGGACACGGGGACGACGGCTTCACCCGCATCACGGGCCTGCAACACCTGGACAAGGTGATCGAGATCGACCAGTCGCCCATCGGGCGCACGCCCCGCAGCAACCCGGCCACCTACACCAAGGCGCTGGACCACATCAGGGCCCTGTTCACCCAGGTCCCCGAGGCCCGCATCCGGGGATACAAACCCGGCCGGTTCTCCTTCAACGTCAAGGGGGGGCGCTGTGAGGCCTGCCAGGGGGCCGGCGTGGTCACCATCGAGATGCAGTTCCTCAGCAACGTGGAGGTGGTCTGCGAGGAGTGCCAGGGGCGCCGCTTCAACGAGGAAACCCTGCAGGTGCACTACAAGGGCCGCAGCATCCGGGACGTGCTGGAGATGAGCGTGAACGAGGCCGCGGAGTTCTTCGCCCAGCAGCCCGCCGTGGCCCGCATCCTCAATACCCTGCAATCGGTGGGGCTGGGCTACATCCGGCTGGGGCAGTCCTCCACCACCCTGTCCGGGGGGGAGGCCCAGCGGGTCAAGCTGGCCTCGGAGCTGCGCAAAAGGGGCACCGGGCGCACCCTGTACATGCTGGACGAACCCACCACCGGGCTGCACTTCGAGGATATCCGCACCCTGCTGGACTGCCTGAACACGCTGGTGGAGCAGGGCAACACCGTACTGGTGATAGAGCACAACCTGGACGTGATCAAGGTGGCCGACCATGTGATAGACCTGGGCCCGGGCGGCGGGAAGTACGGAGGCCGGGTGGTGGGCCAGGGCACACCGGAGGAACTGGCCGCCCTGCCGGGCTCGCTCACCGGGCAGGTGCTGGCCGGAATGCTGGGCCACACCGCACCGGAAAGAGAGGACAACGGAGGCGCCCCCCGGCGGCGCAAGGCCCGGCCGGCCCGGCAGGACCTTTTCGTCAAGGGCGCCGAGCAGAACAACCTGCGCAACATTGACGTGAGCATCCCCCGCAACCGGCTGACGGTCATCACGGGGGTCTCCGGCTCCGGCAAGACCTCCCTGGCCTTCGACACCCTGTTCGCCGAGGGCCAGGCCCGCTATGTGGAATCCCTGTCCACCTACGCCCGGCGGTTTCTGGGGAGGATGGACAAGGCCCGGGTGGAAAAGATCGAGGGACTGTCCCCGGCCATCGCCATCGACCAGAAGAACAGCGGGCGCTCGCCCCGCTCCACGGTAGCCACGGTAACGGAGATTTACGACTACCTGCGGCTGCTCTACGCGCGCATCGGCCGCCCCCACTGCCCCGGCTGCGGGCGGGAGCTGAGCGGCCACAACCCCACCCGGCTGGCCCGGGAGCTGTGCCAGGAGCACTCCGGCGAGCGGCTGGTGCTGCTGGCCCCCCTGTACCGCCCCGGTTCAAAGCGTCCCGCCATGCTGGACAACCCGGCGCACCTGGGAGAACTGGCCGGGGCGCTGGCCGCCGAGGGCTTCACCCGGCTTCAGGTGGACGGCGAGGTGGTGGAACTGGAAGCCATTCTGGCAGGTCACGGCAGGGCGGACGGCACGGCAGGCCGAAAAAATGCCGGCAAAAGTGCCGGTAAAAGTGGCGGTAATAAAAGCGCGAAAATTCCCGCCGGGGCCGGAGTGGACCTGGTGCTGGACCGGATCAAACTGGCCCCGGGCTCCCGCAAGCGGCTGGCCGAGGCCCTGGAAACAGGCTTTGAGAAGGGCCATGGCCTGGTGCGGCTCTCCTTCCCGGACAGCGGCGCAACCCGGCTGGTGAGCGAACCGGTGGGCTGTGTGGACTGTGATTACTACCAGGACGAGCCTCCCCTGCCCCGGATGTTCTCCTTCAACTCCCACGCCGGGGCCTGCCCCGCCTGCTCGGGGCTGGGGCGCTCCCCCCAGGTGGACCCGGAGCTGCTCGTGCCCTTTCCGGAATATCCGCTTTTAAAGGGCGCCCTGGTGCCGGGGCGGCTGGGCCAGTCGCTGGCCCGGACCCGCAGCCTGCCCCTGGCCCTTGTCAAGGCCTGGGCCAAGCGGGAGGGAATAGACCTGGAGCGTCCCTTCGGAAAGCTGAACGAACGGGAGCGCGAGCTGCTGATTTACGGAGACGGGCAGCCCCTCAAGGCCAACAAGCGCCGGGCCTTCAACCGGGGCACGCGGGTGGTGAACACCGTCTGGCGGGGTCTGGCCGGGCTGGTGATGGACTGGTACCAGGGCGAGGACCGCGAGAAGTGGTATCCGCATGTGGAGCCGGTGCTGGCCGATGTACCCTGCCGCGAGTGCGGGGGCGAACGGCTCAAGCCCGCCTACCGCGCCTTCACCATCAACGGCCAGAGTATCTCGGGCTACTGCGCCAACACGGTGGAACAGGCCCTGGCCGCCCTGGACGATTGGAAGCTGGACAGGACCGGGCGCGCCGTGGCCGAGCAGCCGCTTCAGGAAATCCGCTCCCGGCTGGGGTTCCTGCGGGATGTGGGGCTGGGCTACCTGACCCTGGACCGGGAGGCGTCCACCCTGTCCGGCGGAGAGGCCCAGCGCATCCGGCTGGCCTCCCAGCTGGGTTCGCATCTGGTGGGGGTGCTGTATGTGCTGGACGAGCCGACCATCGGCCTGCATCCCCGGGACACCGCCCAGCTGCTGGGAACCCTGAAGCGGCTGCGGGACCTGGGCAACACGGTGGTGGTGGTGGAACACGATCCGGACACCATCCAGGCCGCGGACCATGTGCTGGACATCGGCCCGGGCGCGGGGCACCTGGGCGGGGAAGTGGTGGCCCAGGGCCGGCCCAGGCAGATCATGGCCAACCGGAACTCCCTCACCGGGGCCTATCTTTCCGGACGGCTGCAGGTCGCCCCCGGCGACGGCAAAGCTGGCGGCAAAGCTGCCGGCAAAGATGCAGGCCAACACAACGGCGGCCCGGCGCTGCTGGTGAAGGGAGCGAACGCCAACAACCTGAAGAACATCGACGCCGCCTTTCCCCTGGGGCGCTTCACCTGCGTCACCGGGGTCTCCGGCTCCGGCAAGTCCTCCCTGGTGGTCTCCGTGCTGCAACGGGCCCTGGAGCGCCGGTTCAACCAGACCCGCGTGGTGCCGGGCCGCCACCAGGGCCTGGAGGGCACCGAAGGGATCGACAAGCTGGTGGTTATCGACCAGTCGCCCATCGGCAGAACGCCCAAGAGCAACCCCGCCACCTACACCGGCATAATGGACAGGATCCGCCGGCTGATGGCCAGCACCACCGAGGCCAAGACCAGGGGCTACGGCCCGGGACGCTTCTCCTTCAACGTGCACGGGGGACGCTGCGAGGCCTGCGAGGGCCGGGGCTTCAACCACATCGAGATGCACTTTTTGGCCGACGTGTGGGTGCCCTGCGATGTCTGCGGCTCCAAGCGCTACAACCGGGAAACCCTGGCCGTGCGCTTCCGGGGCTGCCATATCGCGGAAATCCTGGACATGGAGGCCGACCGCGCCCTGGAGCTTTTCGCCAACCAGCCCGGCATCCGCCGGGGGCTGCAAACCCTGTGCGATGTGGGGCTGGGCTACATGAAGCTCGGCCAGCCCGGCAACACCCTGTCCGGCGGGGAGGCCCAGCGGGTAAAGCTGGCCTCCGAACTGGGCCGGCCCTCCAGCGGCAAGACCCTGTACATCCTGGACGAACCCACCACCGGGCTGCACATGGACGATACCGCCAAGCTGCTCAAGGTCCTGCACCGCCTGGTGGACGAGGGCAATACGGTGGTGGTCATCGAGCACAACCTGGATGTGATCCGCACCGCGCACTACCTGATCGACCTGGGGCCGGAGGGGGGGGACGCCGGCGGGTTCATTGTGGCCACCGGTACACCCGCCGAACTGGCCCGCCGCAGCAACACTCACTCCGACACCCACACCGGCCTCGCCCTGGCTCCGTTCTTCAGGCAGTAAGCCCGGATAATTATTTTTCCGCCGCCCTGCCCCCCTGGTGGAGTCGGCTGCCGATAACTGTTACAACGGATTCATGGAACCTGGAGAGACAACCTGGAAGGGGCTTTTGAAGCAACTGACGGCAATGCTGGCGCTTGCAGCGCTGCTGGCGTCGTTTCTGCCATCCTGCACCCGCACCGTCCCCCGCGCCCCGGTAAGGGAGGATCACTACCGGGTGAACTGGGAACAACTGGAACACACCCCTTTGCGCCAGGGCGGTCTGGTGCTGCGCCCGCTGATCATGACCCCCACCCGCTACCCCCTGGAGGCCAGCTTCAAGCGCATGCTGGAGCTGGACATCGCCGGGGTGTGGGAAGGCATGGACTTCCGGTTCCATTCATCCACCATCCCGGACGGCGCCCTGGAACGGCTCTATGACGAGGGCTACCTGCCGGTGTATCTCCAGGTGAGCAATCCGGGCGAAAAGCCGCTGGTGTTCAACCCGGACCGCCTCTCGGTGGGGGGCGGCGGCGATGTGTACATGTACCCGGTGAAGTCAGCGGAACTGCCCCCGGAACTGGTGGAGGTGGACGTGGAAAAAACCGTTATCAGCGTGCTGGCGGCGGCTTTGATCGTGGTGCTGGTGGTGGCCGCGGCCAAGGATGGCAAAAGCCCCCGGGGCGATCTGGCCGGCGACGTGCTGAACCTGGGGGCCCGGGTTTCCATGGAGGCCACCACCGGGACCAATCGCACGGTATACAGCCAGGGGGCGCCCCCGCCGGACGAAGCAGCGGCTTCCCGGCCCGGCCCGGAGGACAGCGGCATACTGACCATGACCGAGATCGCCCCCGGTGAAAGCCGGGAGGGGTTCCTCCTGTTCCGCTATGAGAACCTGCTCATAGACTGGGACCGGGTGCGGCTGGTGGCCCACTGATAGCGCCGTACAGCGTGCTGGTGGGTTGGCGTGCTGGTGGGTTGGCGGGCCGATGGCCCGGTGCCCTGGTGGACAGGTGGACAGGTGGGCACTTTGCTCCGCTGAAAAAAGCAATCTCCCAAAGCGTTACCTCAATCGCCCCAGAATCACCGGGCGGGGCTCATTGTCGGCCCACAATGCGAAGGTCTTAACACCGTCCTGTTCTTTGTGCTTCATTTCAAGGGGTGCCCCATAGTACACCGGCCCCTTGAACCAAAGCTCAATCTGCCCCGAGTCCGCCTGTCCGGATGACCCCAGCCTGTCAAGGCACTGCGCCGCCAGCCGGTGGGGATGCAGGGTAGCTCCCCGCCAACCCATCCGCCGGGCATACCAGCCCCAGGTGTGCAAGGGGTTGCCGTCCCCGGAAAGGCGGGAGAACTCCCGCCCTCCGTCAACGGGGGCGTTCCACTTCAGGCATGAGCCTCCTTCCCAGTCCTGCTTTTGGGGCTGCGCGGTGGTGGGGGATTCCTGTGCGACCGGCCTGCCGTTCCCGGAGAACCGCCCCCGGCTGAAAAAGGTGATCCAGCCCTCCCAGGCGGGCTTGCCGCCGGAACATACTTCAATATGGATATCCACCTCCAAGCCCTTTTCCAGCACCCGCCAGTCAGCGGCCCGGCCGGAAATTTCCAGGGGAGCGTCCCGCCCCGGGGAGCGGTGGCTCAGCATACGGTTGCGGGTCTGGAGCATCCTCCAGATGGGCACGGGGAAAACCCGGTGGCTTAAAATGGCGAATTGCAGGGGAAACGTCATGGTCTGCATGAAGAGCTGGTCCGCTGGATTGCCGGTTTGGACATCCAGCCCTGCCAGGCGGCGGAAATCCTCCTGGCTGTGATTGTCCGCGGTCGGCTCCCGCCATTCAGCCCGAATATCGGGCATGCCTGAGGCCTGCAATCCCCTTGACGGATACATGGCCCGCAGGAAACTGCCCAGCCTGCCGGGTCGACGGTTAAACTGCATTATGTACTTGCTGGGTTTCATGTTTTCTCCGTCGATATTTTTTTCCGGGAAGGCAAAGCGCATAGATAACAATACTTCTCCCTGATTTTTAAGGCAATAAATCAATCCGTATGGGCCCCGCCCGCCAGGAGCGGTTTGATTCCCGCCAAAAAACATCTATATTTAATATTGAAGTCATGCTGATTCTTTTGGCGCATTATTTCGGCAAATTGTTTCAGCTAATTGTTTCGGCAAATTTCGACTTCATACAGCATGGGAAGTGACGCTGTCCGCGTCCTCAGGGGAAGGGAGAAACAGCCAGAAAGGACAAAAGGCGTTCGGGGCCGAAAGGCGCTGAACAAGCCTCCGGACGACATTAACCATGACTGAATCCAAAACGGCTGAAACAAAAACCACACCGGAAAGCCAGAACGGCACAGTAAAGCAACTGGTTGAGCCCTCGCCGCGCGCCGTGCAGACAGTGGAATCCTCCCAGGATTTCCTGGCGCAGGTGGTGGGCAATGAATCCCGCGAGGGCGAGCGCATCCAGGCCGGCCCCATTCTCAAGCTGATGTACGATACGGCGGCGGCGGTGAGCATCCGCCACTCGGGGCACCGCACTGTAATGTTGCGGCTGGACCGCCTGGATATGACCGGGCTGATCTGCCACATGGACCTGGTGCGGCTGGAAGGCCGGGTGATAGAGGCCGGACGCTCCTCCATGGTGGTCGAGGTGCGCTGCATGACCAAGCGCCCCATGGAGCGCGATTTCATACCCTGCCATGTGGGCTACCTGACCATGGTGGCCATCAACGACCAGGGGCAGCCCACCCGGAGCATGCCGCCTTTTTCCTATGACTCCCCCCTGGGCAAGGAAGCGCGCATGCTGGCCGCCCACCGGCGCTCCCAGCTGGACGAGCGCAAGCAGTCCATGGCCTGGATCGAGCAGGAGCACAACCTGCGGGTTCAGGATGTGATGGAGCGGGAACCCTTCGCCAGGTACGATTACCTCAGCCCGGAAGAATCTGAGGTGCACGTCAAGGGGCAGCTGCTGCCCTCCGGGCTGTACCAGGACCGCCGGGTGCTGGCCGGTGACCTGCTGGTCTGGCTGGAAAGGATTGCCACCTACACCGCCCGGCATTTCACCCGCAACACCCATGTGGTGACCATCTCCCTGGACGAGATCGAGTTCAACCGCGCCCTGCATGCCACCGACCGGATAGAGCTGCGCTCCCGGGTGGTGTATGTCCGCACCCACACCCTCCAGGTCACCATCGACATAACCGTGCATACCATGGACGGCCAGCGCTATAACCTGGACCCGGTGAACTTCATCATCCTCAACTACCAGCCCAATGGCACCAAGAAACGGATCCATACCGGCCTGCGGCTCACCGACAACGATCAGGTGAGCCTGAAGCGTTATCTCAAGGCCCGCACCAAGCATTCGTTCTGGAAATCCAACCCGGAAAGCCACCTGATCCTGTCGTTCTGAGCCGAAAGGAATCCGCCGGAGCCCGTCCGCCGTTTTTATTTGCGGCAGATGACATTTCACAGTTTTTCCGGGGACTTCCAGCTGATACACTGTATCATCAACCAAAACAGCAGGGCCGCTGCAATCCCGGCCAGCATTGTCAACGCGGAGCTTCTGTTTTCATGCCCGTTTCCCCATACATTCTATTCAACAACGAGGAGTGGGGCCGGCTGCGCGCCGACATGCCCATGACCCTGGGGGAAAAGGACCTGGAGAAGCTCTCCGGATTGATCGAGCAGGTCTCCATGGACCAGGTGGTGGAAATCTACCTGCCCCTGTCACGGCTGCTGAACCTGTATGTCCGGGCCACGCAGGATCTCTACAAGGCCACCGGAACCTTTTTGGGCAACCGGGCCGCCAAGGTGCCCTACGTCATCGGCATCGCGGGCAGCGTGGCCGTGGGCAAAAGCACCACCTCCCGGATACTCCGCGAGCTGCTTTCCCGCTGGAGCAACCACCCCAAGGTGGACCTGGTGACCACGGACGGATTCCTCTACCCCAACCATATCCTGGAGGAAAAGGGGCTGATGAAGCGCAAGGGGTTCCCGGAAAGCTACGACCTGCACCGGCTGCTGCAGTTTGTCTCCCGCCTCAAGGGGGGCGAGCCGGGCCTGCGGATTCCCGTCTACTCGCATCTGACCTACGATATTGTTCAGGACCACGAGCAGGTGGTGGACCAGCCCGACATCGTGATCATCGAGGGCCTCAACGTTCTCCAGACCGGCGACGGCCACCCCTCGGCCAACCCGGAAAGCCGGGTCTTCGTTTCAGACTTCTTCGATTTCAAGATATTCGTGGACGCCCGCCACGAGGATGTGCGCGGCTGGTACCTGAGGCGGTTTTTGAAACTGCGCGACACCTCCTTCCAGAACCCCCGCTCATACTTTCACCGCTACGCCTCCCTGTCGGACAGCGAGGCCCTGGAACTGGCCGGCAGCATCTGGGACGAGATAAACGGAGCCAACCTGATGGAAAACATCCTGCCCACCCGGGAGCGGGCGCACCTGATTCTGTATAAGGGAGCGGATCATTCGGTGGAACGGGTGCGCCTGCGAAAGATATGATTTCCGCCGGCCCGGCTGAAGCCCCCCGGGCTCAGACCAGCAGCCTTCCCCTGAACACCGTCACAGCGTTGCCCAGCAGCAGCACCCGGTCCCCTTTCAAAGCAACCCGCAGTTCACCGCCCCGGGGAGAAACCTGCCGTGCGGAAAGGCTGTCCCTTCCCAGCCGGGGCGCCCAGAAGGAGCAAAGGGTGCAGTGCGCCGACCCGGTCACCGGGTCCTCGTCGATGCCGGCGGCCGGAGCGAAAAAGCGGGACACGAAATCCGAGCCGCTTCCGCCGGAGGCGGTGACGATGACCCCCCGGGCCTCAAGGCCCTTCAGCAGGCTCATGTCCGGTTTCAGGGCCCGCACCTCCTGCTCCGAGCCCAGCAGCGCCAGCAGGTCGTCCCGGCCCCGGCCCGTCCACACAGGTCGCGTCCCCAGCGCCCGGGCCAGATCCTCCGGCAGCCGGTCTTCCGTCTTTTCATCCAGTTCGCGCGGGGGGTCGGCGGGGAAGTCCATCTCCAGTACCGCCCCCCGGCGGGTCACGGTGAGCAGCCCGCTACGGGTGTGAAAGCGGGCCGGTTCCTCCGGCGCCAGCAACCCCTCGGAGTACAGCACATGGGCCGTGGCCAGGGTGGCGTGTCCGCACAGGTCCACCTCCACCGCCGGCGTGAACCAGCGCAGGTCCCAGCCGGACTGGCTGTCCTGTGGTTGCTGCCCGCTCTGGCGGGGCTGGCGCAACAGGGCAAAGGCGGTCTCGCTCAGGTTCATCTCGGCGGCCAGGGCCTGCATCCATTCCGCTTCCCGGGGCCGGTCCAGAAGGCACACCGCGGCCGGGTTGCCGGCAAACGGGCTGGATGTAAAGGCGTCCACCTGGAACAAAGGCAGACCATCGGAAGGCTCGTTCATGTGTACCCTCGCTGGTCGGGCCGCAACGGGGCGCAGACGCAACCACCATCCCGGCCGATTGAAAAAACGCCT
>Ga0224501_10001111_pt1 | contig 20663 bp, 12 predicted proteins | sample SF_Oct11_sed_USG_4_FD_169105 | JGI IMG/M metagenome (GOLD analysis project Ga0224501, IMG submission 169105) | Sediment microbial communities from San Francisco Bay, California, United States - SF_Oct11_sed_USGS_8_1 | ecosystem: Environmental > Aquatic > Marine > Sediment | place: USA...
TATTATATTATATTATATTATATTATATTATATTATATTATATTATATTATATTATATTATATTATATTATACTACTTCATATCACTATATTATATTATACTACTTCATATCACTATATGCTGATATATGCATGTAAGAACATTTTATGTTTTTAATCTTATCCTGAACCCATTTTACATGCTGAGATTGGGACAGAACATCGCACCAGATTTGATCGATTTTGCAGGAAACCATCCGGGCATTCCGCCAAAGGGTCTTTAAGGCTAGTAAAATGTAGATGAATGGCTTGGCTGACTCTCAACCTCCCAGAACCATTCATTCACTTTTGTAGTCGGTGCTCCGCACTGAATCAGCGGGTGTTCTGGGTGAGTGAAGCTGGCGCTGGGCATAGTTAACTTTAACTACGTTGACCCTCCCCAGGCAGCGACTCCACTAGTTACAGTCTTTGTTGCACTGCAACCGGCAGCGAATCATTAGGTGCATTCGCGTGCTTGGGTTTTTTGCGACCGAAATGGATTTCGGAAATCTGCTAAATTGCGCAAGAGCGCGACCGTAAAGCGCAATCCAAAAAAGCACCTTTAACTTGCGGACGCGATCTGCGACCGAAAGCACGCGAACAGAATTTCGCGACCGAAAATAGTAGTTTAGGCAAATGTCAAGGTTACCGCTAGGAGGCTTGGTTACCAAGTTGAGAGAATGAATCGCGAATGATCATTCGGCTCTAACCGAGGAGTTAACATTGGGAGAGGACAACTCCGATCCGATCAAAGTCCATTCTGAATTCAACGGCATTTGCTCACCATGACAGAGATTTTTCCAAGAATTTCGGTCGTGAGCACGCGAATGCACCGCACCATTATTAAATAGGTGCGACCTCCAGGAATATTAAACAACGGGGTTTATAGCTCTGGTCATTGTGTATTAACTGAAGAACTAAATCTACACCTATATACAAATAAGATATTATAAAACTCCCAAAATGGAGGCAACTCTCGTTAAAACCTCACCACACAATGGGCATACAACTCCCACATTATTTGGGAAAAGCACTTCATTTAGAGTCCAGTCAAACTTACTGTTTACATATCATGGCGCAATTGTACACATTTACAATAGAACTTTTGAATTACATAATATGAGTCGCTAAAAACTTCATAGGATTCACCGAGTTATACCGAAACAGTCTCTGCAGGTAATTTCGAGATTAACCGCGCAGCCTCGAGCGGTAAGTCCTGCCAGCAATTTCCTGTTGATAATCTCCGCGATTGTGAACGGCTCCGGAAAGTCGCGTCACATCGTACGGCTCGCAGATTGAAGTTGTATCGTGTCAGAGCTGCCTAGGTCGTTTTACGTCGCCGTTATCCATCTCGGAATCGGCTGGCCGCTTTACGCCGACCAACAGTGATTGACCAATCAGAGCGGATGATATCGGTTTCTGCTATAAATGGATGAGAATTGGTTATAGAGACAGCATCAGGAGAGATCAGACTGTGTATACGGGTTGGCCTGAGAGATAAGCACGGCACGCTGAGGGTGAGTTAGTTCGTAGGGGCCCGTGGCTGGCCATTTTACCGCTTGGTCTGCCCTGAAGTCCAAAAGAAAGTGGGTCCCAGAGAGAAAGTTACTCCAAAGATCAGCTTTATTCATTTAATTGTGCTATCCAACCACACTCACGTCGGCGGGTCTTTGGCCATCCACGCTCTGTAGCTGCGCCTCCACGGCTCGCATCGTAGTCGTCTTTGGGGTTGAGACAGTGGCGCTGGTAATAACGGCATTCACTGACGTAAGGGCAGAGTTCATGGCAGCGTTGGTGAGGCCGGCCGGCGCGCTAACCAAAAGCGGTTTTATCGGAGAGCCGAGCTGAACTGCAAGTAAACGCCGGCACACTTTCAAAATCTAACTGACTTAATTCGTAGGTAGGGTCACAATGGAGAGCGAGCAATCTAGACATTATTGTGTTTGGCATCGCAGTGAAAATATACTTTGCAATGTCAATTACGAGCCAAGCGGCAAAGCTTCTAGAAGTCATTATCAATAGAATAATTACAGCCTAGGGCTACGCGCGACGGTGTGTCAGACCGGGGCTACTTATGCCTGATCTACACACGACAGTCAGTAATACCATTTCTGTCTGGGGCGAGCGTAGAGACCGCATTCCACGCCAAAACACAAAGCACATCTGAAACGGCTGAGCTCTCACAGGATCACCTCCTAGATCATAAGGAGTTATCCTCCCCTAAATAATTTCTTATATCCTCTCCTCGGGTACTTGGCCATCCTATTTAACCAACCCGCTAGGCTCGAAGCTTATTGGAGAGGTAGGAGCTAGGAATTGTGTGAGAAGCTCATACTCACGGTGGGTGTTCAGTAGGAGCTAGGAGTTATGCGAGGAACTCATTCTCATAGTGGGCACTCGGTATGACTAGGATATGAACCGAGGGTCTTTCGATCTTGAGCTAACCGCTCCAGCCACTGAGCCATCCCTAACTCTGGTCTCCGACATAACGGCACCGAGAACATTGGAGAGGAAAACGAGCAGGGAGGTAAACTCACCGGTGGTGGCGACGCTGAATGGTTGCAGCAGAGTGATCCCGGATGACTTGGAACTGATTACGGATGCGGTGGATCCCTTCACCTTGTTGGTGAGTAGCGAGGCGGGAGACAGCACCTTATAACCTGCGGAAACAGCGCGATGGTCAGGAGAATACAACACGGAGTCATTTTACTGTACATTCTCCGTAAGATCGGCGGGGGGGGGGGCTGCCGGGTGATGCGAGTATACAACGGGTGATGGCAGCTTGGCAAAAAAAGGCCCCAGGACCGCCCAACCTACGTGACTGACTGCACTGCGTGTGTCTAGTCCTATAACATCCACATAGTCATAACAATTCACATCATTGGTCGAATCCAACGCAAACCTTAATAAACTGAGTGTTGTATGTAAACACAGAAAAATGTGTCCGCGCATTGTCTTCTCAGATCGGACTGGTATTGTCCATGAGTAATGAGTGATCATGGCATTTCCTGTCGCTATTCAATAACCACAACAGAAAATGAGGCCTAGTAGAAAGTGACCTCGACAAACCTTGCCTTTATAATTAACAAAGTTCACTAGCCACAATAGTGGCCACAATGACATATCACAGTACCGCATAGCAAAGTTCGTTTCTTACTGGAGTCCTACAGTTATAGTAGGATAACTCTATGGGAAGAGTTTAGTCCTAAAATGGTGGAAGCTCACTTTCCTCCCTTCAGTAATGATAGTGAAACCCACTTCACTCCCCGGCGGAGAGGACTATAAGGAGGATAGAGGCTTATCTCCTCGGGGAGGAGGATAACTCAACGCCCACTTCACTCCCTGGCTGAGCACACTATAGAGAGGAAAGAGGCTTATCTCCTCGGGGAGGAGGATAACTCAACGCCCACTTCAATCCCTGGCTGAGCAGACTGTAAGGAGGATAGAGGCTTATCTCCTCGGGGATGATTGGGAGTAAGGAGGTTAGCTTACCCTGCGGTGAGCCCGGTGCGGACTGGATGCCTCTCATATCAGTGATGACATGTGGGACCAGTGTACCCATTATGGAGGTGGTCGGCGGACGGGAAGGCAGTCGTACTATCGTCTGCATGCCATCTTGGTCGTCTCGGCTAGGACTGGTGTCACGCGAGTAACCGTCAGCGGCCGCGTGCGTCGGCGAAACGGGAGCCGACCTGGAATTAAACGTCAAGTCATGTTAAGTGCCGTCCGCAAAACTTTCGTGCCTCTAGTGCGCTACACTGACCACTGGCCCGCGTGTTTAGCAGACGCCACAAGCCCGAGGCTTGTGCTGAAGTAATAGATGCCGAGAAACTTAGACCCATGCCACTGGTATGACCGTGATTTCAACCCAGAAACTGACAGTTCTGGTGCTATCTCGCTCTCCCATTGAGTCAGTCAGCTAGCTTTACTTCTACCGAGCCCATAGATTGACTTACTGTGAGGTGACCGCACCAGGAGCACCTCGGAAGTACGGCAGAGCCCACAGATTGACTTATTGTGAGGCGACCGCACCGGGAGCACCTCGGAAGTACGGCAGAGCCCACAGATTGACTTACTGTGAGGCGACCGCACCAGGAGCACCTCGGAAGTATGGCAGAGCCCGCAGATTGACTTACTGTGAGGTGAGCGCACCAGGAGAACCTTGGAAGTACGACAGAGCCCACAGATTGACTTACTGTGAGGCGACCGCACCAGGAGCACCTCAGAAGTACGGCAGAGCCCACAGGTTGACTTACTGTGAGGCGACCGCACCAGGAGCACCTCGGAAGTACGGCAGAGCCCGCAGATTGACTTACTGTGAGGTGAGCGCACCGGGAGCACCTCGGAAGTATGGTACTCCACGTTTGTTCCGTCGCCGGAAAGCCTGAGCCACGAGTTTGGGTTCGCTAGCCGGATCGATCCGCCAAAAGCAGCCCTTACCGGGCTCTTCGTGCGAACGAGCGACCTTCACAAAGTACCGATTTAGTGACAGGTTATGTCGAATAGAGTTCTACAAAAAGCAGCAAAGAAGCGATACAGTGAAGGGGCTCGGGCCGGAAGCCAATGATAGACAGTGAGTCTTATTGGACTTTCTTTGAACTATCGGCAGGCCCAATCCTCGACAACACTGGGAAAAGAATGCTAGGCATGTAAACAAACCCAATGATGTTTGAAGGGATCGCTTTGTCAGTTGAGCAACATTAGTTTAGCATAAATTCAAAGGTGTGACAACCACATGTATGATAAATTGGATACATCAATGATGCAAGAGACCAGTAAAGACTACCGGCGGTAGGCGTCAGTAGTGAGAGTTAAACTGGCAGAAGATAAATGACTGACAGCGATTACTCCAATCAGTTCCACAGATTAGCGAGTACCACTCGATTTTAGGTGCTAGTCTAGTACACAAAAATGAATTAGTTACTGAGCCGTCGTCTTGCAGCACTCAAAGTAGTGAACTGAATGACGGATTTCTATCTCTGCAACTCATAGTTTGCTCGCCTGCAGAGAGACTATACCCTTTGCATGGTGTACAGCCATAGACAACACACCAAAAGCATATACCAGTTTATTGTGTCCGTAAAGACCTCCACAGTTATCCGTACAAAAAAACTACCAGTTTTACTATACACAAAAACTTAGTGGGAGAAGTGCGGCGGCAGCGACGGTCAGCTGGGTGGTCGCAGAGGTCACACTCACCTGCCAGCCCTTTTCATTCGCTCGATAGTAGCTGTAGTTACGGGAGATGTACGCGTATATACCGCTCAGCGTCATCTGCTTATCCGGAGTACTCGTGATGGCTTGCACGATAAGCTGCGCGTAAGAGTACGGCGGCTTCATGTCATCAAGATCACCTGAAAACAAACCGCAATGCATACGGAGTCGCGACGGCAGAGCTGCGAAATCACCGTACATGCGCAAGCTGGTTTGGTGCGTATTTAATGGGAAGAGAATTGCCCACATAGTTCAGTGAACGTGAGACTTCGCAGTTTGGTGAAGACAATACACGCAGTGCTCAATCTAATCGCGGGGGGGGGGTCAAACAGCTGGGGCGAAGGGATGGCTGGTGATGGCATCACGGCTACCCAATCCATTATAAATGCGTCAACATTCTATTGCACTCGATTCATTATTTTTCCGGTACATGTAGCGAATGACAAAGCGGGCAACTTACCAGCTACGGGGATGCGTTTGTCTTTGATTATTAGGCCAGGCAATATGTTGATCGGAGGGAATGAGGCACTGGTTGTCTTTCGGGTATTGAGAGTGAGAGGCTCAACCCCTGGCCCGCTCGGGCTTACTGGCGCAGAGTTGATGGCGCTGAAATAAGTAAAAGATTTGCGATTGGTGATAGTCTACCGGAGGCTCTTGAAGCCTACCGAAATGAACCAGTCGTCATGAAAAACCATTGCCTTGTGTCTGGCGAGTGGCAACACGTAGAGTTGACTCGCATAGAAACAACAAAATGCCTTGACAATTGGACAGCAGCAAACAGAGACAAAACCCACTGCTATAGTTGTTATACCACCCCGAGCTCGGAACACGGAGTAACTACCGACTGCTGAGAAGGTATACTAATAGACAGGGGGCAACTTTCGAATCGTCGCTACTACACAGAGTATTGAGCCGGATCGAACATGATGCTATTACAGCGGAAGATTATAGGTTTGAATTAAGTCTAGACAAAGTAACCAATAGAATTACATAACCGTAATTAACAAGCCAGTCCATTCAACAACTGAATGAAGCCATGCTGTGTGAGTAGGGGCTGAAGCCGGGTTTAACCCCAAGAGTGACCGTTCCAACAGCAGAAAATCCATTAACAGTGTGCGCCGCCGCGGTCTAATCCTGGGGTAGTCGACGCAATACTAGACTCACCTGATTGTACCGGTAGGCGAAGGGCATGGACTGAAGAAAAGCGGCTTGACTGGTTTCCCACTGGGTATTTGAATACGCAAACTGTGGGTTGTGGTGTCCGCGCTCTTGGGTAGTATTGTTTTGCCGGCTAGATCTGTTGCCGTTAGAGTGTCCATGAAACATTCGACTGATTGAAACTCTATAACAATCTGGGTACTAGGGAATCTCAAAAAGCACCTACAAACAACATCATTAACAAATGATCGAGTGACCGATAGACGCAATCATAAAAAAAGAGTACTTATAGTTATTCCGAGCCACTGACTATCAAATGAGATATGGCTGTTTTGACCTTTTGCTAAACCTGCACTGGTACAATGATAATTGGTTATAGGTTACTCTACCACTGTTTCACATTGAGTGGGACATGCGGCTTCAAAATCAAACTCAAAGCGATGGGATGTTGTGTGATGGAGGCCCCGGTGTTCTTGCATGAGGAAATTGTGCTTAGCTGAGACTTGAATTACCGGGATGGTAACAAGTACCCAACTATTGGCTGATGGATCTGCTCTTCGTGGAATAACAGTTACACAGTAGCCGTAGGGTACCATACACACGAACACTAACAGTAACACTAACAGCAAGTAAGAGTAACAGTAACACACCACACACTTAAACTTACGATTTAGGCAGCTGTAATCGCGGGGCACCGATCTTTTGGTAATGATCTCCCACAAAGACTCCATTCTTTCCACCACAGCTGATATAAAATTGCTTGTCACTATGCTGGTAAACTATCTCCAGATGATTTCTTGAGATGAAATTGTGATCTCCCATGTTTATGTCCACGCTGCCCTTGCTGCTATCTCGACCTACTACGATTCGTGATTTAGTCATGTAGTATTCAAAGTCTCTACCCCGTAACCGAGCGAGAATCTTTCCTCTCACAGGATAGTTTATGGGGACGTTAGAAGCATTATCTTTCATTATATCACTGATATCTCCACACGGTTCCGGCGAATTCTTGGTTGAAGAATTCGAATCCGTGAGGTGATCTAAGTCGGCAGAGTCACATCCTTCTTTCTGCTCAATAAAAGGCATCTCTGGATCGGTTACCGTTTGAGCCAACAACTTCTCAGAGTTCTCCAGCTCCTGTTGTGTAGCCATTCACCATTAATATCCCTTATCGGAGTGGTTGACAAGGCTAAATTCTCTTTGCAAAATCTGCGAAAGTAGGTTTGTTTACATCGAAGGTCACGCCGTACTACAGCAACATGGCCTCTTTACCCACAATGCCTCTCTTGAATGAAACAACAAATCAAAATAAAATCACGTGACGACTAGACGTTGGTCACGTGATCAAAATTTTTTGGATTTGTCCTTTCTTTGCGCCAAAATTTTAGAGGCCGCATCCCTAAGGGCTCAAATGTCTGTGTTTATTGGCTTTCTGGCGGGGAGGGAGGCAGGTTCGAATATGTTATATGCTAGTGCTACCAATGTAGACCTCATTACAACAGGCGCAGCATACCTTATAAATCGTAAACAAATACAATTTTATGACTCGGCTACGTAATTACGCGATACACAAGATATAGATGTTTTCAACGCTGTCCAGGACTGTCGAATGGACTCCGTTTACCGGACCAATGTCTTTGATTAATGCTTTCTTCACTTCGTGGACCTTACTGTGAAAAAGACTTCTAGTCTTATTCAAGCTATCCATGTAAAATAAAACTATCAAATCAAAATCAAATCAGTTACACCCACTAATGTGAAGGTGCTCACTAATAAGAAACAACTAAGCCTATGTCATTTAAACCTGATGATCATGATGCTAGTTTTATGTTAGTTTTATGCTAGTTTCATGATGCTAGTTTTATGATTGATATATTGACTTGATCAGTATGTCATTCAGATGTCACTGACTCGATGGAGAGCATATTGGGTTTACGCCTTTACAACCAAAGGGTGTCGGGTTAATTCACTATTGTACTAAGTACTAGAGAGAGGCACTGTGGTCGAGTGGTTGAAGCGCTTGTTACCGGTGCTGATGGTCCCGTGTTCAAAACAAACACAGCTTGTGTACGGGATTTTTCAGAAAACCTCTCTCTGTTCACTCAGCAGGTCCTCGCATAATTCCTAGTTCCTACTGAACACCCACGGTGAGAATGAGCTCCTCGCATAATTCCTAGCTCCTACTAAACACCCACGGTGAGAATGAGCTCCTCGCATAATTCCTAGCTCCTACTGAGGGCCCTCTGTGAGAATGAGCTCCTCGCATAATTCCTAGCTCCTACTCCTCCAACAAGTCTCGGCTAAGGAGGTCCGTTAAATAGGATGGCCAAGTGCCTGATTAGGGAGGCACTCTGGCCGAGTGGTTAGAGTGCTTGTCAGTGGTGCTAAAGGTTCCGGGTTTAAAACACAGCTGTGCTCGGAATTTTTCAAAACCTCTCTCTGTTCACTCAGCAGTAAATGGGTACCTGGCTCTCTTCAGAGCCGGGGAAAGTGACAGGTCGCGAGGAAGAGCAGTGGCACCCCACCTCAGTCACACCGTTGCCTAGTAAAAGTTGGCTCTTCAACGGCCACTTCCCCGACGGCCGGTATGGTTATGGGACAACCTTTACCTTCACATTTTACTAGTACTAGAGTGATTTTGGCTTTCCACCTCCGCCGCATTTAGCCGAAGCAATATATAAGAGTTCGTTTACCTTTATGCTAAGGGGTAAACAACTCCGCAATAGCCTGACAATTGGAACAATGACGACCGCTAGGCAGATACCCGATGGAGTTGTTCCGTTTTGATGGCGTGAGAATCCACTGAGACCGCGAGAGCTACGAGCCACGTCTGGAAACAAGCCTCAAGCTGAGGTATGCATATCAAATAATATCATCTTATCCTAACACATAATTACCAGTGGTGGCAACCTATAGTGTCGCGCTGTCGTAGACACCCATTAGATCCTCAACTAATTACCTGACCACCCAAGCAACAAACTAACTAACCTCTTATATGCCATAACTATAGGAGGATAACTAACTCTATGGTCATAACCGGTTATAACCAAATAAATGCTATCATGCTATGGTGGCGGGTTGTTTTACTGCGATCCTAAAACCATTTGGTTCACTCTCCACAATACTCCGTTAGGTTGCTTATCATAATAGTGATAACTAACCAAGACACTGCTTCCAAATATTTCTGCACTCGCCGCTGATTATAGTCGTATATCTTTAGTGCTGGACAGGATTCAGTTCTTTTCTGATGATTTTCGCCGAGTGGGGCTGTAACGCGATTACGTTACAGGGGCCTTGACAAATATTTATTCTCGCATCTTCTTTTCCCACTGTAACTAAACAATTGCGCTGTCTTTGCATCCACACATGTATTTTATCTTTTCTCACTCCTCGTTACTGCTGGGTGGTTGCTGGTATGATATGAAAAGTACATGGTTTCACTCATGATTCGTGAGCCAATACTTAGACAGCTAGTGTTGGAGGTCTAAACAAATCAGATACATACTGTGAGTGAGTGAGTGAGTGAATGAGTGACTGTGAGTGATACGGTGAGCGCTGTGAACAGAGACACTAAAGGTTGTGTCTGGGAGATTTCTCTGGTCTTTAGACTCAAGACAAGAGTGTATAGAGATAATTTTCATGTTTCTTTTCTTTGTGTAATTTGGTCGGGAGAACCATAAAGTCGATATACTTTTTTGAGAGCACCGTTACAGCGTTACATGTATTCCAATTCGGCGCTTTGTAATAGGGCGGGGCGGATCTTGGATCTTTGGGCGAACTACACGCTTAGGCCGAGTTTATGGTAAGCCAGCTTCATATACACTGACGATTTAGACAACCTGTTTTGATCGGACCGCCCTAGATGTACTTTGATCATTGTATCAGTGCCAGTAAAGTCTGAATCAGGCAGACTGAGCGTTCATTCCGTCTTGTCTCTTTCTACGGTGCCCGGTGCCAGGTAGGACTGCGAAACATATAGTTCAAAATCACGTTCACTTAGGTGGCAGTCGCTGCGGGTGTGGCAGTAAACTGTTTGGTTTTCCTTCTGACAGATGAGAAATCAGGGGAACATGATGATGATGATTGGCAGATGATCACGTTCACCGTTCACGGTTCACGATATCATCAAATGAATTGATTGATTGGATTTTAGGATTGAAGAATAAAAATATGCGAGCCAGTCCTTCACCGCGACGGTAGCATACAATTATCCTAAAGAGGATAAAACTCTATGGACAGTAGTTACACTTACACTTACACTTACAGTTACAGTACATTCACTTCAGTCCTGAGCTCAGTCAGTCATTGTTGTCACACTGAGCAGCGAGTGACTTCAACCTAGCGACTAAGTGGGTAGTAACAAAATTTCAGTTTCATTTCATTTCAGATTAAATTTTGCCAACATGGATATGGACTTAATTCTTGAGACTTTTGCCACTCTAGCGCTGTTATGCTACTACATCATAGAGGGGGTAATAAAGGCGATCCTGCCAATCAAGTATCTACCCAAAAAAGACATCTCCAATGATATTGTCCTTGTAACGGGAGCTGGTGAGTCCATTATTTCGCTTTGTTGTATCAATTTTGCTTCTACAATTTGCTTGACTGTAAGCCCTCCACTGGGGACCTTGTCAAGCGTACAAGGATGTCTATCACTCTATGTGGCCTCGCCGTCAACAAAAATGACATTTGTGAACAAAAGTGATATTTATTAAAAACAGTGACATTTGTGAACCAAAGTGACATTTATTGAGAGTGGTGAAATTTGTGAACAAAGTGACTTTTATTGAAAACGGTGACATTTGTGAACCAAAGTGGCAATTGTGAACAGGGTGGGATGACGTTTGTGAACAAAAGTGACATTTATTGAGAACAGTGACATTTGTGAACCAAAGTGACATTTGTGAACGGGCTGAGATGACATTTGTGAACAAAAGTGACTTTTATTGAAAACGGTGACATATGTGAACGTAACACAAGTAGGACATTTTTGCTCCACATTTCTTTCACAGGTAGCGGGATCGGAAGGCTTATGTCTATTCAGTTTGCCAAGCTTGGCTCTACATTAGTTCTCTGGGATATTAACGAAACGGGTAACCTGGAGACGGCCGAGATGATTAAACGAGACGGTGGCAACGCCGCCTGCTTTACAGTCGACTGTAGCAAGAGAGAGGCTATCTATGCCGCTGCTGATAAGGTTGGCGGCACGGAAACTATGATAGGAACTAGCGACTGTGTACTCAAGGAACCGGTCCATTCGAGAGGCTGATAGAATTTAGTTCTAGTGACATAATGACATATTGGCATATACAGTAAAACCTGAATAACTCCCAATATAAGCCTGGTGATCTGGCTTTCTGGCTGGGATAGTTCAGACAGACTACCTAGTACAGTAAAACCTGGATAACTCGAACTGCAGGGGACCATCAAAAGAAGGTTGAGTTATTAAAAGTTTGAGCTATGCTCTCCCTTAGCTTTAGAGTCCATTTTCTTTAGTGTTTTCCATTTCCTGGCTAAACTTTGTAAAATTTGTGAGATTTTCTTCTCATGTGAAAAGAAAAGAACTGAAGTTAAGCTTGTTACACAAGAATGTTAACACATCCAGCCACAAAAAAGGTAATTTGATGGCACTAACCGCGATTTATCAGTTCGAGTTATGACTAAAAGTTCAAGATATGCTCAACAAATTATCATTACCCAGGCAGGGACCATGAAACTTGATTTGAGTTAAGCAAGTTTTCAAGTTCTCCGAGATCGAGTTAACCGAGTTTCACTGTACATGGCTTATGGTCGGTTCAAACCAGGAATGCTCATTGTAAGCGGTCTTTCAGTACGGTCGATGACCAGAAATAGCTCGCACGGGCGATATGGCATGCTCTTGCAGTTGTTGGTGTCTCTTTGAAACAGCGTCCGAAGCTTTATTCTTTTTAGCGTCCACAGAACGATCCAAAAGAATGACGCACTTCTCAAACCGTCGGCGCGACAGAATTAGCCTCGAGATAGGAAATTAACACGGAGCTGCTGGTATCTGTATTGATTTCTCGGCTTACGCGCTGATGATTGGAAAACCCTCGTGCAGGTGTATGCTAGACTTGTACTTACACAAGTCGGAATAAAGAAATTCTTCAACAAAATTTTGTAATAGGGTCTCAGTTTTTCACCTCTTTCAGCGAGCTTTAGCGCACAATGAAAAAGACCCGAGCGCAACGACCTCTATTTAGGGCTAGGGACAACCGGCAAACTTCCGTTTTCTCCAATATTACGTTCAATTTTGAGTTCTACTCGATGTTATAAAGGGGGTAAGGATCATTAGCTTACTAAGTTTTAGTACTTAGATCCCGTTTTCTTTCTATTTGGGCCATTCGGGCCGTAGTTATTCGAGTGACCGATATTCGGTTTGTGGAAAATGACCACTCGCTATCGCTGCAATGAATGCGGGGTTGCCTCCCTTTAAGAATGTGGAACACAACTCCGAAAGTCCATCTATCCTCGACCGTGACATAACCCTTTTAACCGAGCCTACTGAGCTAGGAATTATATGAGGAACTCATTCTCACAATGGGAGCATGCTATGGTTTGAATTCGAGAGGTTCTCACAGTTCCGAGCTACCCGCTATCAGGAGCCCAGGTTCTCACGGTTGCTAGCCGACCGCTCTACCGCCAAGCTACCCCGCTACCAGGAACCCAGGTTCTCTTGCTAGCCCAGCGTTCTACCACTGAGCTACCCCGCCATCAGGAACCCAGGCTCTCACAGTTGCTAGCCCAGCGCTCTACCACTGAGCCACCCTGCTATCAGGAACCCAAGCTCTCACGGTGGCTAGCCCAGCGCTCTACCACTGAGCTACCCCGCTATCAGGAACCCAAGCTCTCACGGTGGCTAGCCCAGCGCTCTACCACTGAGCTACCCCGCTATCAGGAACCCAGGCTCTCACGGTGGCTAGCCAAGCGCTCTACCACTGAGCAACCGGCTATCTGGAACCCAGGTTCTCAAAGTTACTAGCCCAGCGCTCTACCACTGAGCTACCCCGCTACCAGGAACCCAGGCTTTCATGGTTGCTAGCCCATCGCTCTACTACTGAGCTATCTCTTTCGTTGCACGTTGCCCAGCCACTAATCCAACTCAACGGCAACGCTCTGTACTGCCCGATCTTACGCGTTGATAGTTTTCTGCTCGATTGGTCACGTCGCCCGAACGCGTTAAACGAAGTGACTCGGGGCTAATTGTGCGATAGCGAGAAAAATATGTTGACTCGCTGTCACGATTGTTCGGACAGTCTAACGCATTGCACTTTGGATTTTCGCGTTCGCATGATTTCAGTCTAATTGGCAGGCCACCCGAATTAAAACAAAGATGGAGCCCTCATTTACCCAACGCCCTAGCGCCACGTTAGCTTTCAAACACCGCCCTATGGGTTGAAGCCATACGTGCTACGGTTATGGTTTCTAAACGGATTTAACCAGATAAGTTGTATCGTATTGTAGGTGAGAGCGGAGGTAGGGGATGTTACGATTTTAGTGAACAACGCTGGAATCGTGACCGGTAAGAAGTTCCTGCAGTCTCCTGACAGTCTAATAGAGAAGACAATGGAGGTTAACACCATGGCTCATTTCTGGGTATGTCATTTTGTATGTCGGATGATTGATTTCCTATAAGGTACACCTTGATTACACCCCTTACTGTAGCTGAGTTTCGGCGGGTGATGCGTAAACTGACTTAGAATGACGGATCCCCAACCCGGAGCATTGATACTGACCCGCACGCAGTGCTTCGTGCTAAGCCGTAACCGGTGAAAAACAAGTATCTAACCCGGCAGCGCTGCCATGCTGCCATACGAGAGAAGAAGGCCTTATGTTATTCCAGCAGTGAACTTTGCTCTGCATCTCTTATCAATGTTTGGTGTAGATTATCCGATGCGGAGATCAAATTTGATATGTAATAAGCTAATTCAACGCGTACTGGTTGCTTGTGTCCTCCCGGTTGTGACTAATTTAGAAATTGTGTTTTATTTTTGTTGTTTATAAATAAGCATAGGTGATTATACATTAAGGTTCATGATAATCAGAGAATCTGTTTAATAAAACTATGCGGGTTTGGTCCCGCGCGACTTGGGGCATAATGCTGGTTTCTGTAGAGTTACTTTCTTGACTGAGCGTGAGTCTCCTACTGATGCACCCTGGGAAACACCGAGTCTAAAGTGGAACTGGGTTTACACTAGCGGCAAACGCCTGGTTGCCGCTTAAAAACCGCTCAAAATAGCCGCCAAGTGGGCATCAGCTTCCGGTGATCCGGCGACAGAATGCCAATCCTGCACGCGCTATTTCTTCATCGCCAGGCAAGCGACAACCAATGATGAAGTAGATTCGAATTTGCCATTCTACCAAATTCGCCCTTGACCTAAACACTGGAAGCGGACAGCTATCTGAAGTAATCGCTGGCCTGATTGGTCACTGCGCCTCGAAAAACAGTGCATGCGGTACTGTACCGCTGGATTGGCGGAAGTTGACGCCCCTTTGAGCGGCCCAGAAAGCGGCGCAGACAGCGGCGTCGCTCGTGTAAACACCCCTGCGGCGCCGCTCTCTGTGCCGTTTGCCGGTCACCGCTGCCGCGCCGCTCTAGTGTAAATCCGATATAAGACTCAGTTGGCTAAATTTTGCACCACTTTTGACAACTGTTTTGTCTAAGAGACGGAATTAACTTAAGGTCATCTCACCAGCTCACAGTGAGTCCCCACACTTTATATCGATATCCTCTCTGCCTTATTTTAGACTGTGAAAGCTTTTCTGCCCGCCATGATGGAGATGGACAGGGGTCACATCGTCTCCATTGCTAGCTCCGCTGGACTGGTCGGAGTCAGCGGGCTCGCTGATTACTGCGCTAGCAAGTTTGGCGCTGTCGGTAGGTAACCCAACCACTTTATATTTCCATCAGTGCTTCGCAACCCTCTTGATACATTTTGTTCAGAAAATCAAACAAAATTTTGTCATTCTCAAAACTAATTGTTTTTACCTCAGCCATTGTCTGTCCATGGTTGAACACGGGCGTTCCTCCGCAAGTCGTGTGATGCCATTGAGGGGAGATCGAGCCATTTTCTGCTACGCTGGCTCAGCCGGGGAAAAATGCCTTGAAAACTAATATTTCCTTTGAAATGAGACTCCCGACATTTTAGGTTAGAGAGTCTTACATCCCTGTAACCTTTGCAGTTTGCTGCTGCATAGTAATTTGTAATAGATACCTTGCACAACCGGAGAGAATAACTTCGAAATGACTACGGTCCAGGGATTTGGGTTGCCGTAAGGGTTTAATAATGGGATTCTGGAGTTGCTTTACTCCGCTTGAAACATGAGCGAGCCATCATAAGCCTCGTACTAAGTTCTAATTGACAGTTAATTCAGAGGTATTCTTGTGCAATAAACAAGGTTGGAAGGTAGATGAAATGATACACATCATATGTGATCCACTGGAACTGTGAAAATAGGCAACAGATGGGACCAATTAGAAGCCGCAACAGCCAACGATAAACGAGCACCTTTCTCGTAAGATTATGACGACTCACTATAAAACAGACAATTTTTCTGGTCACATGATCCTAGAGCCCTCATTATGTTAGTCATTTCAGAGTCGTTCTCTCGCGCGCCAGGCCCATAATAATTTATTTTGTGTTCATTTGTGCAGGCTTTATGGAATCACTCCTCGTTGAATTATTCGCCGAGGGCAGGAAAAACATTCACGGCACTACCGTGTGCCCCTTCACTATCAACACCGGCATGTTTGATGGGTTTTCCTCCCGGTAAGAGCGCCCAGAACCCAGTACTACCCGCCATGTTTTATTTTGTTCGTAGGATTTAATGAAAGTTTGCAGCTTGAGCTGAAGAGCATGCATAAGAGCATTGAGAGCACCACTGTGTGTCCCTTTGTAATAAATACGGGCATGTTTGATGGTATAACGTCAAGGTTGGTTTTATGTTTGCTTTGGTGTCTGGTTGATATACCCCTTATCAGATATGAACTATAGCTAGTTACAGTACTACAGTCACTACCCGGCCATCTTCACAACTGAACATGACCATAGTCTTACTATTGTGTACTCTTAATATCTACACTCAGTGGTTATATCATAGAGTTATATCATAGAGTTATATCATAGAGTTATATCATAGAGTTATATCATAAAGTTATATCATAGAGTTTTCTAACTATGGATAACTCTATGGGTTATATTCCACTGATAAGGGGTCTGAGATAGCTCAGTTGGTAAAAAGCCCGGATTTGTAATCTACAGATCACAGGTTCGAGCCTCACTGCAGATGGGGTGTTTTTCTGGTGTGGGCCTTTAGCAAGCCTCTCACTCCAAATAGCTAGTGTGGCTTCGGAACAACACGGTAAGAATAATGGAGGTCCCAACCAGTGGATAATTAGGGTCAAGATCACTCCATGGTTGTTAAAGATCCACCTCTCCCTTCTCGATAACAATAGCCGAGTTAACTGACCTCCAACCTGGAGCATTGATACTGACCCGCACGTGGTGCTCCGTGCTAAGTCGTAACTGGTGAAAAACGACTATCTAACCCGGCAGCGCTGCCCGCGAGAGAAAAACTGATGGCTTTATGTGCCAACCTCGCTAAATGACTGGGAAACCCCTAAAGTTGATGTGTACAAGGTTTTCCTGCATGCATTGGTGCTGGCAGACATACAGATATATTCCTCATATTAGGTGCATTTGCGTGCTCGCGACTGACATTTTTGAAAAAATTTCGGTCGCTACGGTGGCCACATGGCTAAAGCAAAGAGAGAGCGTAACTCATAACTCAAACTTTTTTGGCTGTCCCTTGCAGTTCGAATTATCCAAGTTTCACGTTACATACAAAGCACGAAAAGGGCGTCACAAAATTACAACTTACAAAATTACAAATCATATTTTGTGAAGAAAATTGCATGAAATCTCGGTTTAATGACCCTACTATTTGACCTTAAATTCTCATTACGATTTATTGTCGGGAAGGAGCGAAAGACTTTAACAAGCCTTTGTGCAACAAGTTTACCAGCCATTACTTTATTGCATGAAACTGGGAAGACAACTCCATGACTGAAGATAATGCAGACAGTGATAGCCATCCACTGTAAATCATGGGTCAGGTGTTGTTTCGGAGCGTACTTCAGGACAACTCCCCACAATCCGTCCCAACAGCTTGACACTGCCCACGCGCATCGGGCATACCGAGTCCCTCGCTGCCTGCTGAAACTGGCGACATGCCTCTTTTGGAACCGCAGGTTCCACACCGCTATAGGTGGCAAGTGCACAATCCACACATATTCCGAGATCGCAACGTAACAGCCTAGTCCGTCTTCCGCAATGAGTATGAAAGCAGACTGATGAATTCTGAGTGTCGTACCGGAGAAGCAGCTAGGAGATTATTGTCTGAAGCGTTGTGTAGTACCTTGAAGCCGCGTAGCTTGGTGATCTATACCGAGTGTTATTTACATTTTAGATTCCCAAGTGTTCTTCCTATTCTGGAGCCTAGCTACGTCGTGAATCAGATAGTCGAGGCGGTGCTGACCAACCAATCAGTGCTCTGCACCCCGAGAATTGTCTACCCTCTGCTCGCCTTGAAATCGTAAGCATCCAATAGTCTAGTCCACAAACGGGGAGCGATCGTGGCTTAGTGGTTAGAATACACGATCTGCGCTTGTGTGCGGCGAGTTGTGAGTTCGAATAACAAAGAAGTCAATGGTGGTGGCAGGAAGGGCATCCGACCTTAATTTGCTCCCGAGCTTCAACAAAGTCTCCCCGTGTGCCAGTGAGCAAACTCTACGGCCCCGTACAGGGATTAATAATGTGGAGTATAAACTGATCTCGGTGCCCCTCATGAGAACATTAATAGCGGTGTATATAGATAATGTGGAGATAACTCCACGGCCCCGTACAGGGACTAATAATGTGGAGTATAAATGAAGCATCCAATAAGCTAGCCCACAGACATTTGTAATGCATTTCATTGTTTTTAAGGGTACTTTGTCATTCTATCTACGGAACTGCCTGAGCTCGAGGCTTGTTTTGTAGTGTATGGAGCGCATGCAAACATGCAGTCTAGATTGAAATAACTTAACTATTCCTGTAATTCAGTCTGTAGTGGCTTGATATATTAATTTTATATATTTTATATGTGGTAGTACTGAAGTCGTTAGCGATGATATTTACTCTCAGAGTACGCACACTCACTATGGTGCTGCGTCGCACTGCTCCTTCCATAGAAACACACTTGTCTCATACATGTGTTGCTATACTGTAACCTTTATAACCCTGAAGGTTTTTTCTACACGGGCACTTGACGTCCTAAGCCTGAGGCTTGTTGGAACGGTAGGAGCCAGGATGAATGTGAGAGACTCTTACTCACAGGGGGTATTCAGTATATCTCGATTGGGGAACCCGGATCTCTGGTCTAGCCATTGAGCTATCCCACTGTTCAGAAGAGGGTCTCAACACCGATGGGTCTGTTTTTGTAGAATGCTTCCAACCAAGGCCGGATTATTATTGCACAGATATTTCGGTACTACTGCCAGCATGGATAAGTTTAAAGGTCGCGCCCAGAAGGCTGACTAAACACTATACGAACTTTTATTACTCCCTCTGATCGGCCAAACCTCTGGGCGATCATCGGAAGTGTTATCATCATTACGCGCTTAATCTTCTGATAATATGACATGTACTGCTAAACCTGTTAGTGTACAAAAGTATAAACTACATGTACCAACAAAATAACTTACAGTTTTGCCATGTATGAGCACAAATTATCGGAAAAACCAAAATCAGTCGATCTCGGATCAAGGCGCAGAAAAGACACACCAAAATGACTGTATTATTTCCTGTCATCGAAGCCAACCGAATAGCTTCATTTTTTTGTCCCGTTTCTTATAAGACGATTCTTTTTCTTCGTAAATAGACTTATCATAGCCTTCCATTATATCACCTTCATCTACACGAGTTAGAATGGACAGTGGAGTCTGAGGTAACAGTCTATGCGCGTTTGTCACCGGTAATACGCTTAGAGTCTCCGTAGCTCCAGAGCTGTGTCTTGACAGGATTCCAACCTAAAAAAATATGATTTGCGTCCTTACGCAGTAAATAATAATAAAACTAGACGCGCGTAAGAAAATTGAGTGAAATGACGGAGTCGCGATCCCATGGCGCATTTTCAGCAAGGGTGCACAACTCCCTATTATTACTCGGATTTACAAGAGTGGATGATAGTTCTGTGGTTTTTCACGTATAAAATTTATGGTTCAAGTAGGAGGACCATTGGGCACATCTGAATAGGCAGTGCGGAGAATTGTGTACAAAATATACTGAGTAGGACAACGGATGGGCATGGGCTCATAAGGAAAGCAAATTGTGTGCAGTTTTGGATGCGGACAAAATGCCAACCGCACGGCTGTAAGCTGTTGGTAGGATAACTGACTTATGGTATGTATGCATATGCTTGTAAAATAATTAAGGATTGCCCTACTGGATAATCTAACAGACAAGTCAGTGGTCAGGGTCATGATAGTTCAGTGGAAGAATGAATGAATCTCACTGTCCTCTCCATGACCCGGGCCATGATAGCTCAGTGGGAGAATGAATGAATGTCACTGCCTGTCCTCTCCGTGGCCCGGGTCATGATAGCTCAGTGGAAGAATGAATGTATCTCACTGTCCGTCCTCCCCGTGGCCCTGGAATCGATTCCCAGCCATGGCGGAGAATTTCAAGAGATTTTTCCCTGGCTGATCACACACACACGTGGAGAGGAGATGGGCACCGCCAAGTCGTCACAAGCCGATTGGAAGGATACGAGGAATATGAAGCAATACAGCTTCTTCTGCCCTCGGAGACCCCCGACGATCAAAATGGTCATGAGTTTAACAAAAATCAGTCGATGGGCGCGCTTTACTGACCTGCTCGAGAATAGATACCGACTCTGCGGCATCAAACTCAATCTTAGCACCAGTTTGGTTCATTATCCAGTCCTCTATAGCATTCTCCACTGCGACCATGGTGACCCCAACTGTAATTAGGTGACAATACAAGAAAATGCCAATGTGACCACTGAATTAGTTTAACGAGGTTTGGTTGGAGTTATCGTCCCATGTCGGAATATTGTTAAGGAAGGGCAACTCCAAAAACTACCGCAAACTCGTCGACAGGTGTGAGGAGTCATAATCTGCTTTGAATGACTACAGAATCGGAACAGAAAATAATTCCTAAGATTAGCCGAGCTAAACTGGTAAGATAAGTAGCC
>Ga0224501_10001112_pt1 | contig 20642 bp, 8 predicted proteins | sample SF_Oct11_sed_USG_4_FD_169105 | JGI IMG/M metagenome (GOLD analysis project Ga0224501, IMG submission 169105) | Sediment microbial communities from San Francisco Bay, California, United States - SF_Oct11_sed_USGS_8_1 | ecosystem: Environmental > Aquatic > Marine > Sediment | place: USA...
TTATTCAGCTACATACGGTGAATCCCATTTATTCAGCTACATACGGTGAGTCCCTTTTATTCAGCTACATGCGGTGAGTCCAGTTTATTCAGCTACATACGGTGAATCCCATTTATTCAGCTACATACGGTGAGTCCCTTTTATTCAGCTACATGCGGTGAGTCCAGTTTATTCAGCTACATATAGTGAGTCCAGTTTATTCATATAGTGAGTCCAGTTTATTCAGCTACATATGGTGAGTCCCATTTATTCAGCTACATGCGGTGAGTCCCGCTTATTCAGCTACATATAGTGAGTCCAGTTTATTCAGCTACATATGGTGAGTCCCATTTATTCAGCTACATATGGTGAGTCCCGCTTATTCAGCTACATATGGTGAGTCCAGTTTATTCAGCTACATATGGTGAATCCCGTTTATTCAGCTACATATAGTGAGTCCAGTTTATTCAGCTACATACGATGAGTCCAGTTTTTTTTTCTCTTTATGGGAATCCATTGTTCATTGGATGAACATTGAAAATAAATAGCAATGTAGGTTTTTTTATCAAGGGCATAAGTCTGTTTGAGTGTGATTCCTCCTAGGCTTATGAAGTGATAACTTTTGTGTTGAGTTCCGTATGTTTGAAGGGAATTCTATACCGGATTTGGATTCTGTAGTTTACAATAAAATATTACTTTTGACAAGGGTTTATTATCACGGAGTTTCTTTGATAAAAATACAAAAAGTAATGCTAGTCCTCGGCCCATATCGGAAAAATGAGGATTTATATCGAGAGGGCAACTCCATGTTTTAACTATGTTTAGTCATTCAGTCATATATCACACCTATGTTCGGATGGACACGGAGCTTTGTTTTCTGTGTTATTTAGATGATGGTCCACTAATTAACCACCATACGCAGTAAACTCAGTCCCTTTGAAACGTTCAATGTAGAATTCCGTTTATAAGGAACCACTCAAATACTAAAAAACTGGAGTACCACAATGTCCTCTAAATTGAGCAGCCCAAGTGTCTCGAAGATTTAATGTTTTCAGCCTTACAGTGAGCCTTCAATTAGATTTAGTAAAATACAAAATATGCATCCACCTGAATTAGTAACTTATGCTATAATCCTGTCATGCTGTCGGTAAAAATTGATTATTTTATCACGTTGTGCGGGTTTTTTGTTTGCCAATAAGCCAGCTTTTATCGGCTTGCTTGTTTCGTGATAGACAGTTCATTAGCATCATGTCACTTCTCTCAGCAGGAAAGCTCGGGTTCCACAGAATTGTTACTTGCTTGCTCATAATACTTTATGCCTTCTGGAGCATAGTTACTTCAGTATCAATGATTCGTGGTTGCTCCAGCCCTCTCGGTCCCTTACAACTTCTGCTGCCTGAACCCATTCGTCAATGCCGCATGTTATTAGTTGCTTGAGGATTGTCTTGAAAATTATTACACAACCCTGACTGTGGGTGTTCTACTAGGTGTGTGAGCTTCAAATGGCATCAAGCTGTAAAAATTCACTGAAAAGCGTTGCCTAATACCAAGCAGTGTATGACAAAATAAATCCACTCACTGGTTAACCAATGTGGAACAGTTCCCCTAACTCTATGCCTTCAGATATAAACCTGGGGATAATGGCATAGCTCAGTAGTGAAGGGCTGGGCTCGCAACCGTGAGAACCTGGGTTTGAATCCCTGGGTGTGCTCCCGTTGTGAGCATGAGCTCAAAGCTTCAATCTTGGCTTAAAACAAAAGAAAAACAGGCCTCACTAGAGGAGGTAGAGCATTGATGCCGACCCGCTTCTGGTACTCCACACTAAGCTATGACTAGTCAAAAAACTAGTATCTAACCCAGCAGCGTGCAAGACTCAAACCCATGTATTTCTACTAATTACAACCGAAGACTACAATGTCCTAACTACCGGGCCTTCATCAGCAGGAAATTATCCAAATTCTATGGTTACTCACCAGTGCTCCAGTCGGTCAGCCAGTCAGACTGTCTGTCCTTCACTCAGTCAGTCCATCACCCAGTCCGTCAACCAGTCCGTCAGTTCATTAGTCAGTCCGTCAGCCAGTCCATCAACCAGTCAGTCCGTCAGCCAGTCCATCAGTCAGTTCGTCAGTTAGCTCGTCAGTCAGTCCGTCAGCCAGTCCATCAATCAGTCAGTCCGTCAGCGAGTCCGCCTGTCAGTTTTATGTTCGTATTTAACCACATCTAATATTTCCTCTTGTTAAATTTCCATCAACTGTAACTAACATAACATTAATCTACATCCTGATTAAACTTCACAGCTCTCTGATTATTATTATTGTATATTTTATATTTGTTATACGTCATAATTATATGACATCCTCACTTATTCAGAGATCGCTGTGTAGAATTGCTGTTTGTACTGAATCCTGTGTCAGATCATGTCCCCAAAGACTCTATATAACCATTCTCTGAATTGAGAATTTCTCTGAACGAATCGTTGGTCTGCTGTTGATTTGTGGCTGAATACGTATATGCGTTGGCACCTAACCAGTCCTTGCCAGTGTTTTCAGTCGGGTAACCCAGTGATTTCCAGTGTTGTTCGGTGTTTGTTCTCACCTTTCCAGTACCTTTCGGTTTTATAACTCGCTAATGACGTCAGTGGCAAAGACCGACGTGCCAGCGGTGAGCGTCTGAAACACAACGTGGATTCACGCAAATAGAGCCCTGTGGTTATATATTCAATATCAATCAGTTATTTATACCCAGTTCCCACATATTCCCACTTTTCCCATATTGTGCAAACATCCTGCAATCTAAAGAACTATATGATTGGTCTGTTGTTTTTAAAACTTGGATGGATATTAATAAGGCAGCGCATTATTTGGAAGGTGGTTCGGGTAAAAAACCTATCACCTCATGGAAACCAACAGTAATATTTTTGTCTATAGGAAACTACCGCTGATAAGATAGTTATTAGTTTATATTTACTGCGAGATCAGGTATTTTTGTCTATAGGAAACTACCGCTGATAAGATAGTTATTAGTTTATATTTACTGCGAGATCAGGATGAGTCTTCTTTTTTACTCGGACACTTAGCCATCCTGTTTAACAGACCTCCTGAGGCCTATTGGAGTGGTAGGAGCTGGGGTAAATGTGAGCAGCTCATACTCACAACAGGGGTGCGCGGTAGCCTGTGTTCGAACCCAGGTCCTCACGGTTTCAAGCTCAGCGCTATCCGCCATCCCTCACTTGGTGCTGTGTGGTCTGCACTACAGAACTACCATCTCTGGCCACGTTTCGGACCTATAAGTTTGTCCTACCGTCTTATTTTCTTTTGTGAATTGTTTGGAAAACATGCCTTAAGGGCCTGCCACACGATTGCGAATTTGCAAAAATATTGTGGAAAAGCCGCCTTGCGAATTTGTGATGGCCGCTTTTTGTGAAACAGGCAGTTCTAGCACGCTGAATAAAGGGCCTGCCACTCGATGACGATTTTGCGATAGGCTAATCGCAAATCGCAGAAAATTCGTAATTCACGTTCCTAGCGACACGATGGTGATCACTATTCACGAACTACTAGGGTTTCCTGCAGTCTTCCTCCTTGATGTCCACAGGTTTTGTGGTGTTATTGAGGGTAGATTGAGCCATTTTCTGCCATACTGGCTCAGAACGGGTTGGCAGAGTGTGATGAGCTAGGGAAAAATCTCTTGAAATACTCCGCCATGGCCGGGAATTAAACCCGCCCGGGTCACGGGCCGGTCATCCAGGTGAAAAAATTAACCTAACCTTAATTCTGTACACCTCGAGTTGTCTCATAGTAGGAGTTCTTACCTTTTTTAGCAAGCTATAAGTTTCAGTCTTTTAGGGCGATTTAAGGTATAGTTAATGCATGGACCATCTTGTAATGGAGTCTCTATCTGTTGGGAATACGTGGACATTTGGCCACCCTGCTGAACAAGCCTCTTAAGCCAGAGGCTGGTTGGAGCGGTAGGAGGAGGGTATTATGTGAGGGGCTCATTCTCACCGTGGGCGCTCAGTATGACAGGAACTTGAACTCGGGATCTTTCGATCTTGGTGGGCCAAGCACTCGAATCATTGGGCTATTTCGCTATCCCCTGCGGATGAATCTTACTCAACCTCATTGCATGCCTCTTCCTAGTGACCGGATAAGTCTTCTCCAGGAATCAGTGTGGTGAAATGACACTGCTATACAATCTTATGATCTGTTTGTTTTCCGATATGGTTAAATAGTTCTTTTTCACCAGTCACAGCTTAGCATGGCGCACCATGAGTGAGTTTTTGTTTTTCGTTTTGTTTAAAATGAAGACCTCATACTCACGACAGGACACCGTCATGACCAGGATTCGAACCCAGCTCCTCACAGTTGCCAGCCGAGTGCTAGAGCAATGGGCTATTATTCTGCTATCCCTACCATTGGTGAAACATAATACTCATACTCATCTGTTTGATTTAAGATTTTGGACCCATTTTATCTCTAACTAGCAGATAAATCAGCTATACCCTGCAGCCGTGCCGTAATCTAGGATGATTGTGATCAGAAGCAAGTTCCAGCTCCTATAAGGAATCAGGCTGGTGATTTTCTATCGCGGCGGAGTTTTCTATTTTGTAATATGGAGTTCTACCAATCGCCTGCTAGCCATGAGGAGAATGTTCCATAACGCAATCGTAGAGGTGTATACTATTTTTTGAAAAAAATAAATGACCCGATTTTGAATAGCTAATTATGACTCACACGGACTGCTTCTGGTTTCATGCATCTTGTCCAGGACATGATATATTTACTTTTATTTCTATAAGACTATCATGCATACTTCTGTGGAAGTCAGCGCACCTAAATTTTCGGAGCGTATGACTTTCTGTAAGTTTCTACCCATTTTATGCAAGGGCTAGATTTTTAATGTCATGATTGTTACATATACATGTATGTGCAACTTGCCTGGTCATAGTCTTATACGGGTAAAATTAAAGCTTCAATTCCATTCTATCATAGACATGTTATTAGGAATTGTGCCTTTATGATGTTACCCAGGCTGGATAGCTATAACCAAACCTTCGATGCCTAGCTATGTTGTGAGCCCATCGTACATGGTTGGCTCTCACAGTGATTAAAGACCCTGTCTTGTCAAAAATGTTCCAAACTCTGAAACCTTACTCCAAATAGTGAGTTTGAAATTAGAGCCCTTTGGTGGTAAAGCGCACCTGAAATCGCAATCCCCATTAGACCCCCTGTGATAATACTACCCCGGAACCCTGTACTGTTTGTCAAAGCCTCTAGTTTATTGGACCTTCAGTTGTACTAGCACTGCATATTATAGAGGTCTGTTAGTATCATTTCCTACACCTGGTGTTGGTTGTATTACAGAATTTTTTGCTGCCGCATAGTAATAAATATAATGCAGTCAAATCATGCTTTCTGTCAGTACAACGAGCATAGACTATTACTAACAAGATGGCCGCCAATGGGCTATCAACATGGCTGACCACATTCATATCATGTACAAATTCACACCGAAGTCACAAGACAAATATGACAGCACAGATCTAGTAGTGCTAGATTTATGATACGGCTATGGAGTACGGGTAGTATGTACATGGGCCATCTTGGCATCAATACAAGCATTATTCAGCCGTCATCATAACTATCTCAGTACGAAACTCAGCAAAGTTCATATATACACTACAGAGAGGGGGTGCGGTTCACCCATCTGGTTTGGTGGATTTCTCAGGGCCACCACGATGGATCATTTTATCCACGAAACCTTTCACCGACTTCCTGAAGTCCTTTCGTTTAGATTTTTGCTTAGTGCTCTTGGATTTTCTATGACGAGAATAATCCTTGATTTGACTTAGAATTCCCACAAGCAGATGATCCACTTTGTGATTTAGCGTGCTTGAAGTTTCAATAAAGCCGGCATCAAACTCGATAGCCATTGCTTTGCCTTCTAGAAACAGAAGGGAAAGTCTATGTCACCGTAGGAATGTAAATGATGGCTCAGTTCTCTATGGAGATGTATAATGGGAAACACAGAATCCAGGACTCAGCAGGCCAATTTCTGCACCACTCCTGACACTGGCCAGGGCACCTGTGGGGTACCTGCACCACTCCTGACAGCTCACTGGACTGAGTGTTGCTGATTCAACACCCAGTTCAGCCTTACTTTGTGCTTTTTCACTCTTATTGGCTTCAAGTCATGATGTTAAATAAAAAGAAGCTCAGCCATAGATGGAGTAATCTGCCCCACGATTAACCTGGGTGGTCCATAGGGAACATCACCTTATGGGTGGGCTCGCTTTACATAAATTCATGACCCAAGTTCAATCAGGTGATAGAACAAAATGTTGCCCAACTGGCAGTTGCACCAGGCAGGCACCTCTGATCTCTATCCCAGTGCCCTATCCACCAAGGCTTAGTCCATGTATAATTGACTCGCGGCAATGGTTAGCACTGTCGGGCTTACCCTCAGTGGAGACTTGTCTCTTTCGTGCTAAATCACTTTTGTTTCCACATAGAATAATCGCTTTCGTCTTTTCGAAATGTCTCAGGTTTTTCAGTAGACCTTTAGCCTCTTCGAATGAGCTTCTGTCAGTGCATGAGTAGACAACTATATAAGCGTTCGCCGAGCTGGGATCATAGTTGTTTTTATCATAGTCCTGAAAAAGAAACTCATGCGTTATGCATGGCACTGAGATATGTTGGAAAGATTTACCTGCAGAGAATTAGTATCGCCACCTTCTAGGTCAACACTTTATCGTAAACTTCATGTGAGCTGTTTTTGGAGCATAAACTAATTTACCTGCCTTTGTCAAACACTAATTTTACCAACTCTTAAGTGATGAAAATAAACCAACTACTTTTTGAAACTCTAAACTTTGACGACTATGAACACATTCTTGCTATAGTTGTCCACTCGTATTTACCCAAAGCTTCTTGTAGATTTCTTTCCAAACACATAACTCCCAATTAATTCTGCCACTGCGCATTATCTTATCTACTGAAGTGTAATAAGCGGGAACATTTCTGGCATGGGGCAATGGAAACATACATGTATGAATTGTCTAGTTTTTTACAGGCAAACATGCCTTAGTAATGGCTCCATATAGTGCGTACTTAGTTTAATGCAAAAGTGTAATGTGCAAGAGTGCATAAAGGACCCTTAGCCAATCTTGTTGATTTCTTAGAACATTATTATGGAATAAATTAATTTATATGTGAATAGGCCTATAATATAAATTAGGTATTATTTACCGCTGGCATGCGGAAGGGAGATTCGGGTTAATCTCAGTACCCATCACATCGATTGAATGTGACAACCCTATTTTACAGCTCAATCGCTAACTAGCATTATTAAGATGGCCGATCTTGGCAGCAGTGTATTGCTATGGTGGCAGCTGTCGGCTATGGCAGAAATGTGAACAGCTGGCTTCTAGCCATCCTTATCTCATTAATTAAGGGATAGTTTGCTTCGTATGTACTCTTATTATAGTGTAGGTTGTAAGTTGTGCAATACAGCATGTGTACGTTACGCACTATGTAATAATGGGACAGGTAATTATTAAACCCCCTCTACCCGTAAATATGTGTGTATTCCGATAAACCAGCTATATGTGCTCATCCAGTGAGTGAGGATACTTGAAGGCGGTTTTGGTGTCGTGTGTACCTAATGGAGAAGATTCCCCTAGAACTTTCTCTGATCGCAGCTGGACAATTCTAGGCATTAGAATTTAGGCCTCAACTTCCCATAAATTTATTAGCAATCCTGCCACAGCGGCTAAGCCTATGGACAGGTCTCCTAACTGAATGCACCTCTCCAATGAACTGAGCAACTGTGTGTTACGCAGAAAGGTGTAGGGTAAGATGTAGGCTAACAACATATTTGAACAAATCTTGTTTAGCAATGTGTTTTGGGTGACAATTTAATCTGACGATTGACCTATGGCAAAACCTGGATATTACAGGTAAGCCAGGACTAAAAGCATAGCTTCATAGCCCCCACTGCCTGATTGCATGCAATGCGTTTAAATTGGCATGAAAACTCATCACGTACGCAATGAAGTTCAATCTCATGATTTGTGTAACATTGTGATTTCTTTTCCAATACCTTGTTACGTGGGCGGTGGTACAAAATTCACATTCAATTACTGTAGGGCAATTAATTTACAGCCGCGTCTATCCGGCTAGTGCAATTCAGTGTACATTAGCATTGTGAGGCTCAGACGTAAACTGCTTTTAGTTATTTTCTATCAGACAGTAAATGGATGCTTTTTAAATAATTGGTTTTCTGGTATTCTAACCTATGAGTCTATTAACCACGCAGCCAAAGCTGATAATACCTAGAATCCCAGTTTGTCAACCAGTACTAAATATAAACCAGTGGTCACCTAGTTATTGGCACTCCTAACACGAGGTGGGATAGTCTCCTATGGACCGTATAGCCCCTGTGGAGGTGTGGGAAGGGCTCTAACTTACCGAGTCCATAAATATCAGGAATGCTTCCTCCCCATCAATACAGACGGTGCAAAACTTCTCTCTACCATCGTCTACAAGCAGAAACTTATAACTTACCATTCAATCTACTCAATAGGTGCAATAACCGCAAGAAAATCTCTCTTTGGGGGATTTCTGAATCTTCGCTATTAGATAGGATAAACTTCTATCCTTCTGCATAGATAGCATCACTTTAAGTCAACGGTTTGTTTCTAGGATCATCTATCATGTGCTCCATAGAGAAGGATAGTCTATCAGTACATAGGCTTCTTTCATTTCATTCTCAATTTGAATCCAATTAGAGTGAAAGACAAAATAGCCCCTCGCTGGAATTTAAGACAGTGACCTTTCCTACTATATAAGCCTCACCATTATAGGGTTCCAAGCACAAAATCTAAATATAGAATATATTATGGTACGGTATCTTACTGTACAGGCATGACTATACTGACTGAGCAGAATCATCCATTCCCAGGTCATGCCCATGAATGTGTGCAGTCATTCTACATGATTCGCGCAGAAAACCTGGCCCTGTTCCCAGAACAGAGACTTTCGCCATAGTAGTCAAATCATCAGAGGATTCTATGACATTTGTTCTGGCCTTCTCTTCATTGTGTTACTTCTATTGAACGGTTAGATGTTCTATTGTTTTAGACATGCCTTCTATCAATGCTTTGGTTATCACCGAATCAATATGGTGGTCTCCTGCCGGCCTCCCACTTCCTGTTCTGAGTGCGAATCATTCTCCCCTTGTCCCCGGTGACTTCACTTACCAGAGTAGTCCGTGTCTGTAACATCATCTGACGTCAAGAACTGCTGGGTCAGCGCTGTTTTACCCACGCCATCTCCTCCTACCAGCAGGATGCGATGAGTGTTAGTGACGAGACGTGATGCTGCCTCCTGCAGTACATTCCCTCCGCTTCCGTCGCTGCCGCTGTCAGAATCCAGTGAGCAGTGACTCGATGATGCCTTGACGATGTCACCTTTATTCTCAATACCTCTGCTGCCGGTCTGGAAGTTCCTCACTCTCAACAGATTTGGTTCCTCGCCGGGGACGCTGTTACGTCGCGAGCGCTCTGCCGAATCCACACTGAGATTCTGAGGAATTCCTATGTCGCGTTTCGGTGTGATAGCTCTCTCCCGCACTGATTGAGCTCTTCGTGTCATGGATGGTGAGAGTTCCGGAGTATGACAGCCGGTGGGAGTGCAGCTCCCACCTCGTCCAATCATAGAGAAATACTCAAACTCATCCTCCATGTTTCCTCCCAATAAAGTATCTACAGAAAGTCACCGGGTTAAATACTGACGTTCGCTGTACAGGGTTAAATACTGGCATTTGCTGTACATTGACTACAGTTACTTACTGTAGCAATTTGCAGGCTTCATCATAATATTGCAACATTTCCTATACACTTCTTAACTTGAAATGGTACAGAAGCTTTGAAGCCTAACCAGCTCCGGCATTGGGAGCATTGCTGCCAATAACGGGTGGCTGCCAACATAAGACTACATGTACACCAACCTATCATGGTTGCCAGTATAAAACTACATGTACATCAACCTATCATGGTTGCCAATATAAAACTACATGTATACCAACCTATCATGCCTGTCAATAGAAAACTACATGTACACCAATTTATCATGGCTGCCAATAAAAGACTACATTCACACCAACCTATCATGGCCTCCACTTGTGAAGGGTTATAGAAGAGTAAGTAGGGATCAATCAGATCTGTCGCTGTGTAGATAAACGCCATTTTATGTTATCCGTGATGTCTTGTCGCAGTGAGGTATGTATGTTGATTGAAATTTACAGAGGCAAACCTTCCATATATACTACTGAGAAAGGTGTGAATGTTGACGCAAGCAGCAATCCGGTTTTCTCCTATGCGAGACCCAGCCTCTACTACCCGTGATTTTTCCAGCATCGTGTGAACCAGTTATAGAAGTCGTCTCTATTGTGGTCAGTAGAATTTTTCCTGTTTTCAATTTTTTTCCTTTTTTAATCAACCATCGTCTGTCCATGGTTGGACTTCGGCCTTCCTCCTTACTGTCCACAGGCTGGGTGGTGTCATTGAGGGGAGATTGAGCCATTTTCTGCCACGCTGGCTCAGGACAGGTTGGCAGAGTGCAATCAGCCAGGGAAAAATCCCTTGAAATACTCCACCATGGCTGGGAATTGAACCCAGGAGGACAGACAGTGAGCTATCCCACTGAGCTATCATGACTGACTTCAGATTTAGTCAATGAAAATTGCTTTTATATGGATTGCATCACCAAGCCAGAGCCAAACCATAATGCCAGAGGCTTGTCTTCATAATGGCTCAGGGTGTACCCCACAGAAGGTTATTTTATGGTTGGGTCTGCTTCAATGAATGAATGAACAAAGTGACACCATATGGGGTATTGGGCCCAGAGCCTTGAGACCTAAGCCCGGTGTGCCATCCATTAAATCCAGTGTGTTATCCACTAAATCCAGCGTGATATCCACTAAATCTAATGTGCTATCCACTAAGCCCAGTGTGCTGTCCAATAATCCCAGTATGCTATTCACTAATTCACTAATCTCTGCGTGCTATCAATAACCCCAGTGTGTTAACCAAGAATCCCAATGTGCTAACCAATAACCCCAGTGTGCTAACCAATAACCCCAATGTCCTATCTAATAACCCCACTGTGCTATCGGTAACCCCAGTATGCTAACCAGTAACCCCCTGTGCTAACCAGTAGCCCCAGTATGCTAACCAATAATCCCAGTGTGCTATCCATGCTAAGCCATGGCTTCACCTTACTGGCTAATGGCTCGGGAACAGGATTTAAGTATATTGATACCATACCCTGCCCTAGATACATACACAGCTGATCATTAGTATTTGTATGGTTCTTATTTATCACTAGTTATCTTATCACGGTGCCCCACCCATAACTCTGCCCCACCCATAACTCTGACAAATTCTCAACTTGAGGCATACCTTCAGTCCTAACAATGGCGTTATGGTTCAATTCCGTCTCAGCAAGGATTCAGTCCGAGGAGAATTTTATTGACAGGACTGGATAATTGAGTCACTGTACATGCAAAACCAAATCGCTTTAATCTTTAATCGCTGTACTTGTGTTAATTGATACTGAGAAAACATTGTGTAAATGATGTGCAGTGGTTAAATCTATGTATTGGAGGTATTATCCTACGTGCTTTACCCATAGATCACTAACACATGTGTATATATTAGACTGTGAAGTACATAATGCCCTGCAGCAGAATGACTGGAGTAGCTGTTAGTGGTATACTTCAGATGCGTCAACTAGACATATCAAACCATCTATATTACAGACAGTTAGAACATTCAGTGAGACATTATCAATCTAAATCCTCACTGCCCATGATATACGTGTATATGATTGCAGATCAGACCGCTAGAAGACATACTGTTAGAGTGCATAGATAGCTTACAATAGACAAGTATGCAGTCTGGCAGTATCTGACCTTTCCAGCACAGACAAACCTAATGTGTTGTACAGGTAACAGGCGGCTAAGACATGTGCATCTCTCTTAGCCAATGGTTCGTACACCCTAGAGCAGAGCTGCCCAACCTGTGACTCTACTACTCACTTAAAGTGGTCCTCACTGAAACTCGCTACTTCACTGTGATGGGGTGCAAAATCTACATAACACTACTAACACTATAAACTAATCTATGCGCATGTATAAGATCAACCCGACAGCCATGTACATGTAATTCATTTAATCTATCTTGCATATCTATGGTGCGACCCGATCCATTACTTTATCTAAGAAATTCTGTTACCATATCCAGGCATCAAACATATGACAGAACTGCTGTTAAACCTCATCCTTTCTGACCTCTTATGGCACAGGGAGGGAGGTAGCCAGTAAATGTAGCATGGCAGATATGGAGTTCCCGTATGAGCCTGGTTGTTGGTGTTTGCAAATTGTGTCAGTGTGATCTGTTATTATGGGAATAGCAAGCATTGTGGGTAGATATTGATACTCAATGAGAAGTCCACTCAGGGGAGAGTCTATAAGGGGAATCATGCGACTGAACTCTGGAGGATTCCAGGAGGGTCGCATTCAAGGTCACAGTAAGACCCCTGAAGACACACTGTGAGTAAATACAGAAGTCTTGTGTTAGAGTGTCTCTGTATCTAGGAACAGGCATTCTCAACCGAGAGAAAGGTATACCTATAGATTAATAACCTACATGCATGTGTCTATGGGAAGACCATCTCACAGACACATGCATGTGTCTATGGGAAGACCATCTCACAGATTGTGTACATTACTATTATGATACCTTCACCTATTTTTGGGTGGCAAGGCTTAATTCAAGGTCGAGTTGATAATTCTGGGCAAGAGCTTTGGCAGCTCTCTGAAGAGTGTGTAACTCAAAATAAAGACACGCAGTCACCTCAGACGTCATGAATAAATCATTGACTAAAGATGGCTTTGGGAAAGCCCACAATGCAATATTTTATATATACACACGCAAATCAGCCCTACTGCAACTTGCATCATCATAGTTCTATATACAGAGTGACTGGTACTATTTATGATTAAGGGAAATCTTACCATCATGCAACACTCTACGCCATAAAATGGTGTTGTGTGTGATCGCTTGTGGGAGTAAAAGACCGGGAAGAAACCTCATTGAGCAAAGCGCTCAGTTCGAGAATGTGAGATTCTCGATCCAGCCGTTGTCTCCCCATTGTGAATGTGAGCCTCTCCTGTCTCGCGGCTTGGAATAGCCTGATATAACACGGTTTAGCGACAGGCGAAATATTAAAAGATATAATTCTAAACTGTCTCATTCCTTTTGTCTAGTTTACAGGTGACGATGGTCCATTCTGCATCTGGTTCCTATAACTGCCCGATTGGCCTTGCCGTCACCTTGTATTCCTATAAATTCAATCACACTATGTCCCTCGAGGCACCTCGCTAGCCATTTGCCATTTCTCATGAGAGGAGCAAACCAGCAGTTATTTTCCTCGGGGTTCACTTTTACCATTGTGTCTCCGGTCCTGCAGTGACCTCACACATGGAAATCTAGTAACAGAAACTTATCTTGCCAGGAATCCCGAGTGTAACGCACACTGTGGATAAAGTGTTAGCTTTGCGAATACCGCATTGAGCTTAGCACCAGAGGCTCTTTATTTTAGTACTGGTTGGGGCTTTCTATTTCCTTGGCAGTTATAAATATTGACATCAGCACGAAGAAGTCTGCTTTTTAACGACAGTGCAAGCAGAGAGTGTTCTAATTACCCAGGCTGGAAAACGCCCAGTGAGAAGACTCCGTATGCCCTACTCCTAACAAATACTAAGATTTACAAATTACTAAATTCATCACTACTGTAGAAGAGCATGCATAGAAGTCGGGTTTTGCACTGATCATTTTTGTAAACTAAATACAAAAGGAGCATCTAGTGATTGAGCTGGGTTGCTTCCTAAATCATTATGGTAGTAAAACTGTATAATGTTGGTGAAAGGTTTTAGGTACCTAGGTAGTCACTTCCCAAATCAATGAATAATCAATGGCTAACAAATGACTGACCATATCACTGGTCTCAGTCTCCGGCAGCAGATAAATTACAATTTGGATTTTATTGCTACGCCATCATCGTGTATTACGATTTGCTGAAGCTCATGACTGCAATCTATTAATATCAGTGAATAACCGAACCTCCGTGAAATTCTGTGAGAAACACCGCCTCCGTCATGGCTGCAAATTTTCAACACACGGCTTTGACAAGATAAAAATAGGTAAACTATAAGCTAGAGTGGTGAGGTGTATTAAGCAATCAAACCTGAATAAACCGTGACACACCCTGATTGTACTGAAAACCGAAACTGGAGAAACTACGGCAATCAGAAATGACACTTGACTGGGTGGTTGTGATCTTAGTATAGTGTATTATGGGGCACTCACTCATTGTGATAGCGCACAATATTCGCTACATGTTTCTAGTACCTACCCAGATGAGAGTCTGCTGCTAAGACTATTGTATCTATGTATATAATACACTTACTTTTCACCTGCAGTTGAGCAGTCATGGTATATCCATGTACTAACTATAACCGAGATGCTTCTGGCTTTAGCATTTATTGATTGCTCATTAAATTTTTCTACAGAGGGGACCTGGTTTTATGATTAAGGCCTGTAACAGTTCAGTCGTTCAAAGCGATTGGATAATGAATAGCGAATTAAATAAAAGCAGCCTGACGGCCTGATTTCTTTGCGTGTGATCAGCGCTGTACTATAATACTAGCAGAGGAGTTATGTGTTTGCCTGCGTGGCACTCAGAGTTTTATCGATACATGTTGACGCATACTGGCAGTTTGACATATAAATAGAGGTTGTATCATACAAACTGAGGGAAAACATTGAAAAGATCACCTTAGCGGAAAGCCCACTGAGCTTAGTGGATACTGCATGGATAGCACGTTAGTGGCTTGCATACCGGACTTAATGGACAGCACCTCATCCTTAGTACTAGAGACTCCTAGTCTAGCCCCCCAGCGTGGTGTCACTTTATTTTTTCGGGCTCAATGGATTCAAATTGTGACCTTTTAACAAAAAAGACTCAGTACAGAGTAACCTTTTTATGGGTCAGCCGGGAAAAAAGAGTATTGGCTTAGTGATGTAAGTTATGTAACAGCAGATGCCTTTATCTCTTTTCAATTCAATCCCGATCACAGCACTGTAGGTAAAGGTAGAGGTTGACCCATAGCCCGTAATGGCCGCGTGGGGGAAATGGTTGCTAGAGAGCTCACCTGTCCCAGCGACGGTGTAACCGAGGTGGAACGCCACTCCTCTTCCTCACCGCCTTCACCTTCCCCAGCTCTGAAGATTTAGTTAGCCGCCCATTTAATGATGGGTGAACAGAGAGAATTTTTTTAAATCCTGTGGGCAAGCTGTGTGGGACCTTCAGCACAAGTGGAGAGTGCTTTAACCACAAGTGGAGAGTGCTTTAACCACTTAGTCTCAGTACCTCCCTTTACAGCACTATACTAGCCGATACCTGCCAAGAGGTATCAGGCGTGTTCCTGAGGGCTATGTTCCCAGTGAGTCTGCCTTTATATACATGTATAGTCTGATATATGCGATGGCCAGAGGCCTGTCTGAGGTTGGATAAAAGTTGCTAATTCTATCAGGTGATGGAGTGAATAATCAAATGTTGAAGGTTTGGGCCCTACCTAATAAACAAAGTTCAAACTTCGATCCCGCTAGAAAAGCGACATCAGCCATGATGTGCCGCATAGAGAAGTGTATTCTATTAGGCAAGAGGTCGCTATCTTAAAGGGTGGAAAAGCCAAGTCACTCCGAATTTGGAGATGAACAGGGAACCTCAGTCTCTATAAGCCAAGTGTGCGCTATCCACCAAGCCATAAGTCACCCCAGTGAGTAATGACAAGCGGTGCACAGCATCGGGTTATTATCGGGAGGATAGCTCTATGATGCACATCTCTATGTAAATTTACTCAATGTCGGGTAAGCACCGTTTCAGGACCTCCAAAAGTGAAGCCATTCCCAATTTAGCTTTAGATTCTACAGAAGCGAGGAGACTACTGCAACCTTTGAAAGACTTCTTTAAATTGTTTGTCTCTCACAGAGTTACTGAGCGTTATACTCCTGACATCTCTCAGCAGAATGTGAACGAGAATATCTAGTAATGCTATAGAAACCAATCTCTGTACCACTCATATCAAAGATGGATTGCAAAAGAGACCGAATACACAATTTTGGTATAATGTGTTGCTGAAACCATGCATAATAACGGCGGTGAAAAGAAGGCTGTTGTAGCACTAAAAGTGGAAATCTGTCTTGTAGCAGTGCCTTAATCACATTGAGATTCATATTTGCAGATCAAACGGCGGTCAGTCTTGTTTTTATTGCTTGATCCTGAAGCAGCTGTATGGGCTGGGAATAGTAAAAGTTGACATGACCAATTATCCTACTAAGTATTTAGTCTGTGCGCTATACATTAGCTAGCCGTGGGCTTTTATCTAAGGGGCTCTGAAGCTAATGATCTAATGGGTTATTAGCCGGGAAATCAGTGGACAGCGGCTTTCCCAGTAATACTAGCCTACGGAAATGCAGGATTAATCTAGTCTTTCTGCTGCTGTGTGTCGTCGGTGTGGAAAAGGAGTCTTACTTTGGGAGCTTTCTCGACTTTGGATACATTGACAGTGCTTTTCGCATAGTCTCTCTATTTTTGTGACCTAATGCATACAGAAAGGAGTTTGTTTTCTTTATGAACTTTGTAACGCAAAATACAGTATCCTAGAAAATGCCTGGGAGACAATGAAGACTAAACTATAAGCCGGTAATGACAGAGTATATGCGTGCATATTTAAGATCACATGACCATAGAGGTATCCTCCCCTCTGGCAACCTAACAGTCAGTTTCTTTGCTGAGCGCGCAACTCCAATAAGTTCATCAATTGATTGCAGCCAGGTGACCCTCCCTCTCGCCCTACCACCCACCACCCGCCATTGCTGTTCGGCTGTATGCAAGAGAATCACCCATGTAGACTGGAATCTTTCATATTTCAGAATTTTGAGAATTCTCTGTAATTGAGTCTCATTAGACTAGAAGGTCCCTGTACTGGAAAAAAAGGAAACGACAACTCCAACTGAAGCCGGTCAGTACTAATTGAGCATCAGAGATTGAATAGGCCTGTGAAAAGTTCCTTGATATTAACTGGATATAAAGCCATGACCCTCCCACCACCACCGCCTACCAGCGAGAGATTTGACAATTTTGCAATGTTCAGTTACCTCTATCTAGTCTATAGTATATTTAATTGGCTAGACCGGGTGCATTATTCGGGGTTCCAGCTTTCTGTCAAGGTCGAGTGATATAGTTAGGTCTCAGTAGTAGACAACTCCAACGTTTGTGCCATGCTGTGAACAGGCTAACAATTTTTTATCCTTGTAAATCAACGTACCTGTCTAAGTTCTATATGATGTTAGGACAGAACGATGTTACATCTTCTTGCACTCTGAGGTGTTCTGTTGTACCTCGCCTCCTAAAGCATCCCATTGCATCCTGGTGTGCCCCGTTGCACCTTGTAACACCCTGTTGTATCACATTGCACCATGTTGTACCATACAGCACCCGTTGCACCATATAGCACCCGTTGCACCCTAGCATCATACCACTGCAGATCAGTCACAATACAGCTACTCAGACACCAAAGACCATCTGATCCAGCCAATTCTATGGGCGGATCGATATAAAAATCTTTGCGTTGGCGGTAATAATGCTTTTAATACGATACGAGAATCATAGAGCGATCACACAGATAATATCGGGTTTATTATTGATCTGTCTCGTTGGAGGTTAATTTTACCAGACATGGAGTAATGTGAGCTGAAATTGAACCGGCTAATTCATACCTAGTATATAGCATGTGTCATAAGCCTGAACAAAGAATCATAATAAACTAATCATAGAAAGAGCGATGAGAATACCAGAAACTTCTCATCCGGAGGTTCCTATGGGTAATAGAGTTATCTTCCTATGTTGATAGCTCTATGCTATGGACTATCCGGGGAATGTTCTGACACTACGATTAGGGTTTATTGCTGCTTACTGCAACCTGTTATTACTGTGCAACTGAAATTAAGAAGGCTGAACCTGAAATTACCTCAGGTAAATTATTATTACAACCTTATGCAGTGATTCTATTTAAAGCACACTTTTTATTTAAAGCCTGATATATTCTGATACTGATATGCCCCATAGAATGAACGGTGAACACTTGAATTCCATAAACGTGTCGCTTCAACATAATTTTTTATGAATTTTAGATTTTTTTATCTATAAACCTCTCGCGTGTCTCTACCTTCATTCTGCATGCCCACCAACCATTTTCTATTCTGGTTTCAGAACAGCCTCTCCTCCCTTTGGAGCAGTAGGAGTCAGGGAATATTATAGGGTCGCATCCACAAAATTTAGGATGGAATGCCAACTGGCCAATGGGATGACGCCTCGATCTAGTTTTAGTTATAGCAAATTTTCGCTCATTCTTATGAGCGGGGGGGGGGGGGGGGCTACTTTCTGTTCCTGGTTGCTCATTGACCATTGACTCGAAGCAAGCATTTTCTCATTCCGTGGTTACACCTATGAGAGTCCTTCTTTCTTTGACTGTGAGTCATGGTTAAATGAGGTCTGCCTATATCTATGTGGGTTGAGAGATCTCAGAAACAAACTATATAAACCTGGCCTGTCCAAATGGATTAAAATCGAAGCCACTTATGAAACTGGAGCAATCTTGGAGTTGTTCCGATGTAAAAATTGGTATGAGCCAATTACACACAGTAAAAGCTGCGGTAGTTGTATGTATACCAGAGATCACTGGGTGCTCATAGAGGCCTCGTCCTAACACTTTATTTCTGTCCACTGAACACTATGCAGACACTGCAGTTTTCAGTGTGAAGTGCTACTGTAGGTAACTATCAACACTTATCAACGCTTTCATATCCATAATTATATATAAATATGTAAATATATACTCATACCACTAGTAAATAATTACCACTGCGGGTGTATGAGAGCGTAAGCAGCTTAATTATTTTCATCAAATTAACAAATCCAATGAATACCCTCCATGCATACGCGCCGCGTATATGCGGTACACCAACTGTTATGATTATCCGCATCTCAACAAATGTTCATGCAAACCAAATAGATATATTTAGGTTGTAATTTCCATACATGTGTGTGCTGGTGCTGAGGCATACATCGTGCATGTAAATTTGATAATTGCTCACCCTATTCATATGTTCATACGCTGCTACTACATAGATACTACAAATGAGGACTGTTGTGTGAAATGAATTGGTAGCAGTGCAATGGATGAGAAAAGTTCACTCAAATCAATCCGATATCTAAGGCAGCATTCAAAATTGATAGTGGCATAGAACTAATAACGAATAGGGATTTGAAAGTTTAGCGATTAAGGAATGTTAAAACCTTGACTTAAGCCCCTGTATGCTGCGCTCCCAGAGCCCGCGTCAGCTCTCCTTTTTATTTCCAGCTCCTATTGCTTCATGACAAGCCTCGGGTTTTGCTAGGATTGGCCAAAGAGTGTGGACAAGTGCCTGAGCATAAAACAGTAAAATAAAAATTGCACAGATTTCTCTGTCGGGAATGAGTTTGTATCCAGAGAGCATCTGGTGTTTAGGGTGATATGAAAGCTTTCTAACAACTCATTGGGACGGAGATGAATCGAATAATCTGGAGGGGAAGTTCGAGGGTGGAGCGCCGGGCTCGCAACCGTGAGAACCTGGGTTCGAGTCATGATCATAGCAAACTTCCATTGTGATTATGAACTCCTCACTTGGATGCTCGTCCAATACAAAGACAGGCCTCAATATGAGGTATAGCCCTGATACTGACCCAGTTGTGGTGCTTCATGCTAAGCTGTAACTAATGATTGAACAAGGATCTAACTCGGCAGCTTCACCATAACAGTGAAGAGGTAATATGAGAGAAAAAAGAATTATATGGGAACTCACCGGCGATATGAGAAGGTCTTCGCCGCAGCAGGTCTGGCCGATACATCGTGACACTCAGAAACTGATTCTCACTCTGAGCTGTAATATTAGATACAGATGATATCATACAGAGAAGTGTTAATGGTTAAATGAGTTGGTTTGTTTGACTACTTAAGTTTCAGGGTCAGACCTCAGTGTGATATTAGGTCTTCTTTTCACCCAGGGACTTATTTCACTGATTCACCGGATTTCTCGAATTCGGAATCCTACCAATGGCGTAACCTTCTCTCTGGGGATTACTATGGACCACCCATAGAGTTACCTTCTCTATGGGGTATTTTTTTATATTTTTATTATATCGAGAGGAAAGCATGTTTTATTTGTCATACACTGACACAAAAAGGTACATACAAGCAGTAAGTCTTCGAACACCACACCATGGGCACCATTGAGGCAGGAGACTCTATTAGGGCAATTTCTGTACCGCTGCTGACAGGATGTAAGAATGAAGACCATGCAGGGATTGACATGATGAGGTGCTAAATATATCATTTCTTCATATACCACAGAATTTTCAGCTACCACATCATGCTTACGTCAATGAGTGAAGCAATGTGAGGCTAGGACATCACACCCCTACTGGTCTGAGGTGGGG
>Ga0224501_10001113_pt1 | contig 20640 bp, 14 predicted proteins | sample SF_Oct11_sed_USG_4_FD_169105 | JGI IMG/M metagenome (GOLD analysis project Ga0224501, IMG submission 169105) | Sediment microbial communities from San Francisco Bay, California, United States - SF_Oct11_sed_USGS_8_1 | ecosystem: Environmental > Aquatic > Marine > Sediment | place: USA...
ATTTACTCACCTTTTTCGAAAACGGTCTTTCAGTCTTAGTTTGTGTTCGTTACTAATAGCAAAACACGTGCTCTTATTGCGTAAACAGGCCAGCAGTATGTTTGCAACCTAGTCCTATTCAAAGTGGCTGTCTCACGCTGTAATATGTATGGTTTTCTACCAGTTGAAGCCATGGCGTCAACTCTACCCTTTAGCATGATCGGTGTAGCAAGTCACGTGCATTCCCTGGGATTCCCTGGCAATATCGGCCAAACATGGCTCTCTTTAGGCTTGTTTTGACAGACCTGGAGGTTGTGATACCACTCTAGATCTATTCTCAGCGCTTGTGTACAACCTTAGGAATGTGTCAGTGGTCATGAGGTGTCCCAAATGTTGGAACACTCTCTGTAAAGTCAGGTAGAAAATGATAAACTTTGAGTGCCTGGCCATTGACTAGTCATCAAACTTGCGATATTATACGATATTATACGTCATATAAATGGCCGATTAGGCTCTGACTTTTTAAAAACGTTTTTCAGATGGTGCCAATTTTGCCATCTTTAGCACGGATTTAAGGGCACTTTTGCTGTGCCTATTGCACTGTAATTTGACTCAGGTAGGTTTGGAGACATGCTGATTCTGATGGGCCAAAAAATTTGCCTTGTCATCCAACCTTTAAAGAGGATTCTGTATTACCTAATCCACAACTGTTCAGTTAGGCCGGGCCGCATCAAATTTAGAAAAGACACAAAGTGTGAGCCAAAATATGAAGTTTTGATCCATTGAAGATACAACTCCACGACATTACATAGCAGGACAATGGCGAAAAACCGCTCGTAGGTAACAACTAATTACCTGGATGCTGTCACTGCTATTGCTTCGGCTGATAGATTTGGCTTTACTACTAGTGCGTACTCTGCCAAAATCAGGTGGCCAATCGTCACCACTCTGAATGGGTCCAGGCAAAGAGGCTGCACGTGTCACTTTATTGTGACTAGTGTCTGATGGTAATATCTCTATACTGGCACGCTCCTCTCTTTCCTGATTGTCTTCATCTAAAGTGCAAAACCAGAATATTTACTTTCGTATCCTGACAAATGCCTGGGGTATGCAGAAGCTGATTTTGGCTCTGCGTTTCCCAGGATGTGTCATGCAGTTGAAGAGCAGATCACACGACGTTAGTAGTGGTATGGTTGACCTGAAGGTAGAAGAACCCACATAGCTTTTTCTTCCTCATATCCTCTCAGTGGGCTTGTAACAGCTTGGCGGCTCCTTTAAAAGTGTTCTCAATCTATGTGAGGATATTGCACTGTCAGCGGGAGTCTGTCATTGCCAGGATTTAAACCTAGTTCATGCGATTGCAGGCCCGGCTCTCAACCACTGAGCTATCCCACTATCCCTTTATCCAGAAACCAAAGGTATTCATTATAGATGTAAGGTAGGGCATGCCAGGTTGGAGACTATACTAACCATCAACCACACTCTCCATCTTTAAGTCGTCGAGTGCCGTAGCGACGTCATTCATTCGTCGCTGTGTCATTTCCGTTCTCATTCGTGACCTGCTGCAGCACAGGTAGTAGTACCCTCCTTCTGGTATGAGCTTGTAACCATCAATACGCATTCGCTCAAACTCCTATAAATGTACCATAGGCTGATTTACATGTATATTTATTGATCATGGTTCACATGCATATATCTGAACATCGCATCATTCTGTTCATAAACTAACATCACCTCATGTAGATATTATTACGACTGGTTTCAGGCAGGTGATCCTTCCCAAACCAAGAACCATTCGTTCACAAACTTATTCTATATATCCACAACCTAATATTGGCTAAAATGGCTCAGTGAGTACCCATCCCTAAATACTCTTTAGTCACAGAGTTTATCACACAAAATCGAGATTGGAGAGGCCTTGGGGTTTATGTCACTGTAGTAGTACCACATACTGTATACCGGTATATGCTTACCTCGACAAACATATCATGACTGCGTTCAGGGCCAAACACATAGAGTAAGGGGACCTGTTGGTAGCGACATGAGCCCTTATCCTTGTCAGTCTGTCTGACATGCTCCGCCACCGTGTCTAATATCTCCTCCGTGATTGGTCGGCACGCTCTCATCGCTGACGCTATCTCATCCTTGATAAGCCACTCAAGCTGCTGCTTACACGTCTTTACTGCCGTCTGCTGATCTGAGGGGAGCGATTCTATGCCTATACCTACAAATCAAAAGGACATATAATGCACATGGTCTGAGGATGTCCTTAGATTGGGTTAAGCCATGGTGGAGGATAGACGCCCTTTCGGAGTTGTGTTCCCTATGCTTAAAGGAAGGCAACTCCACATTAATTGCAGCGATGGTGAGTGGTGTCTTTCCAAAAAAGACTATCGGTATCTCGGATACCTATGACCCAAATATAAAGAAAATAGGATCTAATCACTAAAACTTAGTAACCTAATAATCTTTACTCCCTCATAGCATAGAGTAAAACTCAAAATTGAACATATTATCGGGGAAAACTAAAGTTATAAGAAGTGCTTTGCTGAGTTTCCCCTTGCCCTAAATAAAGCCAGTTGCGTTTGGGCCTCTATCATTGCACAATAATGGCACTAATGAAGTGAAAAGTGAAAAACTGCCCTGTGAAACCCCATTTCTATACTTTTGCTGCACATTTTCTCTTTCCAGACTTGCATAACTATAAGCCCGGTATGCACCTCCCAGAGATTTTTCTAAACATTGCGTAAGGTCTGAAATCAATGCAAGCTATGACAGCCCGTGTTAATTTCCTATCTCAAGGCCAACTCTGCTGCGTTGACGATCTTAAAAGTGTGTTGCCAAGGGCTCTGTGTAGGAGCATTGTATAGGGGTCTATCTAAGTTTCCATTTGAGCTGGGTATTGGGCCCATATATTCATGGTAGGTTTCAGAATCTGCGAACAAGTGAACACATTTCGGGCATGGCTCAACCCCTTTAATTAAGCCTAGATGTTGAGTGATGTAAACTGACGCACCACATGTATAGGTCTATTTAAAAAGAGAAAACCGATTAGAAATGAAAACCGATCCGAATCCAAACAAATCATCTAGTATTAGAACTTAAGCCATTCTGAACCATACAATTCTTCCTCAAAGGACAATGATTGTAACAACCTATGGATTTCATTTGTTAAAGGTCATTGGAAGGCCTGTCGCACCCCTCTTGTGGATTCTGTTTTGACAGATCAATCACATTGCCAAAGATTTACCTGTGTTAAGTTCCTCAGAATCGAAGTTTAAGTCATCAGGCTCATTCTCTAGTTCAGCTGTGAGTAATGTTAGGCAGTAAAAGTCCAAGGTAACGTCAATGTTTGTAGGATCGATTGGCTCATCCACCTCAAAACATGCCTTGAGCTCACCTGTTCAAAAGCCACTTTTTAATTAACCAGCCATCAACAGCTTCATCATTCATGACACATATTTGTAAAATTCAATTTCTTGCATGAGTCCCTTTAAAATCCCTTCTGGGTCGAGAGCAAGTTCATTTCATGTCGGTGGGACTGAGCGACAATCCGGGGCACAGTTTGAGGCCAGTGTACACTCCAGAAGTTGCAGTTGCAGATGCTAGAAGTCAGAGGTCAGATGTCGATAACAAAAATATAGACTTACTGAGGCATACCGGCAGCGTTCGTATTGGCTGGCCAAATAGACTTTTGACTGAAGCCACCAGTTGCACGAACAGTGGTGGACCGGTGTCGACCCACATCGTCATAGACTCATCACCGTCACTTGTCGCGTGTGGCGATAGAGGAGTCTGCAGCTCACCCTCCTCGGCGGTTGCAAAGTCCATTTCACTATCATTCTCAGACAGGTAGCCTGGCGCCATATCTTGACTAGTACTGGCCTAAAATATTATGTATAATGCTGCCAGTACGGGCAAGGCCAATGGTTAGATGTGTTAGTTGGCATTCACGGGTCCACACTCGAATTGTTAGGCTGGGATACCCTGTGACACCGCTGCGACAGAATGAGCTAACGGGGTTCATATCTGGAGATCCCGAAGTTCTTTGAGCAGACGGACAAGGTTGAAAGCTGCCAAGAGGTCAACAGCGATGATTATTAGATGAGCTATAGAAGGAAGATTTTATAATGTTAAACACAAGTTTAAACTATGACGTCTATTATGAACACGAACACGCGGAACATGTGATTGAACACGCGGAAAATAATGTGACACGCACATAACAGAGGCTCTCATTTGTGACAACCAGGAAATTCAGTGGAGATAATGCACAGTCTTCGTTCACAGTGCCAACCAAGGACTGCGAAAAATATACAAAAGCCAATCTTACCGGACTACTCATCTCCCAATAAAACTCCTGCAAGAGACCGGCGAGGTTAGGTGACAGAACAGTTCACATCCGTAGACCATGAACCAGGTGGTTTTCAGTTCAATGGTGATTTGGTCTCACACTCATCTACCAATGAGGGGCATATTCCAGACAGCAGAGCCTGTGCAAGTCAACTGGATATCACTCTCATGGTGTAGACCATGCTATGTATCGTATCCACAGAGTCATTCTTCCCTAGAATGAAGGATAACTCTTCAATCATACCTTAGTGCCCGGTGGACAGTAGAACAAGTAGTCCGGACATGTTGGTATTGGCTTGAACCATGCGTTGAGCACTTCTGCAAACTTCTCTTGGATATCAGAGGAGGCCACTTGCTTAGTACAGAGCTGGTCAAACATCTCAGCATAGCCCAGTTTGATAGGAGCATTTATTGGCGAGCGTAGACTTGATGGACGGAGATTGCTTGCAGTGTCCGATGATCCGCTATAAGAATAGAAAACCATGACGAAAAATAAATTGAAACCACTGAGTTCTTCTCTGTGACACTCGACTTTAGAGCAATCATATCAATGAGGTTACCGAGAGCCTCTTAGTTATGCAGCCTGGGAGATGCTGCGAGAATCAATTATCGGGCAATTTCTGCATACCGTGTCAGAGGGCACGACAGGAGAACCTGATAATTCAATTGGGCAGTGGACTCTTTTGTGTTTTTCGGCGCTTTCAGCATAAAATACATCGAAAACAGACTAGTCTAATATCTTTTTGGGTGTGAACAACCAGAAGAATAATATAAATTGTTTCAGAAGTGAATTTATATTGTTTCTCACCTGCTCTTCTTCTGTTTAGGGACAGTCATATTGCCGTTAGTGGAACTTTCATAAACCTCAAACTTGACCTGTTTTTGAGTGGGTCTGCCTGAGTCGGTTTGCCCCTCGAGGAACACTTGGTCGGTGGAAACGTCGTGGACTGACATATGAGAACAAACATGCTTCAGGAAATCCGTTATCTGTACCTGGTGAATGGTGAGAAATAAAATAAACCAAACATATAAGTTCATTGTCCAGTGTTAACGGATGTATGGATTGCAATGAAGAATTTGATGGTCGAATCTAGCGGGATTGCACGAAATAATGCCATAGTGATTCAAATCATTCACACTCCCATTGGGTGAGAATGCCTTTGGGGTACACAATAAGTATGTGAACAGAAAACTGTGATGTGATAAAGCCGGTCAAAAATTGTGATAGATTATTGACAGTTTGGCATGCAGTGAAGGCCCGCCTCTGTCAGCAAATACCTGCAGTCAGAGTCCTTACCTCAATAGGTGGGGAGCATTCCTCACATATACTCTGGATGGCTTCCTCAACATCATAACTAGAGATGCCGTAGCCGTGCTGCAAACTTTGGTAAATACCTGTGACAAACACATTAAATCATATGTAATGGCTCACTTATAATAAACTATCAATTCGAGGGTCGCATGCAAGCTAAAGGATGCTGTTTTGTGGACATAAAACACACAGACTGACTTTCTAGTCGATGGGTTCACTACAATGACGTGAATTGAAAGGGCTGGCTTTAGTTGATCCAAAGTGCAGATCCATGGCAGAGGATTACTTTAAACTTCCAGTACTCACCAGTAAGGAAACACTTGTAAAAGACATCGTTGATTTTACTACAGAACTTTCCCAGATTTTCATTATCATTATACTGATCCGTTGACATGGATCGCTCAAAGATGCTCATCACTTTGTGCCCCTTGCCGCTGGACTCTGTGCGTCTTCGTTGTCTGTTTTGCGAAACCAGATCTTCATCCGACCTGTGAGAGAGTTTATGGTCTCGTCCACTCAGAAGTGCCTCACTAAATTTTAGGTCCTGTAATAAGCAGATTGGACTGGGTAAGATTGAGATCAGGCAAGATTTCAACATTTTATGTTCAACTGGCCTCCATTTATGAATAAGACTCGGAAAACGCATGACATGCACAGCGCCTACGCAATGGAAAATGAGAACACCTTCTAAATAAGAAGATAATTTACATGACGTCAAGCATGCATCGCTTGCCGGCTGGGAACAGCTGCAATGAAATTGAAATTGCGTCGTGTCTACAAATACACGATTTCAGGGAGTTGTCTCCCCGATCTGGAGGAATGAAACAACTGACTGGTCAGGTTGAATAGAGATGCGCAGGCGCGGATAAACCCATACCTGATACAGGTCTGGCTTCGAGGGATTTTCTGTCCAGTCGTTTACTAGTGACTCTGTGAGCATTGTACGACTACATTGATAGACATACACTGGTAAGGTGACGGATCGACTGTACTCTATCTGTGACAGATCTATGGTTGCTACCCGTTCCTCATCCCCTGTAACATAAATACCCTTGTCACTCCAGCCACAGCAGCCCTGCAGCATACCTCTTAGTTGTACCAATCGGAACAAACTTAGAGTTTAACAGAACATATATTGGTTTTAGTTTATACTACATATTACCATTTCCCCGCATGGAGCAGTGGAGTCTTGCTCCTTTTATAAAGAGGGAGACATATTTTGTCGATGTCTAGGTGTGAATTAAGATCAGATGCCCTTCCTATCAGCATCATAACCGTAAATCCTTCAGGGATTCAGCCCAATGACTTCCTGTGCCTGAGTAGCTTATTCTAACCGCTAAGTAACGCATTGCATTTTGACCAATGGATGAGAAGCCTCATTCTCAGCCCTGCTACAAAAAGATGCAATAAAATAAGAACTCTGTACGAATTCTCACCCGAGCCAGGCTTGTCTGCATTGCCAGACGTATCCGCATCACCAGTCATCACACCAGAGTGCTCCTCTTCTGGTATTACCGTCACTTCAGGGATGGGAGGGGCATGTCTCCTGTGACTGGTAGGCGCCTCCTCAGTGTAGCTGATCTTACAAAGGTCAGCGTAGGACGACGGGATGAAAAGAATTGTCACAGAGTCGCTGTCCTCCTCATTGGCACCGCAGTAACAGAAACAGCGCCACCTGGGTGACTCTTCTATGACAGCTGTCAGTTCATCTATTTGAGTATTACTGTGAGAGTCATCAGCATTATGCAAGTCGTTAGCATTGGCTTTACTAAAACAAAGGAAGTGAAGTTTTATCTGGGGTTGTCAGCCCATTTAGGTTTCTCGCAGCGCATCAACACGAAATATTTTCCGGTATCAAAAAACCTCATGCGTAAGCACAATGATTATAATTGATTGGCTCGGGTATCATTTACGATCAATAATATGGATAAAAATGTGAAACCTACCATATAGCTACTTCCTAGATAAAATCATGGGTATATAACCTGAGCCAAGCAGAATCGGACTTACGACCAGCCGCCCAGGTGACTGGACAGAGCGGGAGAGTTCATCATCTCTGCTCCACCATTAATTGGATCCCTGGCACCATTAGAGAGATTAGCCGGTTCATCTCCTGTCTGATTAGGGGCAGAAAACGATAGAAGAGGAGCTTTCTCATCACGACTCCTCTTATGCACCTGTAACAGTAGGAATAACATGCATGTGTGTTGGGTGAATACCAGTCGCTGACCCATTCATCTGCTCAATTAGCTACCGCTACAATTTCAGAGGGCATGCTAAGAGCCCATGAACAATCACAATCGCAACAACAATAACTGTGGGTAAATTCTCCAACCAGAAGACAGAGTTTCAGTGTAGTGCAGTGCATGCGGGAAAAACTATGATGGAGAATATCAAGAAAGGACGGGCGTACGCAGAGATGAAAAGCACCGCAAAGAATAGAGAGGCATGGGCGGAAACGACATGAGAAACCTGTCTTCCACAGAATACATTTGATTGATTGACTGATCGACTGACTGATTCACTGATTGTGCAGTTTAACTGCCCTAGTGAATCTTTCACACCCACCTGTTGCTCAAACCGTGTACATTCTTCGTGTGTTAAGTCTTTCTCAGTAACCTTATCCATTCTCGAGATATCTTCAACGAGTTGGTGGAACAGCAACTCATTAGCTTTATTACATGTTGTAGGTGAGTTAATAGCACGATTACCTGAAACAAAACAGTGATGTGGGTACAATATGAAACGACAAATTGTGTTAAAGCACCGACATTCGACGGCGATTTAAAGATTTGCCATCGACAACCCAGCCAAATAGTAAAATGCTGACAAATGTTAAAACATTTTAACATTTGACAGCGATTTTAAAGGGGTATGACATGGGCAAAAGTGACTTCACTTGTTTGTAGATTCTGAAGCCTACCATGAACAAATGGGTCCAATACCCAGTTCAAATGGAAGCTTAGATGTATGCCTATCCAATGCGCATACTTAGCGCACGGCAACGTACTTTTCAGACCGTCGACGCACCAGAATTGGCCACAAGATAGGAAATTAACACAGAGCTGTTGGTGTTTTCGTTGATTTCTCAGCTTACGAGTTGATGTTTGGAAAATCCTCTCACAGGTGCACACTAGACTTGTAGTTACACAAGTCTATATAGAGAAAATGCTCAACGAAAATATAGAAATAGGGTTTCAGAGTGCAGTTTGTCACCTCGTCGGCGAGCGTTAGTGCCAATATTGCGAAATGATAGAGGCCCGGACGCAACGCCTCTATTTAGGGCTAGGGAAAACCGCCAAAAATACTTCTTATAACTTAAGTTTTCTCCAATCTCACGTTCAGTTTTACGTTCTACCCGATGTTATAAAGGGGTGAAGATCACCCGGTTACTAAGTTTTAGTAATTAGATCCCGTCTTATTTTTATTTGGGTCATTTGGGCCGTAGTAATTGGAGTTACCGATCTTCTGTTTGTGGAAAAAGACCAATTGCTATCGCTGCAATGAATGCGGAGTTGCCTCCCTTTAAAAATGTGAACACAACTCCGAAAACGCGTCTACCATTGACCGTGTCATAACCCCTTAAAGTTCTACTCAATGTTATAAGGGGAATGAAGATCACTAGGTTACTAAGTTTTAGTAATTAGATCCCAATTTATTTCTATTTGGGAAATTTGGGCCGTAGTTATTGGAGTGACCGATATTCTGTTTGTGGAAGAAGATCACTTGCAATCGCTGCAATGAATGCGGAGTTGCTTCCCTTTAAGAATGGGGAACAACTCCGAAAGCGTGTCTACCATCGACCATGTCAAAACCCCTATAAAATTTGTCGTCACCCGTTGAAATGACAAATGTTGAAACATTTTAACATTTGTCATTGATTTTAACATTTGTCGGCATTTTAACATTTGTCGTTTCAACAATTGGTCTCTAATTTATTGCAGGCTTAAAGTTAAAAAAGCTAATAAGATATTTATCAGAGAAATAATGTTGTTGAGTTGAACAGTTGTTGCGTCAAAATGTACCTCATTTTCGTGAAGTGATGAATTCTGTGGTACAAATGTACGCATGTGCATGGGTTATGAATTTTATGCTTGTATGGCGCCAAGCAGTCAAACACGACGACTATAGAAAACAATGAGGTTTCATCCTAAACTTATGATATTACATGTGTGTCTATGACCATTATCTACTAACATAGCATTCATAGTAGTTGTTCACAAATTGACTATAGATTGCAATGACTTCCCATGAAGTGTCTTGAGACTTATATGTGACTGTTTCCCGGGATGACCTATCTCCCAGCTGGTGTATTACCAGTTGCTATCCAGAACTTCACCTACTTGGCTTATACGTAGAAAACAGCATCTCTACTTGTTGGCACATAGGAAGCAGCTCAATGACAGAGAAGTTGAATGGAACTATTGTCACTCTGTTATGTTTAGTCTTTGAGGCTTGTAAAGATGGCACGGTACTGCTTCTGCGCAGCTCGCTTGACCCAGCGCTGCAATAGACCGCATATGATATGACAGCGACCATGAAAGTAGTCAGTCATCTCGGCATGGTACTTTATATTGATGGGATGATTTTGAAAATAAGCCTCTGCTCAAATAAGCTAGTGTTGTCCACATAAAATAAAATAAAAACCATGCTATACTGTCACATGGATATATTTTAGTGAATAGAGATCAGTTGATGGAAACCCTCCCATTCAGCTGACCTATTGGTTAATTTTTGAGGGAACTGAGATTCCAATGCCCAGTGCTAAACAGCAGAACTCAAATAAAAACCATTTGCACAAACAAAACATAACTGTTTCTTCTGGTTTGTTTACTTTTTCATAATCAGAATGATGGCGTGCAGATTGACTGACCTGCATTCAGATTGCCTGCTGATACCAGAACAGTACTTGTACAGATGTTCGAAGCTGATCAACACCTGAATACATCGTTGGTCAACTGGGAAAAGCTGCAATAAAAATGTGCATCATACACAATGTGTATACACGTATATATTTTCCTTTTTGAATAAACATGCGAGTAGGTACCGCAGATACCTTGATATCTTGAGAGTTATCTTCCATCATTACCCTCCTGGTACAGAAAAATGAGAACAATAACTATAAATTCCCTAAGTCACTTCGATTACACAGTAGGAAACCCCTCTGATTGGTACCTCAAGTAAACTCGGCCTTCTCTATCAAGGACCAAGGTTTTCTATACCGACCCGCCCTTTGAGTTGATTTGTCAATGTGTACAGGTGTTCGTGTAGGTTTTAACCTACAAGTCAACCGACCAGATGATAATGACTATAAAGTAAGATGTAATTAAAAAGGATAACATGGACTGCTGGTTCTATAAGCTAGCATAGCCTAGCAAGGGTATCATATAACTTGGGGAAGGGGTCTCATATGTTTCATTTCAGTACAAAAAGCAGCCGCACAATAAGTCAAGGTCGCATAAATGTCTGCCGAGTATTGCTTCTAAAACCCTCACACCCTCTCTCCCACAATGTGTACCTGTGCCTCCGCGATGTCAATCTAATGACCAGGTCCCAGTCATCAGTACACACCAATAATATACACTTGAGCAAAATAGAAATTAGACTACATTATCCTCAGACATGATCTTGCTAGAAAAACACTAATGAATGACTTTTCATTGGCTCTTGACCACCCTTCCTCTCACCACCCACACATTCCATTATTACATGTATTTCCAAGTGCTGTCATTCTGCATTAACTGAGCAGTCACACTGCTTCTGTGTAAAACTGTCTTGAGATGTTGCATGCTACAGTATACTCTATTGTTAGTTATGACCCTGGCAGATAACAGGGAAACGGATTGTTAGTTATTTCCATGATAATATAACTCTGACATTACACTTTTTTCCCTCCTGTGTCAGTTATACACATGCAGCGCTGCTTATATGCAAGGGTCATGGTGTCACCAAGAGCAATACTTCATTGAGAATAGGACCCCATCAAATCATCATTTTCTTTTGCAGCACTGGCAGTGGTAGTGGTTGGATAAACATACTGGTACCTACATAACGCACAATGTATTCACGGCTTGCTGGAGATAGATCCATCTGCAGATGACCCAATATATACCAAGTGTGGATTCACTGTGCATAGATACCGGACAACCAACTGGGGTATACTATTTCTAATAAAACCCTAAGCGTGTGTCTGATAGAAATGTTACACCATGTCTAAGTCGCCGGCTGTGATGCTCAGATTTGTAAGCATTGGCATTTCAAACATTGGGTGTTTGATTTCACAGTTTCCTCAATAGACTTGAGACAAGTTCACAGCCAGCTGCCCACTCATAGAGTTAATGCATAACTGTGCCACTGGGACAGCTATACATCCGTCAGAAATCCCTGACATGGCTATCTGACCAATGGAGTTTTGGTAGTGATAGGTGATATTTTGTTACATAGCTGTTACAGCCTCTGGTGAAAGCCTTTTCACAGCAGGTCTCCCATATGGGGTTTGGCAGCCCTGTGGGCACTTCACTGCAAAAGTCACTTTATTGGTACACTGTATATATTCATAGGCACACTACAGCTTGTTCACTATATAGTCTTGCTCACTATATAGCCGGTACATGTTTGGGCCCATTATGATTCTCATTCACAGGATATTGGGCCAGTGCTCCTCAGTTGGGGACACCATGGCTCATGCTGATCATCTACCATTTCAATTGACCATTTTATTGTTATGGAATCTCCCTTATGGTTGCCGAGAGGTGATGAACGGGAACACATTACCACACTGGTGATTAAGGGGGACCTCGGGTCTACCCCAATGCCAGTGGCATCAAGTCACCAAGACTTGTGTATTCAGTCACCTCTGAATGGGTGTCTGTGTACCATCACAGAGCGGATTGTCAGTACTTTGTATAGGGCTGTATAGGGTTTTCATTGGAAATCTCTTGTAACAATACAGGCTTGTCATATGCTACAAGACACAGTGCACTGTATTGGAATAGGGCGACTATACGAACAGGTTCATTATGCGCATGTTCAAGCACCCAACCTCATCCCAACGGTAGCTCAGAAGACCTCTATTTTTGTGGTAGAGCTTGAGTGACCTGGCGCTTGGTAGTACACCAGTGAACTAGGTCCTGTGTAGCACACCTTGCCATGCAGTAATATTACATGTTTGTAAGTGAAAGCTATACTTAACTGTCAAATTACAAGCCTACAGCCTTAGTGAATGCTTCCTTGAATCACAGTTTATGTGCCAACTGACCAATTGATAGTTAGTCAACGGGTAGAGCCAGCGGCGGGACAGGATTTTATCAACGGGCATACCGAAGCCAAAGTCTACTTAGTTATCATAAAAGTGTTTGTTCTCGCTTAATTTATGGACGGTTTTGGGCATTTGCGCAGGAGATAAGGGATAAACAGTGTTGCTCCATGCTTGAGAAACTCTTAGTTTGACCTCCTTAGTGTTATACATTAGATACCTTTCTAAAATACTGATCAGCTGCTGATCAAAATGTTTTGGCAGTATCCAGTGTCACTTCATTTATACCTTTCTACCCTGAGTCAAATCTTTGTGGTCTAGTACAGGCACTCAAATGATGAATAAAAGCTACAGAACAGTATCTGCGAGATCACTCTGTAGAGGCCCTAAAATGCACTGATGAGTTGTGCAGCTGAAAGTCAGATTGTCCCCGGCAGTGCCAGTCACATGACATTCGAACACTTCCTGGTTGACCGGAATGACCCATACAGAAAAAATTACATGTGACACCGGAGATTTCTCATCTGTAACACTCCTGCCCTCTGCGCGAGGGCAATACACAAGTGATTGAGTTTGACAGATAGAATTTGTGATGATTATCTGTATTTCGCCAATGTGTATTTACCATTAATATGGAAAGCCTAGAACATTCACTGAGCAATAGACATTACAAAACATATACAACCACCAGACGCTAGGAGCATCAACAAGCGAACCAGAGTGCCTCACAAATGTAGATGAAGTGTCCTGAACGGTAGAAGAGTTTTTCTAAGTGTTGGGCAGTTGGAGGAGTTGAATCTCATCTGTATGTGAACGAAGAGTTCCAAATTCTCCACTGCCCACCACCTAGCTTGTAATATTTTATGCGATCAGCGACCCTTCTTCTGTGCCGACTTCACCAGTACTGACAGTGACTCGGCAAGCGGCGGACCCGATTGTGACGCCAACGTGGCGAACGCTCCTCTTGTAGGCTGGCATGTGGCGGTTGACTACGCCCCCTATCAGCAAGCTGTTTCAGTGAGAGACGACCACCAAACCGCGATAATACAGCGCCGATATCACTTCACCAAGACGACGAAGTTTAAACAGTGATAAGACTGCTTGCTAGTGGCACCACACAACGATATCAGCGCGTTGAGCACCTACTCCCGCAATAGGCTAACCAGCGTGTCCAGCAGTAACTATTACAATGAATAGGATGCTCAGTGTGCCGTAGTCAAACCATACGCATTATAGCCACTCATGCATTCACCGCAATGAATAGCCTGAATGCAGTCACAAATAGATACTCAAAAGACACCCTAGTGCGCTAGTATCAGATGAGATGTGATAGCCAGTTTTGTGACCTAAATTACTAAGGCAGGGAGAAAAGCCCTGAAAACTTTCACCACCTAAGATAGCGGATCAAAATAATCAGCCAATTACTAACCCTTTACAGCAGAGCTTACACTACAGAGCAATGTCATGATAGCAACAGCATCATGTAAAAAATGCTAGCTGCCGCTGATCATTCCAAGCTATGTACCTAAATACAGAGATCTATATTGGACACGGGCCCAAAAACCCTGCAATCGTCTTGAACTTTGACATCAAGCTGTCCAATTACAGAAGAGTAATTCAAAGGCACCAGACCACAAAAATAACACCACTAATTACTTTAGTCAAAATTCCTAAACTAGACAAACTGCTTTCACTTTCCAATATAAAACTCCTTGCAGAGCTGTGATATATGCGGCGCCCACCGTGGCTGTGTTTGTGTAGATAATGCCATGACCCGTCTAAGCTGGAAGAGTTAGATCTGACAAGGGAGATAACTGCCAGAGTCAATCTTCCAACGTAGTATGATCAGTTATACTGTACCAATGGAGCAGCAGAGAATATCCGCACCGCGGTCAAAATAAGAATCTCAAATGAGATTGGGTCATGGCAATTGTTATTTATGTATGTAGTACTATCAGAAATCACAGCCACGGAACTGATAAGAGGGTCCCATAATTCTAATAGATGTGTATGTTTAGGCCAGGGTTAGTGAATAACATTTAGACCGCCCCTCACAAGCTGCCCGTGGACTAAATGGGATTGCAATACTGATTGGCTGGTAGTTGTATGTTATCTTCGCATGAACTATGAAACGCATAGATAAGAGTGTCCAAAGTCTGGTACCACCTCCCACACGGCATCACATGACTTGAACGAACTCTCATCGTCCACGAATGAAACCTATTTCAACCGTCATGTCACCGACAAATTATTTATCACCGCCTGGAATCTCAAAAGATTAGCGCGAGTACTAATCCTTTACCTGCCGGTTTGTGTCTCAAGATTAGGTTCATACATTATGACTTATGGGGCATAAAAATTGCTGAGCAGCCAGTCCCGCATGGACGAAGATAATGCCCAGGTCCTAATTGAGTTCAGTAGCTTTTATTTTATCAAAATATTAGTTCACTCTCCCTGAAGCCGAGCATCAAGTAGTTATCCCATTTCGAAATGACACCAACCAGTCACTGACATAATATAAAATACTCATCAATGCTATGGACTGATGCTGCCACTGTGAACTCTTTTTATGCTGGCGATTGCTCAGACACACTGTGCAATCACGTGAAAAGGGATGTATTCATGAAAAATACAACTTGAGTAGACTGAGATAACAAGTAGGATTTTAAGCACTGCATTAAATTCAAGGGTTCAGCGCAATGTGCTCCTTTCTATAGATTGTTATACACTTTGCTGAGCAGACCATTAAGCGCTGAGATACAAACTACTGATGAGACTAAGCCTGGAGGCTCTACCTAACTATAACCCATTATCTGAGTAAGGTTCAGAACACAATTGATTCTGGTCCATTGTGGCTCGTAATCAGTCTAATGGTAAGGCATTTCTGCCGAAACAATGGAAGCGAGAACAGCAGGCCTAGTTGGCTTTGGTTATCGCATTGACGAGATAATCTGGTACCTCCCCCTGTTTGCTCAGCGCTAAAAGTGGTGATAGTGGCTGGAGCTTCACTTGATAATAGTCACACACCCCCTTTATTCAAAGCTCATGCTACTGCAGGCTTCTCAAACTAAGTGGTTCATCAACCAGGGCGAACTGAATGAATGAGGAACCATAATTTCAACTGTGTAGGCCTAAGGCAACAAACTCTAGTGCGTTGTCATCGCTCCGAAGCAAATCGGCAGTGTTCAAAATGGGATAACAGTGATCCAATCGCCGATTTAAATTGAACTTTTCATGCATTGTAAAGCCTACTTTATCCTCATATGAAAACTATCAGCAAGATCTTAGTAAATATTTGATTTAGTCAAGCCTGCACTGATACTTTACAGCCTAACATTTTATTAGCAATGCAGATGGTCCGTTTAAAAGGTGGCGTCACATAAACGGTATCCGTGTCTAAACACATTTATAAACATTTTTATACATGCTGACCTACAGAGCAGAACTGGTGAGAAATCGGGTCTGTGAACTTCACTACACATCTGCCGTATTGCTGTCGATCAAGACCATGGACAGGCCCAGATCAGCGGGTTAAACCATGAATGCCACCTAGAGTCATTTATTACTATTACGACTGTGCATGATTTTCGTCAGTTGCCTAGTATCGAGTCAAGATGAGTCAAGAGAGGACCAGAGTGGCTGACCGGGATCAAAACTGGGTTGAGTATAAAGAAGAAGGCTAATCATGGCTGCTTACCTAACTGAGCACGACCTCAAACCTCCTCAGTCGATAACACAACTATTAAATTATCAGTTATGCTCGGCAATTGAGCGAAGAAGAACCCCAAACTTATTTAAGTGGTTTATATCCAATTGCTTATCCGTTTTTGGGACAGTCCAATAGAATATAAGAATTGGAAAAAAATAGTTCTTATGCAGATTTTACACAAAAGTGTGGTACTCTGGTTTAATTTTAGTGAAAAATATTGCTAACAAATCCACCTTTCATTGAAAAAATCCAAATTTTCAAGAATATTCAAAGGGATAGGTCAGAGAGATGCATGACCTGAAGAACCAACCTTATCTGGCCAGTCAGCGAATGTGCAATCATTGTAGACAGCGCGTTCAGGAGTACAGTTTGAAACGACTCCGTGTTGAGGTTCGATCCAGCATTCCGTGATGAGATCGAGCTCGCTATTAACATCGACACCATCATCATCGGGCTCAGACTCGCTGAAACTGCAACAGAATCAGCGGTTCATCTCCACACCTAACTCACATGGTAGATAATGCTCAAATCGATATCTTTTCCGAATTTTGATCTATATTCAACAGAATTGGGGTGTATAAAAAACTGGAACCCGATGGGCCTGGGAAGAATACATTTTCCTCGTTAGGCCATAGGAATGATTAAATCAGACGAGATGTGATGATGCCTATTTACGGGTGATCTAACAGTCCTCGCTGCTCTGCCCTTCCCACCCTCAAACTCCCTCCCTCTCCCTTCCTTTCTCTCTTCTTTCACACAGCACTGCTCCCCTTCTCTCCCTACAGTAAGCACACTCGTTCGGCTGACATTCCCTACCTGTCACGGTGACGAATTCGCTGCGGAGGAAATGTGATGTACTGAACGAGACACGATAATGACTCTTCATCTTCCGGGTTTACTGAACCATCAGCCACATTCTGAAAGATAATAAAATAACTTCAATTTAACTCAGGGGAGGATTGCGGGATATCTGAAATGACAGCTACTGGCAAGCGCAGAACTGTGAATCGAACATGGCATGTTTAACGGATTTGATTCCCGCAAGGATGCCTCGAAAAATTTGACTAAATATGCGGTCATTCAGAAGGCACGAGAGCAGATTCAAACTGCAACTGCACAGTCACAACTGGTCGACTTCAGTATCTTCCCATCATTTCATTTCTATCCCAGTAACTTCTAAAATAACAGCGGTGAGGATTGGCTGTCATTTCTGCATTTCCATCAAACCAAGCACAATTTGGACCAGTTATTGCAATTTGCCATACGGTTTGATCGACGTGAATCCAGGTCACATCACCGATATAACTCATCCTCATTGTTTCCAGTTAACTCTGTGCCAGAAAACAAAATGAAGTCCCAGGACAAATACATAGGTTGACTACATTATAACACATTTCTGGCACAATGTCATTTTCCATCAATCTATCATATGGGACAAATTAGAGTTCTAACAGGATATAAAAGGGCTCTATGTTAGACCTATGGCGTGGTACGATTCATTCAATCATCTGATGTAGAAAATCATCCTCCAGGAATCAGCAGCTGTCATCAACAACAAAATAAAAACAGGGTCATGACCAGGTGATGGAGATTATTACTATGGGGATATGTGTTCATGAGCTACAACTCATGGGACAAAGTGCACATTGGGAGGGGGCATTACAGGAAATGATGAATATCACATCGTGCAATATAGAAAACCGGCAACTGGTGAAAAGAACTTGGGTAGTTTGACAGCTGCCTGTAATTACAAGTAATCCATGTAAAGGGTTTGCTTCAAAGGATCCTTTGGTTTGGCGTAAATATCAGCAGAAATCAGTCGCATTGATAACGATCTCCATTCCGGAAATCAATCAATTTAAAGAAATCTATCTAATTAAGACACCCTCAGCTGAATTACCATACCAGAAGCAATTGACTCAAAGGAATCTCTTCAACTGAACAACACTTACCAGTTTTTGGGTACCATAAACTACCGCATGATTTGGGTAAGTCCCAAGATAAGGTAAAAGAGGTCATTATATCTACTTACAGCCATATCAACCTCTATAATCATGGAAACAATTCCTGAGCTCGTCTGTGCAAAGTGAAAACCTTCCTGTAGCCGTACTCTGTAAAATTGTCATTTGGTTTTAGAGTCATGGCAACCTGAACGCAAGCAGATGAGTTTAGAGGAACTCTATGAGAGTTGGCTGGACACAATCCTGTATGTCGTATGGGAATAGTGGGATTGCTCAATGGCTAGAACGCTTGGCTCCAGATTAAAAGATCCTGGGTTCAAATTCTAGTCATGCTGAGCACCCACTGTTGGAATGAGCTCCTCACATAGAATTGCCAGGTGCCCGGGTAGAAAAAAAGAGTAAAATTAGAATGTTGTTGAAATTCAATCATAAAATAAAATGTAAATTTGACCAATTTTTTTTATTGTACATATCATTTTTTGCATCAGTGCACTTGAATCCGTTCTGTGTTTTCCAGGTCTTAAGCTCGCTTACCGCTGAAGTGTAATGCCAACAAAAAGACGGGAAGACCAATTTCATTAATTATGATATTCTACCCATTTTCATAGCCAAATAATGATATCATATTTTATTGCCTTCTATCAGATAACAAACTGGCATCATAAAAAGTGAGCCTCCGGTTGGAGCGAAAACCTGTTGAACTAAGCCATAAAGCTAAGCTTATAGACAGTGCGCCTCATTTTATTTCCTGTCTCCCTTTGAAACAACCGAGCCCCACTTGCATGACCACACACATCAACGGTCGGCATGCACAGATGGATTTAGTCTGTAGTTGTCTTTATTTGCAGGCTATCCACACCCTACTGCGTGTATTCTCACAGGCCTCCGCTTTACAGACGGAACAGCCAGTGCCATCCTTTCAGGAAACTCATTGATACTTACTTGACTAACATATCGAGCACCTTTCCGGCTGTGATCATATCCAGGGCCTCGAATCCGGGCGCCTGCATAGACCATACCCATCTTTGATGGTGGAGGTAGTTTGATAGTCGGGACAGGACTGGAGTTTGCATTGGTGATATGTCATAGCTGATATTATCAACAGTGAGAAGATTGTATGGCACTCGTTCATATCTGCAACCGAAAATGGCTTTCAAACAACAAGGGACTTGAATATTGAGACTGTGAGGACATCACATACGGAACAGTGTGCCATATGAAAAGATGAATAAGTATGAAGATGTCAAAGCACCATACTGTTTTATCAGCAAGATCACATACAAATGACATAATGCTCTTCCTGAACCCATATAGTATGCAAGCAGTGTATTTGTATTATGAACACGCATTTCATTTCAAGGCCATTATCTAGTTACATACATAATTCTATCAAAGTGATTCTTCGTCTCAGGAATACCCCAGATAGAATCTAACCATGAATCCAAAAACACAATATTGAACTGGGTCACTTCAGTAGCTCAGTAGCATACCTCATACAACTCTATTGAATAATTATTTCATTTGCAACAACTTCCAAAAGGAAGGAGGATGTTAAATTCAAAGCCAGAGGTGTATGGCTAGTTGTGTGAGTGCTTATATTGACCAGACATAGATTTTCGGGGCTAGCTGGTCCTTTCCCACAATGGCAAAGTGGGAGTGTAATCAGGTAGTTAAAATGTGGTACTAATACAAACTTTGCACAGCACATTGTGGTCTTCAATGCTGATAGCGTTATCACACACCAGCTGAGTTGGCTAGGGGGTAGATAGACGACAGTTTACCTGCCAAGACAATCCCATATTGCAAACTAATAGCTTGACCCAAAGGTCAGAGCTGTGATGTTTAGCATACTGTAAACAAACCTTGACAGGCTCCAAACAAATTCTAACATAACCTGGTTATTGCTGACATCCAGACAAAATCAAGTTATCCAAAAATATTCTACATAGCCATGGGTTTTAGTCATAAAGCTTGGGCAAAAAAAACAAAAGTTTTTCAAACAGCACACATTTACTGGGAGAGTAGAGATGCTGGATCACGGAAGGATTGCCTAAAGTTTACTACCTATAAG
>Ga0224501_10001114_pt1 | contig 20637 bp, 10 predicted proteins | sample SF_Oct11_sed_USG_4_FD_169105 | JGI IMG/M metagenome (GOLD analysis project Ga0224501, IMG submission 169105) | Sediment microbial communities from San Francisco Bay, California, United States - SF_Oct11_sed_USGS_8_1 | ecosystem: Environmental > Aquatic > Marine > Sediment | place: USA...
GGCCAGGGGTCCCCGGTATAGGATAAAGCAATAGCTTAGTCGATAGTGTATTGAGGCTTGGGCCAGGGGTTCCTGGTAGGGATGAAGCGATAGCTTAGTGGATAGTGTATTGGGGCTTGGGCCAGGGGTTCCTGGTAGGGATGAAGCGATAGCTTAGTGGATAGTGTATTGGGGCTTGGGCCAGGGGTTCCCGGTATAGGATGAAGCGATAGCTTAGTGGATAGTGTATTGGGGCTTGGGCCAGGGGTTCCTGGTATCATGGCACTGACCAGTGTACAAAAAAAAGAATGAGCTGTCATTATACCTGTTGCGGAAAGTGTAAGTGTTGGGAAAAGTTGGATGTATACAGCGCGATAAAGCATTTTAGCTTTTGCCAGTGGTATTCCCAGATGACCCTCTTCAACACAGATATCAGCGAGCGGTATGGGCAGGATGTGGAACTCACTGAAATAGATATATGACGTCGTATTTATCCCAGGGGGACTGCAATACATGCCCTTGAGAATAGGGTCACTGGACCGTAGTTGGGTTTCTTTAGAGTTCCAAGTAACAGGATGGTCAAGCTTCCATGGGAATCATTAGAGGGACACTGCAGGAACCTGGATGAATACTACTGGGACCTCAAACTGGACATTAACGATGGGGCAATGGGACAAGCAAGATGTTACAGTTTATAATGCATAGCACCGGTAGAAAAATTTAGCACCATGGTACTGGAGTGATGTAATAGATTGTTCTACTAGTAATCATTATCGTGTAGGGTTACGATGTGCTGCAGACCATATTTACAAGCCATATACCTAGTGATCCCGGTTTCAAGGAAATAAAGTGGCAACACACTTAAAAACGACCAGGTTTGAAGTTTCATATCTGCAACCCACCTAATCTGTTCAGCATGGACCTTCTCCAGAATAATACTCATGTCCTCCATACCATTAAGTGATTTGGTAAGATCGCTGTTTGTTTGCATTTCGGTTGCCATTCTGAACATCTAGGCCAGTTGTCTTCCAGGCGCAGGCGGACCAATAGATTACTCAGCCTGCGTCAGTGTAATTGTTCCATCTCCACCCTCAGACAATATCCACAGCTGCCTTTCAGCCTGCGAACGAGTAGCTGGTTATAATCATAAACTCTGTATCATGTATGTATGCAACAGAGTTGATGATGAATCAATAAGAGAATAAAATGCACTAGGCTAGCGTTTGGAACAGCACTGATTTTTGGAAGCTTGGGTGAGGGTGAAGTGATAATGAACAAGGTAGAGTAGCGGTAGTGGCAGACTAGGGTGGTGACTGTCAAAGTTCTGCGATTCTACCAGTGACTGACTCACACACTGACACATACACACACACTGACACAGGTCACACTCACAGGAGTCAGGAGTCACTTACAAGTTACAGTTACTCACTATCAGTCACTGTCAGTGTCAGTGTCACTGACTCAGTGACTGTCGGCGTCGCCGTCGGTTCACGTTACACTTACAGTTACACTTACTTAGAAGTTAGTATACTTACTTACTAGTTACTAGTTACTATCTTACTCTTAGTCTTAGTAGTTAGTTACTAAGTTAGTAGTATCTATTCTATAATCTAGATCAAAGACTATCTTACTGACCGAGTCACTCGGTGATTCACTGAGTGATTACCTTGAATCAAGTGCCAGTCTTTCAAGTATCTATACTATGGACTAGAACAGAGACTCCAGTCACGATGACCGATCAGTTGAATGCATAGATAAATTCTCGTTTAAATTTATCTATCTATTCTATGGCTGAATGAACTTTAGTCGTCGAGAACAGTACAAAAGCAGATTGTTCACAGTCGCTGTTAGCCGTTATAGGGTAAGCAACTTCACAGTGTGACCTGACTTTCCGGCGTACGACTCCAAAAATAAAGATTCGTTTTAAAATTTTTAATGATTGTCATTGTTTGAAATTCTATTGCAGGAAGATATATAGCAATGCAATGCACGATATAAGATATATGTGACCAGGAATCCCTTACTCTACCCTTCAAAAATGCCACAAAAGAAAAGCTAGAGGAGTACCAATTCTAACCCCTCCCCAACAACTTAGAGCGCGTTTACCATTACCGATCAGGTTGAAAAGCAAATACGGCGGTTGCTTCACCAACTTTCAAAATTAGAAAATGATGAAAACCTTGAGCTACACAACGTGTCGGTAGATCATCAGTTTTTCACCTGTCTTATGTTTTGGTAAGTAGATGCTATACAGACATGCACAACATCTTCTTTACATTATACTATTTTAAAGAACATCGGGTTGCTGCAATCGTTGTTGAAAGCTTTGCCAACCATGATTAAATATTCATACTTTTATGTATGCACATAATAAATGTGACATTATTTTTGCAATGTAAATTTTACATTCCAATTTTCTTACTCTTTGACCACATTTGCATAAACAAATTCTACATGTGAAACAAATTATATCAACTTTATATTCAAAGAATTTATCCAATGGGGTTCTGATGGCTGTCTGTTGTCCAACATTATTCTTATGAATGAATGATTCAGAAATACTTTAGGGTAATTTGACGGTCAATTACGAGGTTAACTAGGCAATAATGGTCGAGATTTTCCATTTCAACATGTTTTCGGAATAGTGAGTAGCGAGATGTCACTCATCTAATTATGATTAGCTAGCAGTGGTGGATTGCCACACCCCCTCCATACAAGCTACTCGACCCCCTCCATACACCCCATCATACCTTTCTCATCACCCATCCTCAAGGCAGTGAATGAATGGATTCGCAACAAATAAAATCAAATGCACAATGCTAGATAGCCTTACATGTCACCTTTCAAAGTTATTGGTACTGAACTTTGGCGCAGATACTTTAAATCCTATGATAAAAATTGTCAAGTTTACTGCATTTCGGGCTTCGCTTGCACGATACCGCGCAAGTCAATATATTGTAAAAATTTAGTTTTTAAGCTGAAAGCTGACCAAATGCAGTTATTCAACATTTTAATTGACATGAAAAACAAAAGAAAGGGCTCCAAAGTCAAACAAGACAATTTTTATTTAATTTGTTTATAAACATGTCAGTACACCTCGCAGCAGCCAAATCCAGTGTCAAACCTCTAGAGAGCCCACTTTCCTAATTTTAGGGTCCAGAATATATTTTATGTAGCTAGCAGCCAAATCAATTTTATGTAAGGGCTACAAATCATAACTTGATACCAAATGAAACTGTCATGGAATTAAGGTAGAGTTGCATGAGGGTGTGTTGCGCAGAGGCACGCAGCCTAAATCGCAGGCAGACAGCATCAAAGGGTGGACTCGTATGTCAAGGCCAGACCTGCAGCGAATGAATTCAAATAAACAGTTCCACCCTCCCTTGCCATTACACAGTAGGCATGGGTTTAACGCAAAATCTGGTTTGATTTGAAACTTTGATTTACATAGATGATTTAGATTTAAGACCATAGATATTTTCTTACAATGAGGTCCATGGAATAGCAAAAATACTATAGTCAAACAGAGTTCAGAAACCTGTCCAGGTCAGAATCAAAGGTAGCACAAAACAATATAATTATTACTATCCAATGCGAAGGGAAGTAATAATATCATATAAGCTAGCTGCGTAATTTAACAAATTGTGATCTAAACTGTCGTAAACATGAGGTGCTGCTAAGCTAACGGCTAAATCTCTACAAACAAGGCACAAATTGAAAATAAAATCTTCTTAGATGCAGTCGGTTTTGGCAATAGGCAAACACTCCAGAAGTCTTTGCATCAAACCATGCACATGCACTCCAAGTCAATATCCGTATATGCAACATTACCTTTAAATGATGCATTTTGCTGCGCACCAATTGGTTGCTTATATTCAAAATTAACCCACTGTAAACCAAGACCTGAAACTACCCTGAATGAATGAACGTTTTGGATCCACCACTGAATTACTATCGGCTTCTAATTGACAGTTTGATATTGGGATGTTAATTGGTTCATTCAAATGTCCAGCAATTATTGAGACAAGATAATTCTTTTTTCCAAATTAGATGTCCTGATCACCATGGATCCATTAATCAGTGCGATAAAGCTTTCACTGCACACATAGAAGATTACGGGACTAAAGATTGAGCAAACGCATGCGAGTGTCATGTCATCCGTTGTGGCACCGTCAGACTTTTTGTTTTTATTCTGTTATGGTCTGACCGACCGACTACGCAAATTAATATTCACCATATGCTGAATTCATAATTTAACTCATAATCATCAGCGTTAGTGAGCAGCCGTGGCTTAGTGGTTAGCATACACGATTTGCATGTGTACGTGTGTACAAGTCCCCAAAAAAAAGAAGTTGATATGATGGTGGCAGAAAGGGCATCCAACCTTAATTTGCTTCTAAACTCTGATGAGTTTGCCTGGGAGCAAACTTAATGGGGATAAATATGAGGAATGTTAACAGAAACAAAAAACTCCCAATCATTACTGTCGAAGACACCAATAGGTGTATTTGCGTGATTTCGGTAAGACACAGATAAAAATGCAGGCGTCATCATGCGAACAGATAGGCACAGTTAAAAAAGCGTAAGAAGCTCCGGCACAGTTTCAGGGGCAACTGAGTTGTCCACTCTCAACATCTCGCGTGCCTAAAGACAGAAAAGTTGTGCAGTCTTTTTCACGGTCTGTTTCCCAACAACAAAGCGACCCATCAAGCGACCATAGAATGATCGATGGACAGACATTTTGATAACCTTGACACTGTATAAACTAGAACGCCCACTTTCAGGCCCGGAAATCTGTTCGCGTGATCGAATTCACTTTCAGACACAGCCAAGGTACATGGTTTGTGAAAAAGCACTTTTCAGGCTCACTTTCGAGCATTGGAACTTAGAATGCGTCTAAAACCCGGTTTCAGACAACAAAACTCGATTACGCGAATACGCCTATTGTTATACTTTGGCTGGCTCCTTAACTCAATACGCAACCAATGAAGTGAATTGAATTTCAGTAAATTCTTATTGACTCTTCCATCATCAAAATTATTTTTATGAATTGCAAAAATATGAGGCTCCATTCACACTGGGACAAACCAATGGAATCCTAGCATCAACTCATAAAAGCCACCTGAAATCAATTTATCATGGCCTGCATCTAATGACTAGGAGAACCTACATAGTTTGCTAACTTCAGCCATTTTCTCCTATGGCTCTTGGCTTTTATGGTGAAATTGTCAGTTTGGACACTAGTTTACTTAGCGGTTATGGTGTAGAATGGATCACCATGGATGGGTCAGTAGCTCATATAGTGAGACTTGCTTTATGATCTACATTGAAGTGAGGAGCCCACACGCATATCAGGTGCCCAACGCGATTGGGGTTCGAACCCGGATTACTGCGATTGGGAGCCCATGCAACACTCTCACTACTAAGTTCTCATGCCATCCTTGCTATGAATACAGTAACTTACACTAAAAACATGTTTTGGTTTTATATCTCAGCCGAATCAGAACCAGTTTGCCCAAAGCAGCGCATTTCAGTGAATCTACACCATTTTCGAGCGAACCAGCAGCTATAGTAACTCACTCATTCAAGGGAATCTACCTATGATCAAAGAGTATCATCTCCACCTAGCTTATGTTTTCCTCACTGCTTGGTCAACTCAAAAGCGAAAATCGCCGGCCCAAACGAAACCATTACAAATCTGTTTGCACCGAAGATGTGCACCCATCTCCGCTCACAGCAAATCCTCTATTTTTAGTCTATTGTTGTTATTGTAAACGGTCAATTTTACACTTTTTAGTCATTGACTGTGCTATTAAAATTGTCTTCGTCTCTGTATAAGGTGTGGTATAAGGTCAAGGTTGTTGCCTGTGTTTGGTATACAACAAAAAGATCATCTGAATGAAACCGTAAGCGCGCAACTGGGATCGACTGAAAAGCTTTCTCAATGGCACGCGTATTCCTATACCCAACTGAATGGTTCTTGTTGATTGTAATCCCAGATTACCTATGATGGCTTTATATTAGATCGGCATCATCAATAGTTTAGATAAAAGAGCGCTCTATTAATGATCACATACTGATGCCTTCAATACTCATTCTCAAGGGCTTCCACGTTAAAAGCCAGCATCAAAGATTTTATTTTGTATTGTTTTGTACGAGCCCTATTGCCCAGGGACAATTGGTTACATCCTCTAAGCTGTTTAGTGTTGAATTAGTTGAAGTTGATGCTCAGCTTCAAAGACTTTTACGTGTTAAAGAATTGGTCTTGGATTAAACGTCTATTGTTTACTTAGAGAGCAGTCGTATTAAATCCTCTAAAGATGTTTGGGGTTGAGGTATTAGACGCTTTGTCAGACACGGTCCCCGAGGTAGAGGAATAGCGCCGGTCATCTTGGATGTGATTCTTTCAACAAAATAAATCCTATTTTCTGATCGGCCTCTTCAAATAACTGTACTCGCGACAAGAATGTCTGCGCCCGGACAATCTGCGGCCCCCTTCTGTCAGCTCATCACTCTTCACTTTCACAATGTAATGTTATGAATGATGACAAATTAACCTAATTGGATGTAATTTTTGTTTTTATGAATGAGTGTTGTGTTTCCGACACATGATGACTGTCCAGCCAAAGTGTTTTATTGAACACGCATTAGTCAACTTTTTTAGCTCATCAAAGCATAAGAAGAGGGTAATTATCATGGCGAGTGACACTGCTGCCAGCACTTCATGTACTTGATTGTTGCTGGCTGGGTGGCAGGAAGTGCTAATACTAGCCAATTTTAGCAACTTCAGTAAGTAGTACAGCATAAGCCAGTTGTTAGGATATGTATGATTATTTAGGGTAGAGCAAGAAAACCTATCCTTCTAAACTAGCATTGTACTACATTTATCAATATTTTATTTATTTAATTTATTTTTGTTCTATTCTGGGCACATGGAAGTCATGCTCAATAAAGGAAAAATATATGTGTGGAATATGTCCAATACACACTAAGAGTGACAATTCATTGAAATCAAATCGCTCACACGCCATCGTTTGCATCTCATAACTATTAGTGGCATTCTTTACTGTTGAATTACTATTTTACAAGAAATTGGTTGATTGACTGATGTATTTATATTATCGCTACGCATCATAAATTATACTTAATCTTGTCGTGCCATGAGATTACAATCAGTAAGCATAATTAAGTATTTCTATGCAGGCTGGATTAGGTGCTATGGCTCGCAGCGGGATAATAGACCGCACGCTTCGGACAGACAGCCAAGCTAAGCTCCGCCTCTCACACTGTCCATATATAAGCTGGCACACGCCAATAAATAGCGCAATGAGCGTTTTAGAAGCATTCCTGTCATCATGTCTAGTAGCGAAATGAGCACCAGCAGCGTCTGCAGTGGAAGTGATTCAGGTGAGCCTACGGAGAAGCCAAAGCGAAGAACTAAGAGAGCGAGGCAAAGAAGTCCAGAGACCATCAATAAAATAAAAAAGGTTTGTTTTCTTTTAAGCAACAAGTAGAGTCTTCTAAGGTATAGCAACTGTTTTTACTTCTGTAAGTCTTACACTACTTTCTGAGTTGCAGTTCAATGGTTGATCATAGTATTTCATCTGGTTTTCAGGTTCGTAGAAGCAAAGCTAACAATCGTGAAAGATCTCGCATGCACGGACTCAACGATGCCCTGGACCAACTCAGAATGATGCTGCCACAAAGCGCTGACGATACGAAGCTGACAAAGATTGAAACACTCCGTTATGCTTATAACTATATCTTCGCGCTGTCTGAGACTCTTAGCGTACTCGAGAAGGCAGAGTCAACCGAATCGGCGCCTGAACCCATCTACGGTTATCAACAAAGCTCGGAGAGCTGTTTGACCAAACAAACACTAAAAACCGAGCAAGCGTGGCACCCGCAGCAGACATCGGTGCACCAAACCATATCCCATGACAGTTACGATTATTACAGCGAAGCCTCCTGTTCTCCACAATCTAGCTGCCACAGTGAGTGGAATCCCACGCACAGCGGCGAGGATGACTCACCAATCAAACACCAGTACCCAGTTTATCATAATCATATGAACATTGCATATCCTCAGCAAGTAAAGGGTATGATATCAGACATATGCGGCGCTCTATCACACTGTCATTAACAGAATGTTGAGTTTTATACATCTAGGTGAAAGTGCAATGGTAGAATGTTTTGACAATCTTGCTAGTTATGCAAAGTAATTTATTGCGATTGACCATCTCATAGTTTGTAGTTATTTATGTTTTCATGATTGGAGTACATTCATTCTCCTCATCTACATTTTATTTATATACATTCCCATGATGACCAATTTTTGATCTATTTAAACTGTTTCATTATTAAGCGATAAAAATTTATTGCAAAAAACTAATCCCTTCTCTTCTCCTCAGATTCAGCTTCTTCTTTTGTATCCTGATCAGTGTCAGGGGTACGCAGGTACCTTGCAGGTATCCTGATCAGTGTCAGGGGTACGCAGGTACCTTGCAAGTATCCTGATCAGTGTCAGGGGTACGCAGGTACCTTGCAGGTATCCTGATCAGTGTCAGGGGTACGCAGGTACCTTGCAAGTATCCTGATCAGTGTCAGGGGTACGCAGGTACCTTGCAAGTATCCTGATCAGTGTCAGGGGTACGCAGGTACCTTGCAAGTATCCTGATCAGTGTCAGGGGTACGCAGGTACCTTGCAGGTATCCTGATCAATGTCAGGAGTATGCGGCTACCTTGTGTGTTAGGTAAGTAAAAACTGGCCAAGTGAGGCTTTGATGCAGCGTTTTCATGAGGTGTTCTGCTTGCTTGTCACTCTATGATTGGGCCTCCTTTATTTAACCCCATGATCTGAATCCAACAATGGTGAAACAATATGTAATGTCGAAACCAGGAATTGAATCAGACCCCTCCCACATACTAAGCACAGTGAGCTATCCACTAACCAAGTGACATGTCTCTGTTGTCTGGTCAATGTTATAGAGAGTGATTGTCAGCTGGTTAAAATCCATGAAAGATGCCACTTTAGTGAACGATGGTTTTATTGAGATTTCCCTCTTATTCTTGTCCATAAGATGGCAATCATTGCTTCTTGTACTAAATAGTCAAGAGAGTTGAGACAATGAAATGATGGATTATATGACCATTACATTTCCTAAAGCACTTATAATACTACCTGCCTTGTGATAGTGCATGATTTAAAAGGTAACTGTAGCTGTGGTAAAACATACCGAGTCGAGAGAATTGGATGAAAATAGCCAAACGCAAGCATGTAGATTCCATTCAGTGACTCAATTTTGCGCTTTGATATACCAAAACTATCTGCTTTCTGCCATGAAGCATTACCATTGCCGATCTGTGGGCCACTATAGTACAACCCACATTCATGTGATATCATTAATCCAGACATCACTAGCTAGAATACATTGTAATCATATAAAACGGGTTATTACATGCCGATGAATCATTGTTTGCTGCCGGTACAGTTTATAAGGCATGACTCAGAGATCAATATTCGCACTGATCAAGAGTACTACAACAACTGCGACGTGGCTCCCTAGGGCTATTCAGGGCAATAGCTACACCCATTCATAAGACGATTTTATATAGGACACTTTTTAGGTGGAACATGAATTTGTAGGTCGCGCAAAACAGTGGCTGAACAAAAAGATTTTCCGTTCTTGCTCAAAAAACACTTTCACACAAGTAGGTTTCGTCTCAAGGTTTGTATTAATTTTTTCAGAAAGGGAAATCTGGGTTTGATCTTATGAACTTTTGAGGTAAAAACGGGTTTGATAACACGTAAAACTGCACGAATTAACCACCTCTGCAACATATTTATTTAGAGAACACTGAAGTATTATGCTTTTAACATCCAAGAAATGACATTTCATTTCCAGGTACTGCTATATAGATATGGTTTGTGGGTTAACACACAAAAAAAGCATCTCACTGCAAGGCTATAGATGCTTGCCCAGGCCTGCGATAGGAAGGTTTGATGACCATTAAAACTGCAAAGGGCATAGCACAGTATTTTTAAATATCATGACAAATCACACTCCTCTATTTCATGGGACTGCTGAGGCTTGACTCAATAGAACTCTATACATCCATAGAGATAGTTATGGGTAGAGCACAATCGAGGCATCCTTGAGTGAACCCCATTGATTCCCCTCGTCGCTTTTATCGTATTAGATTATAGTGTATGGGAACTCTGATGCTAAGCGAGTGTATGTCAATTTCAGCCTCCCACGAGACTGACCAAGCTCTATCATGCTAATCCATTTATGACTATTAAATCGCTTTGTTTGTCGCATAAATTGCCTCAAAGGAGAGAGGGAGCATCACCATATCATGTACCGTGCATCTCGCTGTGATTGTCTTGGAGCGGTTGCGGTCGAGTTGATGTTATGTTTTTTTATCATTTTTTCTTCGTTCATACCTTGACTAGTAAATCGGGCTCGCGGGTACACTGATCAAAGTTAGGGGTTTGCAGAAATTAGCGTATTGTGTTTTCGACTCAGCGTTTCCTGGCCTGCGCCATTATTGGAATTTCTGCTTGCCTACCACGAAAAGACGAAAAAGCCATGTCCGTATACTGCATGAGGTTACTACAGTTTAGGATAGAGGCGTACATATTTTGCCCTGGGTTGGCACATGGCAGCACGCCCAGTGCATTTTTTATTGCAACACATTGAACCAGTTAGGCAATCAGTCACTACATCTACCTTATCGCATTGCCTATAAGGGTGAAGTATCAAGTCGAGGTGCAATTTTTAGTTTAACACTGGTTTTGATTATCGGCCCTAATTGTTACAATGTTCTGTCCAATAAGCTCGCGCCATGATCTGATAGGAATAGTGGATTGACGCGTGCAAGCTCACGCTGTGAGCCCGTCGGTATGATACAAATTTACATTTCAAAGAGATACAATTAGCCGCTCAGGGGTTGCCCTTGATATCTGGGTACAATGATACCACAATATCAGCGGGTCTTACATGAACAAAATAAATGGGATGAGTACAGCTAAGTTCATTCACATCCTGTCCAGTGTGTATTCTCTACAGATAAGGACGAACGGGTCATATAGATGATTCTTCTATCGCCGCCAACTTTCTCAAAAAGCTAACAATTATTCAGAATGCAGGCAAATATTAAACGGACAGTCATTCTAGCGATAAAAAGCTCTGCTATAGAAGTTCAGCAGAAGTTTAGAGTGGGGACTCAGGTCGTGGGTTCGAGTCGCACAAAAAATCATTGACAGTGACGGCAAGGTCATCTGAACTCATTCACTCCCAAGGTGCGAAAAGTCTGCATCCAAACCAGGGGAGAAAACTCTATCATGAGAAAAACAGAGAACAAGAAATGCGGAGTCCGGTCAACAGAAAGAGCGGTTTAAGCAATGAGATATCAGCTATAACTGTGAGCAGACTATAACATTTGGCACTCTCTAAGGTTGTAGACAGTCGCAAAGTGTACCATTCATAATGCAGCAAAATTTGCTTTGTTATGATTAATATTAAATTTGGGATGGTGCCCGCTACCTCAGTCTTACCCCATTAGGGACAAAGATGTCTCCAGTTGGGAGCTCTAATCTGACAGTGCGGGTTATAATTATCATCGGTAATAACTCTTATGTTGCGATCGTCCACACCGTTGGTGGCTATCCGTCTTGAATATAGTCTTAATTAATACATTGCCCAATGTTGAATTGCCTAAATGATACCATAGCATAAGCAGTTTATGCAATTCGTATGTAGCCAGTGATTTAAGGCTGAGTTCATTTGGCGACTGGAGAATGCAATTAGTGATGGTACTTTATTCTCTTTGAAATGTGCCGACGAGGTTTGATGAAATTTGTGATTCGATCTTCACAACACCTTCTCAAAATCGTATAGTTATTTTAGCGGCTATTTTCTGACCGGCTGAAAGTTCAGTATGCAGGACTTATCCCGGGATAGGTTGTGGAGTGCATCCAATTCTCTTAGTATTATCATTTCAAGTAAACAATGCTCAACCCGAGGGGTCCGATACAGCCTCATAGAAATGGAAGATCTTTGCTATAGGCTCAAAAAGTTAATCCTCTTACGCTTTGAGTCGATGGACACGCGCCCATTATGTAATAAGCCATGTAGAGCTTGATGATCATATTAAATAAGGATGAGTGATTTGGAAAAGGTGCACGAGCGCTTTACTTTTCAAATACATTATGAATTGCGCTAATAAACACTCGCGTGAGTTGAACCGATTGGCGCCACAGTATCCCCTATTGGAATATGTCTGTGTGTAGCCATTTCTATGCATTTCTTGTTATCATGCAATGCGCATTAATTCAAATGCTTCGATGAAATCTGATTTTGCAATTATCCATGCAATTCCGAGGACTCACTGAAGAATTCACAAAATTTCATTCCGGACAATAATTCTCATGGCAGGTTTGTGTTTGATAGTGTCAGCTTCTTATGTTAAAAGTATTTGCAGGTTTTATAAGCAGCCTCTTAAGAAATTTGTACCCCTCTTTGGTCCTCGATTTAATATGATTGAGTGCATCTGACACATCATAATTGAGTTTTAAACAATGCAGTGGGTGATTACTAGGGTTGTTACCTCTGTAAGTGCGTGTGTATCAGGCCACTACAGTCTTGCAGTAGCACAGTGTGCCAAGAGTCTCTAGATTAGTCAATGGCCTGATCTAGCTTGAGGTGTTTCCCACAATGACAAGCTGAATGTGGTGCTAGACAAAAGGATGAAGAGAGTATGCATGTCACAAATGCAAATAGCCCACAGCGGACAACAGCTTGGGTCGTCATAGAGTGAATCAAGGGAAATGACCCGAGTTTATACTAGTTTCATTAGAGCTGTCGAGTAAATCTTCTTTCAATTGTTCAGACCCTAGTTTGTTTCAGGGACTTTAGATACTCATTTTCCAGTATAGGACAAGATTTCCATCTACAAACCCAGCGCATAAGGCAAGGAGCTGCCTTTTTGGGGAGGGGTAGAAACGCGGCACAGCTTTTTTTAGCACGGTGCTCTCTGTTTCCACCAACTGTGTCAGACAGTCAGGCCAGCACCCATCAGGATAACGTTGGGTAAATGTGGAGTGCTTGGATGCCATAGCAAAACTTCTCATAATAATACAAACAAAAATTCAGGAAGCTGGTAACAATAGCCCACCAAGTTGGCTTACTATACTCCCTAATGAATAATTATAATAGGGAGACTTCAATATAAACCCATAGAAAATTAACATAAAGCGTTCGCATCTAGTCTTATAAAACATCAGGATTGAAGGACTGACTGTGGAATCACTGGATTTCCATAGGACTCCCATGTAAAACAAATACTGACAGGAACTATTTTAGATTGATCAATACTGTTTAGCGCTTTTTATGTAAGACCGTCAACAAAGTTTTTTTTCAGGACATCCGAGAAATAAAATGCACTCTCCGAAGTCGTGATCATTTTGAAAACATACATTTCCCAGTACAACGAAGCCCATCTAACGCACTGATTTATGAATAATTGTTGTTGAGGTCTTATTTAGGTTTCTGTTAAATACACCCTTACAACACTTGTGTTTCATCCAACAGAACGTGTGCGTTATACAACACTCTTATGTCTTCATTAAAGGTGTGTCTAAGTGGGCATTTTTAGCATGAGATAGTGCACCCAATTATATTAAGTATAAAGCATGTATGCATGCTACTTTGCTGTTAGATAGGTCAGAGAAAATGTAAATTAGCTCCAATTTACGCCTCATCCTGGATAGATTTAAGTGATATTTGAAATTTGTGATGCGCCCATCGGTAAGATCAAAGGAAGATGTCTATAAGAGATCTGTGGGAACACTTGTATATGATAGACTCTATTCAAAAAGACCAATTATCACCTTTTCCAACCAAAATTTTAATTTTTGTCCACCGAGGTAAATATTTAGACCCTTGCACTTCTAAAACAAGGGAAACAAGTAATATATTGATTAGAATGGGCGACGCTTATCCTATGAGTAATGGGTTCTAGACATACAATACCTTATCATCGTTAAAACAAGTCTATAGTCTCTACGTATAATAGCTCAAAAGAGCATAAGTCAGGGGTTTTCAGCTATTTTCGTGGCATAAAGGAGCAGTTTGTGTCATTAAGCGGTTTATATTGCACGCTTTTCAGTTCAGAGTCTAGGTATTATGTTTATGGTGGATGCTCAGAAGAGTTGATGGCAATGACCGGAAGAGCATTCACTTCAAATTCATGTCATTGACAAAATCTTATATAGATCCAACGACAAACTCAAATTATCATCCCACAAAGGGAAAATAGCGTGGAGTATATGCAGAAAGCAATGATGGTGTAAAAACTATAGATCCAGGCAATATGTCTGCGTTCTAGGTGATGGGGTCACATGGACATAATCGCTCTCGCGCCAAAGCTATAGACAGGACAGCATTGGGCGAGAAAACTATACCAAACCCAAGCTTTAGAGTATAATAGAGTCTATAGTAAACGTGCAACTAAAATCTAGCAATTTTCTTATTAGTTCATTGTCCCAGGGCCAAGTCTGAGAAAATCTTCTTATAGGTACTAATTGGTTTAGACAGCATCTTTTAGGCTAAAATGAAATTTAGAAAATCACATTGTTATAAACCATAATAGTGGTGTGGAGATTATAAAATTGATTTTGTTTAAAATATAACTGTAGCTTCTTACATGAAAGGTTTCAGTTTCAGTTGATTACTATGAGAAAATCTGTTATAATCAGCGGATAGGATTATAATGACCCGTTTTGTGTTTCTCATTGTTCGCAGGTAATTTAATAAATAAATGATATAATTCTATAAGCTTGGGGGGCTGTGGGGCAAAATAAGACTCGACTCAGAGCTGATGAGGTGGTTGGCCATCTGTTGACAGATATAATGTTTACCAAAGCTGTCTATAATTCTGTTTTCTGATGAAGTGCTAAACCGTGATTACAAGTTAATAGCCTGGAGGTATACTCGTTTATCAAACCTTTAATAAGATACGCACCTATTTTCAACCCAAACGAATTCGAAAGGCAGCTCCATACAACAAAATCCACCCATTGTTGGATTATAAATAAAAACTAAATTCAAGGTTTTGCCAAAATGCTCAACTCTTGCGCCGTTTGGATTGAGTAGTCCCAATTCTGTTTGTAAATAGCGTTCTCGTATTTTTCCTAATTTATGTTGTATTTGTTTTTCTGTCTCCATTATATAAATAAATACATATAAATCTGTTACCATGAAAAAGGAGAAAAAATGTTAAGGTTGTCCCTAAGCCAATGGCCGTGTTAAGTGGTTGTTGGAAAGCCAAAAGTGGTATAACTGAGGTGGGAGTGCCTCTCCTCTTCCTCACCTCCTTTGCCTTCCCCAGCTCTGAGGATAGTCGGGTACTATCCTCACTCCTAGCTGGGTGAACAGAGAAAGTGTTTGAAAAATGCTCCACACAATCTGTATTGAACCCGGGTCCTTCAGCACCAGTGGCGAGCACATCATCCACTTACCCACAGCTAGATATCTGTGATAAAGTACCTAAGCCACGCACAGTAAGGTAGTGTCACTCAGTAGCCTGAAGCTATAATTTTTGTGAAATTGGCGGCGATTTGTACCGAGTAAAATCGTGTAACATCTTCAGACCGCACGCGAGTGTGGCTCAAGTGAGATTAGGCAACGTTGAGTGCTAAGACTGTATGCGTGTCACGCGACACTGCACTCATATTCACCTTGTCACAGGATTAATATGGATTGATACCCGCATAATAACTAGATACAATCTTCTCATTTTGTCACAATTGACTGAAGGAATTATCCATCATTGGGATTACTTTAGCGGTTTAAAAGGCATCTTTAGGGGGAATCGATATTTGCAGGTGGCTGTATCGTGTATGAGCACAGTGCGAAGTGTCATTCAAATAGTTGAACATCAAGGTGCCAAGGCTGTATATTGTGCTAGCGAGAATGAAGTGAGCAGTTTCTCTCTCTCCCTACAACCGCGGCTTCAGAGCCAAAATTGGACTGTCCAACCACCTGAGGACGCACCAACCAACCAACCCTAAGCTCTTGATGAAGTCAGGTCCTCCTTAGGAATGAAGAAGAAGCTAATGATCTGATGAGAATGATGGCTTATCGGGCACAGAGAATCCCACATTACTCCCCTCGCCATATGGTAAGCGAGCATGCCCCTCTAGTTAGATTCCATCTATGCCATATAATGCCTTTTGGGAGCACGGCTTTGCTTTGTTTTAGAAATGCAGGAGTCTGATTGCACAAAAAATTTAACCCATACACCAACTATATACATCCAAGTGTTTGCTAAACTCAGTTTGGCCAAGAGGATAAACCGTAATACGGCGCCATTGTAACACCAAATACCTGAGATTATAACTGCTTTTATTACTCATGTTTAAGCAAACACAAATTATCTGGGGGACGACTATATTAAATCGTCAGCGAATCTGTCAGCCATGCTGATCCTAAAACAACAAATGAACAACAAGAAGTGTGCCATGCAGTGGGCTGCAAACATCCTAACAGATGTTGGCATGAGACTGATTAAGGATAATTGTCATTGTGCTCTCATTGTCAGCAAATCAGATTACTGTTGGCTCATGTCATGAATAAATACTTATTTAGAATTGAAAGTTGACAGACCGAATAATCTGCAGATCCTTATCACTATAGGATATCATGACCAGGAGACAATTATTATTATAAAATGCGAAGTCAAACACGCTATGCGTTAGATTCATCCATACCAGACCGCTATGCGCGCGTGTGCGTCAATACCGATCGGCAAAATTCCAAGTTTCCAGACAGAAGGCGCGTGAGGCTCCAAACGACCATCAGTGATGATTCTCACCTTCTAGGAATGGTCTGGACTTGGTGGTGGACTAACACCACTGGTGCATACAGGATGTCTTAATTCCCCAATGGTGATGCCGGATTAACGGAATTCATTGTTTGGCTGCAATATACGTGTGTGTGGTTATATTATTGCATATTGATACATGAATGACGTTTTTTGGGCTAGCTGATAGAATAATTTACGAGGGAGTATATGGGGAGTTTGTCCACATCCTCAAACCAGGATCCCTGTGGAGCTGGACACACCCGTGGCCCCTATACAATGCCGGGTCATGCCATCTCCAACTGACAATTCAAACCTTATGGTTTTTTGTTGTTGTTGCTTTAAAACATATAGTTTGTAGGCCAGACAAAAACTGAAGCAACAAATATACTTTATTAAATGAAACTTTACGTTTTGTAGAAGGGCGTAGTATATTGCTTAAGACATTCACTGTCTTATTCTTTGAAGCAAGCTTCTCCTCCATATGCTGGGCGAGGATATTTGCCATCTCAAAATGATGTTGTTGCAGTCTGTCTCCAATGAAAATGGTAAAGGATTTTCAGTGAGAGGAACTTTTATACTCATGGCGAGCATACGCTTTATGGCATGTATTATAAGCGAATATGTATGAGCGGCATCTTATGTATGATTTACAGATACATGTGTCATTTAGGATAGTGGGATAGTTCAGTAGCTACAGAACTTGGTTCAACATTGACGGGTTTTTGGGTTTATGCCCTGCTCTTGCTGAGCTCAGGCTTTTTAAGTCAATAGAATTGCCCACACAGAATAAAAAATTGTAAGTATAGTTCAGCTCCTGCTGATTTGCAATTGTTGAGTTTAAGCATTAAAACATGTTACCAAAAAGCTGGGCATTGTATTTTGAGTCGCAATTAAAATATTGTTACATGTATAGAACCTACCTGTACATTGCATTATCCATATGGTCAAGAGATGTCACCATAGTTTCAATCCAAATGAGATTGGTACACAAATCTGTCATTTGTACAAAATCATCATGACGCAATGTCTTCTGGAAATCTTGGAGCATATCATGAAAGTTTGAGAAATTTCCCATTTTCTAAAAGTTGGAGTAGCGATATTAAAGAATGGCGAGACAATGGTCTGAGGCTGCCAATCTGCTAATCTGCCAATCTGCTAATCTGCCAATCTGCCAATCTGTTAATAATCTCCAGTCATTCAGCCATAAATCATTACATTATTTGGATAAGCAACAATCCCTCATGACAAATCTGAATTCAGAAAAAAAATCAACAAAGATTGGTTAAAAGTTTGATTATTATTTAGATCTAAATATATTCTGGTCCCTAGATCATGTTTTTCAAAAAGGCCCTTGCACAAGTCCTTGCAATTGCTTTGTATTGCCATTTTCTGTAGGAATTAAACCGACGTCAATTAACCTGGTTCACATACGCACAGTGCATGCATTTATGAGGTAGAGCCGCGAGTGTGAAAAGGTTGTTACATTGGATGCACAACTCCAAGCGATTCTTTCTGTAACCTGCTCTAGGTTACCTGGCTCTTTGGCATGAGTCAGAACCAGGCTACTACAGTAAGCTAGTGAGTTAGTTAGTTTGCTAATCAGTTAGTCAGTTAGCAAGCTAATACGGTAGTAAGCTAGTGGGATAGTAACTAGTAAGAAGCAAGTTAGCTAGTGTCAGTTAGGGGATTAATATATCGAGTTCGCCTATATACATACTTGTATAAAATTTACATGGTCAAATGTGCTCCCTAGCTGAAATGTACCTGTCTCTCAAGCATTCGCTTCACATCTCCCTGCTGCCTTTTCATCATAAATTCTTTCTTGTTTCGGATTATTGCTTCTCTTTCCGCCTCTTGTTGTTTCTATAACCAGAGTTAATCATCCAGTCATGCAAATGGGAATGGGTTAGCATGGTATTGGTATATTGGAGTTTGTGAGCTAACAACTCCACACACTTGACACATACAGTATCTTCTAGGAATGGTGACCAGGCTCTTAGGCATGTGGGGGTTTGGAAGAGGGAAACAGTTCTACTGTTTCGTGGCATGCCAAAGTATCAGGCCACCTGGCTAAGAAGGTTTGAGAATGTATGACGTAGAAAAGAATGCATGTTGATGCCCAAGACCAACTTCACTCATAACAGTGCTTAGCGCGAAGCATCGAGCTACAAGACTGAATAAGTAACTCGATCATATGGTACTCGGCATTGAAACACATGTGCACTTGCAAGAATTAACAGTCAATGCCACGCAATTTTGTCGGAGACACCAGTACTGCTTAAATTAGCTTAAGACCAGGTTGAGGTCGGACACTCGATATTACTAGACTTCTATCACTGAAAATGTATACCTTGTAATCCTCTGTGGCCTCATTAATGTTCAGTATGACGAGACCGATGAAGACGTTTGTGAAAATGAAATGTCCAATGAATATAAAGATGACAGTGAAAAGACGACTCCACGACATCTCCCGCTGATCCAACTCGCCTTGTAAATCTGTCCAGCCTTCAACCTGCCCAACATAGAGTAGATTTACAGCTTACATGCAAATATGCAAAGTATGCTTCAAGGGGCTGGAAAGCTATTATCTGTATGAGTGACCTTACATTTATCCTGTTATTGTCTTACATGGGCACCAGGTCAACCTATTCAACGGGCCTGAAGGTTATCCTGGAGCAATAGGAAGTGGGTGACTCTGCACCCAATCTCTATTGAGCACATGCCAGGCTTGAACCCGGGATTACTCAGTCTTGAGTCAGGCACTCTAGTCACTGAATTATACTGCTATCACAGCATTTCGATGTCTTAGAATATGTACTCATCATAATTATACCTGCATGTCTTCACCAAAACATCAGCATACCGTAACAAATGCAAACAGTGTCAGCATAGCACTGCCGAGACTGCCCCAATTTTCTTTATCTCCATCATCATCCGAACCAAAGAAATAAAAGCCTAGAATGCCAAATATGAAGACTAGCAATGCCATCAAGAAAACCATATTGACGAAAGACTTGCGAATGGTGTCAATCAGCGCTGTCACCAACACCTACAAGACATAAGAATGCAATGCTAATTCTTTACACATATTTACTATTAAGGCCCCATCAGTAGGGTTGACAGTAAAAAAGTACTTATGATAGTCTTCTTGCCGGGAGGGGGGATTTCGGTTATCAATTGTATTCTCAATCCTGATTGGGTCATTGGTGAAATGATGATTATGGTTTTGGCTTACAACAGAGCGACCTCCGCATAGAGGTGTTATAAACCTCATACACACCCATGGTCACCTCGTTATGGAATAGGCACAACCAGATTCATACAGTCACAACTTATGTTTATAGAATGGTATTAGTTATTAGCATGCATGGGACTTCGTCTGAAGTTTGGTGTTTCAATTTGTGAGGTTTTATTTATGAAACTAAGAATTGTACATATATCTAATCCGGAACTGAAGAAACACACCTGTAATCCTTTGATGAAAGAAACTGTGCGTAAAGTACGAAAGGCAGTCAGAGCACGAAGAACTCTTAAACCTTGGAGTTTGCCTACATCGATTGAGTCATTTGATCGTAGTATCTTTGCTACTAGTGTTATAGTCAGTACACCCAGATCAAAGATATTAAACCAGCTTCTCCAGTAGCAAATCGGTTCTGCATACAATTTCAGTACAAACTCCAAGCTATACACAGCTAAAAAATTAAGATAGAATTAAGAAACACAATTTTTTTATAAGAGACTTTTTAACTCATAGAAGACATGATGGAGATGAAACTAATTTGTGTACTG
>Ga0224501_10001116_pt1 | contig 20631 bp, 17 predicted proteins | sample SF_Oct11_sed_USG_4_FD_169105 | JGI IMG/M metagenome (GOLD analysis project Ga0224501, IMG submission 169105) | Sediment microbial communities from San Francisco Bay, California, United States - SF_Oct11_sed_USGS_8_1 | ecosystem: Environmental > Aquatic > Marine > Sediment | place: USA...
CACCTTTAAATCCAAAGGCGACTGTACCTGTTCCTGCACCGACATTACCTTCTTCAACCTTGCCAGATTTCGCTGTTTCTATCGCTTTTTTAGCGTGTTTGGGCGTTACAAATCGTTTACGGATATCATTCAGGCGCCCATCATTGGTTTCACCAACCACAGCATTTACAGAGCGAACTTCTTCATTACCCTTGTAGGCTAACGTCCATTCGATAGTTCCGATTGCCGCATCGGACACATTTAAGGTGTTAGTTAACAGAATAGGGGTTTCAATTTCACCCAGTTCGATAATTTGAGTCGTCCCCATCAATTTGCCAAAACCATTAGCCTGATAATAACCTGCAGGCACCTTGTCTTGATAAATATTTCCACCATGAGGAAGAATAGCTGTTACACCTGTTTGCTGACTTTTTTTCGAATTAATCAAGGTTACCTGACCAACTTTAACGCCTTTAACATCAGTTATAGCATTCCATGTTCCTGTCGGATATATCCCGGGAGAAATTCCTAAATCGCGAGCTCTGGGATCATCTTTGCAATAAACCTGATGAGAGAAGAGAAACAAAAATACAAAAACAGATAAGAAAGATTTTTTTTCATGACGGCTATTTGATTTTTTCTGTTTATTTGAGAGCATGAAATGTTCCTGCATTATTTAAATTGAATGAAAGACGAATTGCAAATCCTACCAATAAATTTTAAATAAGTGAAATAACTATAATAGCTTGATCCACTTGTCCAAAATATAACACTGCATCGGCCTGTACTCGCCCTTATAAGTCATTTTGGCACTATCTTTTACCCAATAGCCAAGATAGAGATAGGGTAGACCAAGACTTTTGGTCAATTCTATCAAACTCAAAATTGCCATCTTGCCAAGGCTAAATTTTTCATATTCGGGATCAAAGAAGGTATAAAATGCTGACAAACCATCATCTACCTGATCAAAAACAGCCGTCGCAACAAGTTTACCTGTTTTAATATCGGTAAAATCCATAAATTGTATTTCGAGCCAGTCTGACAAAAGAAATTCTTTAAATTGTCTGGTGCTGGTTGGGTACATTTCACCATCTCTGTGCCGCAGACTGATATATTTATCAAACAAATGGTAATACTGTTGGGTAAATTTTGCCGGAACTGTTTGAACTGTGAATTGAGATTTTCTTTTCAAACAACGTTTTTGTGAGCGTGAAAATTTAAATTCATCTACCGGAATTCTAATGGATAAACATTGATTACAGTTCTTGCAGTGGGGTTGATAAATGTGCTCACCGCTACGCCTAAACCCTTTGTTTATTAGATTAGAATAAAGTTTTTTATCGGGATAAATTTCTGGCGAAAGAAAAATAGTTTGAGCATCATCACGAGCCAAATAGGGGCAAGCATGGGGTGGAGTGATAAAAAATTCCAGTTTTGGTGGTTTGATATTTGTTGACATGACCGTCTCCTCGCACCTATAAAATCAGACTTTGCCAGTCCAGTTGTTCAGGAGTCCACATCTTTTCATCTTCTTGCATGTTTTTTTCGTTAATTTGCTTGATGTATTGTTTTCTGGGTATTTGAACCGCCCCCAGCATTTTTAGATGAGGATTAAGTACCTGACAATCAATAAGTTTGAATTGATGTTTTTTTAGATAATAAACAAGACAGGTTAATGCGATTTTTGAACCATTTGATATACGGCTAAACATAGATTCTGCACAAAAAATTGTATCAAGTGCAACGCCATAGATACCGCCAACCAGTTCATCTTCCAGCCAGACTTCAACCGAATGAGCATATCCTTTTTGATGTAATTTGCTGTAGGCTTTTATCATGTCCTTTGTTATCCATGTTCCATCATTGATATATCTTGGCGTAGCACAGGAATGAATGACTTGATCAAAATCAGTATTAATGGTGATTTTTAGAGGCAATTTACGTAGTGTTTGTTTAACACTTTTGGGCGTTTTATAGCCTGACAAAATAAATACTGTTCTGGGATTAGGTGACCACCACAAGATAGGCTCATCAGGGCTAAACCAGGGAAATATACCTTGTTGGTAGGCATTCATCAGGCGTGATGTCGATAAATCACCACCAGCAGCCAGCAAACCATTAGGTTCATTCAACGCAGTGTGAATGTCCGGAAATGCAGTATTTTTGTTTAGATAAGGTATCATAATACAAGCATTGTAGCAGAAAATCCTTTGTCAGAATTATACTTGTATTATGATTGGCCAATCTAGTGGATGATTAGTTAAATTGCATTTCCCTGACTGAATCAGAAACAATCAATTTACCTTTTGTTTTTGCCTGAACTTCTTCAACGCTTATTCCGGGTGCAGTTTCCAGCAAATGAAATGCGCCATCCCTGATATCAAGTACAGCTAAATCTGTAATGACTTTTTTAATACAATTGACTCCGGTTAATGGTAGCGTACAGGATTCCAGTAGTTTTGAATTACCATGTTTGTCGGCATGAGTCATTGTCACAATAATATTCGGTGCACCAGCAACCAGATCCATTGCGCCACCCATTCCCTTAACAAGTTTTCCGGGGATCATGTAGGAAGCGATATTACCATTTTGATCCACTTCAAATGCGCCCAGAACTGTTAAATCAACGTGTCCACCACGGATCATGGCAAAGCTTTCAGCAGATGAAAAGATTGAAGCGCCCTTTACTGCAGTGACTGTCTCTTTACCTGCGTTGATCATATCAGGATCAACCTGATCTTCAGTAGGATAAGGCCCCATTCCAAGCAAGCCGTTTTCAGATTGCAGCATTACTTCAATATCTGTTGACACATAGTTAGCTGCCAAAGTAGGGATACCAATACCAAGATTCACATAAAAACCATCTTGTAGCTCTTGTGCAACTCTCATTGCTATTTGTTCACGCGTTAAAGCCATTTTTAAATCCTCTTTTCATCCAGCTATCGGGAAAGCGTCAGTTTTTCAATGCGTTTTTCAAAGTTGCCTTTAATTACGCGATTAACATAGATACCGGGTGTATGTATATGGGTTGGTTCAAGTTCGCCAACTTCCACAATTTCTTCAACTTCGGCAACAGTAATCTTGCCAGCGGTAGCAGCCATCGGGTTAAAGTTCATTGCAGTATCACGATAAATCAGGTTGCCCATTTTATCCGCTTTCCAGGCTCTGATAATGGCAAAATCAGCTGTGATGGCTTCTTCAAGTACATAATGTCTGCCATTAAATTCCCGAGTTTCCTTGCCTTCAGCTACTGGTGTGCCGTAACCGGTTGCTGTGTAAAAGGCTGGAATGCCTGCACCACCAGCGCGCATTTTTTCAGCCAATGTACCTTGTGGCGTAAGTTCGACTTCTAACTCACCAGATAAAAATTGCTTTTCAAATAATGCGTTTTCACCTACATAAGAGGAAATCATTTTCTTAATTTGTTTGTTTTCAAGCAACACACCCAGACCAAAATCATCAACACCACAATTGTTCGAGACAAAGGTTAAATCTTTAACGCCCATTTCTTTAATTTGGGCAATCAAACCCTCAGGGATACCACACAGTCCAAAACCACCTGAAATAACGGTCATGCCATCTTCCAGACCATTCATGGCATCTGCATAATTTGTAACGACCTTATTAAATCCGGCCATGTTTTTACTCCTGTTTAAAAGTCTAATTTTTGACTATTTTATACTGTTTAAATAATCATTTCTTCTGTTTGGCTAATATAGCTCTGGATACTTTAGAATTATTTTCTCTGTTAAGAAATTGAGAAATATAATGACTGGCATTTACCAATTTATCTAAATCTATTCCGCTATCAATTCCCATACCATGAAGCATATAAACAACATCTTCGGTGGCCACATTACCTGAAGCGCCTTTTGCATAAGGACATCCACCCAGACCACCTATCGAAGAATCAATATTATTGACACCCAGTTGCATGCAAGCATAAATATTAGCCAAAGCCTGTCCATAGGTATCATGAAAATGAACAGCTATGTTTTCGACAGGAATATCTTTAGCAACAACTTCTATGAGACTTTTTGCCTTCTCTGGCGTACCAACACCAATAGTATCGCCTAATGAAATTTGATAACAACCAGCCTGATATAGATGATCAGCAACGGCCTTAACTTTAGTTACTTCAATATCGCCTTCATAGGGACAACCTAAAACACAGGATATATATCCTCTGACTTTTATATTGTTTTGTTTGGCAGCTTGTATAATCGGCTCAAATCTTTGAAAGCTTTCCTCAATACTACAATTAATATTCTTTTGGGAAAAAGACTCAGAGGCTGCAGCAAAGACAGCAACTTCTTTTGCTCCGGCAGCAACAGCATTTTCAAAACCTTTAATATTTGGTGTAAGAACAGGAAAGTTAACCTTATCTGTTTGGGGAAGGGCAGCCATCACTTCATTATGATCAGCCATTTGAGGCACCCACTTTGGTGAAACAAAGCTGGTAGCTTCGATAGTCGTCAAACCGCTATCAATCAACATCTCAATTAATTGCAATTTAATTTCCGTTGGCACGGAGACAGTTTCGTTTTGCAAACCATCACGTAAGCCAACTTCAACAATATTTGCTTTATCAGGCATCATTTTACGATTCGCTCACTTTAATCAATTCAGCGCCTTCATCAACCAGATCGCTGACCTGATATAAAACCTCTTCAATGGTCAGGTCCTTGTGTGCCTTGATGGCATGCTCCATTTTCATAGCTTCAATAACAATCAGGGTTTGCCCCTGTGAAACCTGATCGCCAGCTTTAACCATCACTGAAACAACAGAGCCGGGCATTGGTGCTGTAAGATTAGCTTGTTCTGCATCATCAATTGCGTTGCCTTCCTGGTTGATAATGGTAAATTCACGGCTTATAGCATCCTTGAAGATAACAATTTTATTATCACTGGCATGAAAGGCTAAGGTCGTTTGGTGACCATCAAGACTTAAATTAATTTGGTGGCTGTTGACGACACCTTGTACATAAATTTCTTTACCATCAATCTCAAGGAGGTAACCATCATCTCTATAATGGGCAACGACTTTATGAATATTTTGAGTTTCGTGTAATTCAAGAAGATGATAGTTATCTTCATTTAAACGCCAACCTGTGGAATCATTCCACGGAGAATAAATATCCTGAGAATCTGAATTTGTATTGTGCTTTCGTTCTTGCATGATATACAAGGTGGCAGCAGCCAGAATATCCGTATCGGGAGAATCATCATCGTCAATAAGATCATCCAGATATTTATCCAGAAAGTGAGTTTCAACCTCTTCATTTATAAAGGCTTGATGATCAGCCAATTGATAGAGGAACGCAATATTGGTTGGAATTCCGGCAATATTGAATTTGGTCAGAGCTTGTTTTAGACGACCTAATGCTTTTTGCCTGTCATTATCCCAAACTATCAGCTTGGCTATCATCGGATCATAATAGACACTGATTTTATCGCCGCTGACAATACCGGAATCAACTCGAACATGTTCACTGGTTTCAGGTGTCTGGTAATATTCAATTTGACCAGTTGCTGGCAAAAAAGAATTGTTAGGATCTTCAGCGTAAATCCTGACCTCAAAAGCATGGCCATTGAGTGTTATTTGCTCCTGTTTTAATGGTAAAGGCAGCCCATTAGCCACTATGATTTGCCATTCAACCAGATCCTGACCAGTGATCATTTCAGTAACAGGATGTTCAACCTGAAGACGTGTATTCATTTCCATAAAATAAAATGAACCATCTTCATCATATAAAAACTCGACCGTTCCGGCACCTTGATAGCCAATGGCCTTTGCTGCATTAATGGCAACTTGTCCCATTGATTTTCTGGTTTGTTCGTCCAGCTTGGGGGCAGGGGCTTCTTCAATGATTTTTTGATGACGGCGCTGAACGCTACAATCTCTCTCAAAAAGAAAAACCTGATTGTCGTGGCTATCGGCAAACACCTGAATTTCAATATGGCGTGGTTTGGTCAGGTATTTTTCAACCAGCACCTTATCATCTCCAAAAGACGATTTTGCTTCTCGTTGACAGGATTGCAGCGAAGATAAGAAATCTTTTGCTGTCTCAACAATGCGCATACCCTTGCCACCACCGCCAGCAGTAGCTTTAATTAAAACCGGATAACCAATTTTATCGGCTTCGGCTTTTAATCTGTCTTCACTTTGATCTTCGCCATGATAACCAGCCACAAGAGGCACATCAGCTTCTTGCATAATGTTTTTGGCCTGACTTTTAGAGCCCATTAATTCTATTGCTCTTACAGGCGGTCCAACGAAAATAATGTTATTGTCATAGCATGCCTTGGCAAAATCGGCATTTTCTGACAAAAATCCATAACCGGGATGAATAGCATTGGCAGATGATTGAACTGCTACGTCAATTATTTTATCAATATTCAGATAACTTTCTTTTGCTGGTGCATCACCAATTAGCCAGGCTTCGTCTGCCAGTTTTACATGTTGTGCATCCCTGTCTGCAATGGAGTAGACTGCAATGGTGTGAATTCCCATTTTTTGGGCGGTTTTTATCACACGACAGGCAATTTCACCACGGTTTGCTATTAATAATCGTTTTATCATTTGCTTGTCCATCTAGTCTTTGTTGATCCAGTCTGGTTTTCTTTTTTCAAGGAATGCAGAAACGCCTTCCTTACCTTCATCGGATGCGCGAATATCTGCAATGCGCTTGGCTGTTTGCTCCATAAGTTTTTCGTTGATCGGTTGTCTGTTAACCAGTTTAATTAATTCTTTAGTTGCCATAACTGCTTTTGGTGAATTGGTGAGCATTTTACCAATGAAGGTTTTTGCGTCATCTGTAAAACTATCATCTGCAAACACTTTATGGATTAAATTCATTTGTTCTGCTTTGTTGGCATCAAACACCTCAGCTGTTGCAAAATAATATCTTGAATTACGCTCTCCTATGGCCTTCAAAACATAAGGACTAATAACAGCAGGGATTAAACCTAATTTGACCTCTGATAAACAGAATTTGGCTGATTGCGTTGCCAGTGCTATATCACAGCAGGCAACCAGGCCCACGCCACCTCCGAATGCAGCACCCTGAACCAAAGCTATCGTGATCTTTTGACAATGATGAAGGGTTTTCATCAGGTTTGCTAACTGCATGGAGTCATAATAATTATCATGCCAATCGTAACTGGCCATTTTTTTCATCCAGTTCAAATCAGCACCAGCTGAAAAACTTTTACCTGCAGCTGCCAGCACAATAAAGTTAACACTGGAGTCATTATCCAATTTTTTGATCGCTTGAGTTAATTCAAGAATCATTTCATCATCAAAGGCATTATGTCTTTCCGGACGGGAAAGGGTAATCGTTGCGATGCCTTGTTTGTTGGTATCAACGGTGAATGATGTTGTCATAGTTTTCCTGACTTTAATTGATATAAAACCTTACTTTAAACTGGTAATCGCCTTTTGGAGATTGCCGTGCCAGCCCAGGCTGCCTTCTCTTGCTTCGCAATTCACCTTGTTCGATCGCAAAGACCATTTTACTCTAAATGGATTCTGGCCTGCGCCAGAATGACGAGGGAGTTGTTTTTTCTCGAAACCCGCAACTCGTAACTCGCAACTTTAAATCCTAGCTCCTAGCTCCTAGCTCCCAGAATCTCGCTCCTTTAATCACATCCTGAAAACACCAAATTTAGTCTCTTCAACGGGTGCATTCAAACAGGCTGAAAGCCCTAATGCCAATACTTTGCGTGTGTCAGCAGGATCAATAATTCCATCATCCCATAATCGTGAACTCGCGTAGTAAGGATGCCCTTGTTTTTCATACATAGCTTCAATAGGTTGTTTGAATTGACTTTCTTCTTCAGCTGACCATTCAACACCTTGTTTTTGGAAGTTATCCTTTTTAATTTGGGCTAATACATTTGCCGCCTGTTCGCCACCCATGACTGATATGCGAGCATTCGGCCACATCCACAAAAAGCGAGGGCTATACGCTCTACCACACATACCATAGTTACCTGCACCGAAACTGCCACCCACAATAACTGTGAATTTTGGTACTTTGGCACAGGCTACTGCTGTGACCATTTTGGCACCATTTTTGGCAATACCATCATTTTCATACTTTTTGCCGACCATAAAGCCGGTAATGTTTTGCAAAAATACGAGAGGAATATTTCTCTGGCAACAAAGTTCTATAAAGTGTGCACCTTTTAATGCAGATTCTGAAAACAAAATACCATTGTTAGCAATAATGCCAACAGGATAGCCGTTAATATGAGCAAAACCACAAACCAGGGTTGTGCCATACAAGGGTTTAAATTCATCAAATTCACTGGCATCAACAACACGGGCAATAATTTCTCGAATATCGAATGGTTTACGCTTGTCAGCAGGTATAACGCCGTAGATTTCTTCTTTCGGATAAAGAGGTTCAACAGGTTGTTTGATTTGCAAGGCAATCTGTTTGGGACGATTGAGGTGTGAAATCACATTTCTGGCTAGCGAAAGCGCATGTTGATCGTTGACGGCATAATGATCAGTCACACCTGAGATTTTACAATGGACATCAGCACCACCCAAATCTTCAGCTGTCACCACTTCGCCTGTTGCAGCTTTAACTAAAGGCGGGCCACCAAGGAAAATTGTGCCTTGCTCTTTAACTATGATGCTTTCATCTGCCATTGCTGGTACATAAGCGCCGCCTGCGGTACAGCTCCCCATAACAACTGCAATTTGAGCAATACCTTTGGCAGACATATTTGCCTGATTGAAAAATATTCTTCCAAAATGGTCGCGATCAGGAAAAACCTGATCCTGTTGAGGTAAATTGGCACCACCTGAATCAACCAGGTAGATACAAGGTAAATGATTTTGCTCTGCGATTTCCTGAGCTCTTAAATGTTTTTTGATGGTCTCAGGAAAATAGGTGCCGCCTTTAACGGTTGCATCATTGGCTACAATGACACACTCTTGTCCATTAACACGGCCGATTCCCGTAATAATACCAGCAGATGGAACTTTATTGTCATAACTGCCATAGGCTGCAAATTGAGAAAACTCGAGAAAAGGGGAGCCAACATCAAGAAGTTGCCTGACGCGATCTCTTGGTAATAATTTACCACGAGACAAATGCTTTTCCTGATTTGATTTTCCGCCACCCTCAGCAATAATTTGCATTTTATCGCGCAGATCATCCACCAGACCTTGCATAAGTTCGCTATTTTCGATAAAGCTCTGACTTCGTGAGTTTATATTTGATTTTATGACTGGCATATTTTTTACCCAATTAACCCGTTTAATGCATCAATTTGTTACTGCTCATCAATTACAGCACGACTGATCACCATTTTTTGCACTTCACTGGTGCCTTCATAAATTTGACAGATCCTGACATCACGATAATATTTTTCAACAGGGAAATCTGTCAAATAACCATATCCGCCAAAAATTTGTATTGCTTCGGAACATACTTTTTCAGCCATTTCCGAGGCAAACAGTTTTGCCATCGAAGCTTCTTTTAAACAGGGTTTACCTGCATCTTTTAGGCTGGCAGCACGATAAACCAATAATCTGGCGGCATCCAGCTGTGTTGCCATATCAGCCAATTTAAATGCGATTGCCTGATGTTTGAATATTTCCTTACCAAATGCTGTGCGTTCCTGAGCATACTGTTTAGCCGCATGTAGAGCGGCTCTGGCAATACCAACACATTGTGATGCTATTCCAATTCGTCCACCTTCAAGACCTGATAAGGCTATTTTGTACCCTTCACCTTCTTTTCCTAACAGGTTTTCAGCAGGAATAGCACAATCTTCTAGCAGAATCTGTGCTGTATCAGAAGCATGTTGTCCCATTTTATCTTCGATATTAGCAACCTTATATCCTGGTGTATCAGTAGGTACAATAAAAGCTGAAATGCCTTTTTTACCTGCTGCTGGATCTGTTACGGCAAACACAATGGCAATGTCGGCATTTTTACCTGAAGTGATAAATTGTTTTACGCCATTGATGACATATTGCTCGCCTTGCTTGACGGCCTTTGTTCTAAGATCTGACGCATCACTTCCTGCATGAGGTTCAGTTAAACAGAAAGCTGCCAAATGTAGACCACTTGCCAGTGGTTTCAGGAATTTTTCTTTCTGCTGGTCTGTTCCAAAATTCAGGATAGGCATGCAACCAACAGAATTGGTAACGCTGACTATTGTGGAACAGGCTGCATCACCAAATGCAATTTCTTCCAGAACTAATGCAGCTGAAACATAACCAACATCACAGCCATCCCACGCTTCAGGTACCAACATTCCGTAGAAACCCAATTCTCCCAAGCCTTTTAATGCTTCAGATGGAAAGGTTTTATTTTTATCCCATTCTGCTGCATAAGGAATGATTTTTTCCCTGACATATTGTCTGGCAGCATCCTGAATCATGGTTTGTTCTTCAGTTAATTGCATAGTAAATCTCTTTTCATCATATTTTGATTGAATTTATTACAACATTTCGACAGCAATTGCGGTTGCTTCACCACCACCAATACAAAGAGAGGCAACACCTTTAGATTTACCATACTTTTTGAGTGCTGCAAGTAAAGTGACAATAATACGCGTTCCACTCGCGCCAATAGGATGACCTAAGGCACATGCGCCACCGTGGACGTTAACTTTTGCATGATCAAGATTTAAATCCTTGATTGCAGCCAGTGTAACAACTGCAAAGGCTTCGTTGATTTCATACAAGTCAACATCATCTGTGGACCATTGAACTTTCTCAAGAAGGTCTTTAATGGCCGTGACTGGTGCAATGGTAAACTCTTCCGGTTTTCTCGCGTGAGTAGTGTGAGAAATTATTTTCGCAATAGGTTTAAGTCCACGCTTTTCTGCTTCTGATTGTTTCATAAGTACAACTGCTGCTGCACCATCAGAAATTGAACTGGCATTTGCCGCTGTAACTGTTCCGTCTTTTTTGAAAGCAGGGCGAAGGGTAGGGATTTTATCCAGTCGAGCCTTAAGTGGTTGCTCATCATTTTCAATGGTTGTTTCACCTTTACGACTTTTTACCACAACAGGAACGACTTCTTCTTTAAAAGCACCTGAATTAATAGCTTCCTGAGCACGGGTTAGGGAAGTGATAGCAAATTCGTCCTGTTGCTCTCTGGTGAATTGATATTTATCAGCACAAAGTTCGGCAAAATTCCCCATTGCACCACCTTCATAAGCATCTTCCAGACCATCAAATGCCATATGATCCAATGCTTTGACATGGCCAAAACGATAACCGGCTCTGGCATTTGGTAGCATATGTGGCGCATTACTCATACTTTCCATACCACCAGCAACCATGATGTTATTGGTACCCGCTTTTAGCAAGTCATTGGCTAGCATGACAGTTTTCATACCTGAACCGCAAACCTTGTTTATCGTTGTACAACCTGTCGATAACGGCAAACCCGCACCTAACGATGCTTGTCTGGCAGGTGCCTGACCCAATGCAGCAGGTAATACACAGCCCATAATAACTTCATCAATATCTTCTACGTTAAGACCTGAACGCTCTACTGCGGCCTTGATGGCAGCGGAACCCAGTTCGGTTGTCTTTAAACCGGATAGTTCGCCCATAAAACCACCCATTGGAGTACGAGCCATACCTACGATTACAATTGAATCCTGATTATTTGTATTATCTTGTGACATAACATTCCACCTTTATAAATTCATTTCAATTTCTTAAATCAATTGCCAATCGGGGTTATAAAACACCAATTTGCAAACTATAAACTGCTATTTTGATTCGTTAAACAATTCTCTTCCAATCAACATGCGCCTGATTTCTGATGTGCCGGCACCAATTTCATAAAGCTTTGCATCTCTTAATAATCTGCCAGTAGGAAATTCATTGATATAACCATTGCCGCCCAACAATTGAATGGCATCAAGCGCCATTTGGGTTGCTTTTTCTGAAGCATACAAGATGGCGCCGGCAGCATCTTTTCGAGTCGTTTCACCTCTATCGCAGGCTTGAGCAACCGCATACACATATGCTCTGCAAGCATTCAGTGTGGTATACATATCAGCCAACTTTCCCTGAACTAGCTGGAATTGCCCAATTTCCTGACCAAATTGTGTTCTTTCATGTACATAGGGGACGACCACATCCAGACATGCCTGCATGATTCCCAATGAACCACCTGATAAAACAACGCGCTCATAATCCAGTCCACTCATTAAAACCGTCACACCCTTGTTAAATTCTCCGAGCAGGTTTTGTTTAGGTACTTTACAATCCTGAAAAATTAATTCGCAAGTGTTTGAGCCTCTCATACCAAGCTTATCAAGTTTTTGAGCAGTAGAAAAACCTTCAAAACCTTTTTCTATGATAAAGGCAGATATACCTTTTGAACCCGCGCTGATATCAGTTTTGGCGTAGACAATTAAAACATCTGCGTCCGGTCCATTGGTGATCCACATTTTATTACCGTTTAGCAGAAAAGAATCACCTTTGTCATCTGCTCGAAGTTTCATGCTGACTACATCTGAACCGGCATTGGGTTCGCTCATTGCCAATGCACCAATGTGTTCGCCACTACAAAGCTTTGGAAGATATTTTTGCTTTTGATCTTCATTACCGTTTTTACGTAGTTGATTGACACAAAGGTTTGAATGAGCACCATAGCTTAAACCAACACTGGCCGAAGCTCTTGATATTTCTTCCATGGCAATCACGTGTTCAAGATAGCCCAACCCTGTACCACCATAAGCTTCTTCAACCGTCATGCCAAGTAAACCCATCTCGCCAAATTGAGGCCAAAGTTCGTTGGGGAATTCATTTGCACGATCAATTTCATCTGCTCTTGGTGCAATGGTGCTTTGAGCAAAAGCATTAACCGAATCACGGATCATATCCGCTGTTTCTCCGAGATTAAAATTCAAACTCGTGTACATAGTTACCTCTAATCTGGTTTTAAACGCTGTTCAAGCTGGTTTAGCTCGTCGAGCATGACTGCTATATCTTTCATTTGCTGATGAAGGGTCGAACGACGCTCTTCAATTTTTTTCAAAAGCAATTGTGTTTGCTTTTTTTCGCCACTGGGTAGGGCATACATGGTAATAATTTCATGAATTTCAGATAGTGAGAGTCCAATTCTCTTACCACGCATGATTAATTGTAATCTAACTCTGTCACTTTTGCTGTAGATTCGTTTTGATCCTTCACGCTTAGGAGACAGTAAATTGACTTCCTCATAATGACGTATTGATCTCGGCGTCAATGCAAATTCCTGAGCCAGATCTCGTATTGTGAAAGTTGTCTTTTTATCATTCATAGTTTGCAATTATAGATTACCTTTACGTTAACGTAAAGCGGATAGTGGTAATACCACCAATTTAAATAAAATGTCGGTAAATGTTGTTTGAATAATCCGGGAAGTGTTAAGCACATCAATTTTACAAAAAAAAAATGATAAATAACTAGCCAAAGGTGATAGCATATTCTTTTAGATAATTAGCTCTTTGAGCTTGATAAAAGCAATATGTTTACAAAAGATATCAAGGAAAAAATACCTTATTTTTTGGTTTTGGCTTATTTAGCTATTTTTTTCTATCACAACAGTAAATCTGAGACACAGGTTTCTGATTTTCAACCTCAAACGGTCTATTCGTTATCGCTCAATATGAGTTTTGACTCGGCAGGTGAATCGGTCAATATAACCACATTTATTCCTCAAGAAAATGAGCGTCAGCAACTTTTAAATGAAAATGTGATCACCAATGGTTTGTCATATCTTGTCAATGATGACAAATTTGGCAGAACAGCTCAGTGGAGCGGAACAGGGCAGATTAATAGTGTTCAGTACAAAGCGCTATTAGCGACCAGAGAGGTGAAATATTTAATCAGTGAACATATAAAGATACCATTGAACTATGAAGATGAGTTAAAACCCTATCTTGTACCGACTGAAGTTATTCAAAGAGACCATCCTGAAATCAAATCCTTGTGGTCAGTAATAAAACCGGATAAACAGGATTCGACTTTAGCGGTTTTACAAGCAATTTATAATTACACCTACAATGATATCAAAGGTGCACCTTTTAAAGGCTTGACTGACGCATTAACCGCGTTAAGACTTCAGCAAGCAAGCTGTAATGGTAAAAGCCGTTTGTTTGTGGCATTGGCCAGATTGAATAATATTCCTGCACGATTGGTTGGCGGTATTATTTTAAATGAGGGCAGCAAAAAAACCTCCCATCAATGGGTTGAGGCTTATGTAGATGGTCACTGGATCCCATTTGGTCCAACTAATGGTCATTTTGCAACATTGCCAGCCAATTATTTAATGTTATACAAAAATGACAGGGTTCTGTTTAAGTTTACTGCAGATATAAATTTCGATTACCTGTTTACCATTAACCGTAAACTCGTTGCGCCAAGTCTGTATCCAATAGAAATTAATGATACCGTTTTGTCAGATTCCAAATCCCAGATCAATGTATCTCAAATGCTACAACGAATGGGTTTGGAACCAAAAACTGTTGGTCTGTTTTTATTATTTCCGTTATGTACTTTAGTGATTACATTTTTACGTAATGTTGTAGGTTTTAAAACCTTTGGTATTTTTATGCCAATGCTTGTTGGTGCAGCTTGTACCTTTACAGGATTTTTCAAAGGGGTATCGGCTTTTGCAATAATTTTACTTATCAGTTTTATCTCGCAAGTTTGGCTGGATAAGCTGAGGTTGCTCAAAATACCAAGGCTGGCTGCCATTATAACGATTAACACATTATTTTTTATCATCGGATTAAGCATGATAGGCACAAAAAGCAATGTGGAGTTTGGCATGCTGTCACTATTTCCAGTGGTTATCATCAGTTTTATCGCTGAAAAAATTCATAATTTATCAGATGAAAACAATTGGAAAAGTTTGATTTTGGTTTCAATGGGGTCGTTATTTTCGATCTGGTTGTGTTATTTAATTTTAAATTCATTCCTGCTTGAAGGCGTTTTCTCTTTCTATCCGGAGTTTTATTTACTCGTTTTGGCGGCACAAATTTATATTGGTCAATGGACAGGATTAAGGATCACCGAGCTGAAACGTTTTAAATCAATTTTAACTGACAAATCTAATCCGGTTCTTGGTATTAACAAGCGAAACAGGGATTTTGTTTACGAGTTAAATGAAAAAGGATTGTTAAAACTTGCTGCTGATAAATTGGCGTGTAAGGAACAAATCAAGGCTAAAGGTGGCGCAGTCCCGGATACTTTGCTTTCAATATCCAGCTTGTCAGAACTTCATTTGCTCGATAATTTTCTATTATCAGTGAGTGAATTTGCTTTAAAGCCCAATCAGGGCGCACAAGGTAACGGGATACTTATCATTGTTGACAAGAAGGATGATACATTTATTTCAGCGGGTGGAAAAAAATATAATTATGACAAAATAAAACGTCATTGTACCGAGATATTGTCGGGTAACTATTCACAAAATGGTGACAGTGATACCGCTTATTTTGAACCTCTGATCAAACAACATAACACGCTTCAACAACTAGCCCCTTTTGGTTTAAGTGATATTCGGGTGATCTTAACTAACGGCAATGTTGTAAGTGCCATGCTTCGACTTCCTACAAAGCAATCAGACGGCAAGGCAAATCTTCATCAGGGGGCTGTTGGCGTTGCTGTTGATGCTGAAACCGGTATCACAATTAATGCCAGGATCAAACAAACTACTGTCTCAACACATCCAGACAATCAGGTAAATCTGATTGGTGTTGAAATTCCTTTTTGGAAAGAAGTTTTAGCATTATCCAAAATCAGTCAATCAGCCATAAATCTCGGCTATATTGGCGTTGACATTTGTATAGATGCGTCTCGAGGACCAGTGGTTTTGGAAGTTAATGGTAGGCCTGGAATAGAGATCCAAAATATTCATAACAGGGGATTGTATCGTGACTATCAATAGTTTTAACCATAGGTCATTAAAATCTCCAGCCTCGGTTAAAGGTAGTATCAAGGTGACTAATGCAATTCCACTGACAATCTTTTCAGTAATAATCTCTTTAGCTGTGTTTATCATACAAGATCAGCTTTCAAATCAGGTGAAACAACCAATTGTTGTTTATATTGCGGAAGATGATGACAGACTTGAAGATGAAACTCACGATTCAGAAAATGGAAAAATAGATAATTCTGATGAGGTTTTACAGGCAGCCGATTTTATTGAACCTCTGTTATTTAATAAAAGTATAGAAGCAAAAGATATACTAACTCAAAATCATATTAAAAGTTTGTCTTCGGATCAGCAAAAAGCAGTTTTAGCTCATTTGATTAAACGTGCATTTGATAGCAAGCAGTTTAATCTGGTTTTATCCATGCTTTCTCAATTACAAGAGGATGATATTGCTATTTTTGAACTTAACTTTGAATATGCCAAATCACTTTCTGAAATTGAGCAATATCAATCTGCTATCGACCGATATCAATTGCTATTAAAAAGTGAACCTGCGCATCAAACGGCAACAGTTAATCTGGGATTGTTACTCCTCAAAAACAAAAAGTATGAACAAGTTAAACAGCTTTATTCAAATGCGATTGGATATACAACTGGCACCAAGAAGGCAAAAGTCTATGCAGGTTTAGGTGATGTAGAATATGCATATAAAAACTATAAGCAAGCGATTGAATATTATCAAAAGTCTATTGAATACAGACCATCTCACAAGCTCACCTGGAAAAAGCTGGCTAGAGCTCATAAACATAACGGTTCCGAATATAAAGTAATTAATGAGCAATACACAAAAGCAGTCGATATGGATATTACAAACTATCGCTTATTAGCAGAATATGGAACCTATTTATATGAAAACCTGCAGTTTAAAAAAGCTATTCCATTATTAAAGAAAAGTCTTTCAATGGATAAGGAATCAATCAAAACGCGTTTAATATTGATAAGTTGTTACATTGAAGATGGCCAAACATTATTGGCACAAAAACAGGTCGAGATTTTTAAAAAGTATGTAGAAACAGAAAGGTATTTAACCATGATCAAGGCTTTTGAATTTTATATTGCCGAAGATTATCGTTCCGCATTAAACGCACACAAAAGCTTGCTCAAGGCAAATCGGGATAATAACTTCTCATACTATCAAATTGGCCTTTCCTATATTCGTTTAAAAAAATCTCGTAGTGGCATTGTCTATTTTAAAAAGATGGATGCCGATTCTCCCTACTATAATCTGGCTCAATATTACGTGACAATTGGTTATGTCAGATCAAACCAGCTTGATTTGGCTGAAACAAAACTTAATGAGTTAATGACCCGTTTGCCAAATGCTAACCAGATAGCTTATCAAGTTGCTGAATTAGCTTATAAAAGAAATAAAACCGACTTAGCATTATTTGCCATTGATGAATCTCTAACATTAACGCCAAACAATCGAAAGTATCATTTGCTTAAAGCCAAAATTGAGTGGAAATCTTCACGGAAAGATCAAGCATTTAAAACATTGGAAGCTATTGTTAATTCTGATCCTCAATTTACTGCGGCAATTTACGTTTTGGCTGATTATCGTGAACAGTCTGGCGATAATAAACAGGCAATGACTAATTATGAAAAGATTCTCGATATTGATAGGGAATATTCTGACACCTTGTATCGTTATGCAGCTTTAAAGTTTGATCAAAATAAGGAACAAATGTTAGTAAAAGAACTTCTTGAAGAGTTTTTGCAGCTTCAATCAGGGCATATTCCGGCAAGAATTCTTTACACAAGGTATTTTTGTGACACAGGTCAGAGGAATAACTGCTCTGACCAGATAAAATTGCTTAATCGTCTCGCTGGAGATGATAAACATGTGATGGAATTAAACAAGCGATATCTAGAACAGCAATAATATTTAGATGGAAATAAACAAAAGGTAATAAATTATGAAAGCAATAGAAAACAAGAGGTTTCACCTGGATAAAATACTAGCAGCTTTGTGTGTAGGTACTTTGGTCAGTACAAGTGCTTTGGCAGACAAGGATGTTGATATTGACATGCGTTATGGCAATGATAGTAACCCTCATAAACTAGCGGATACGTTATCACCAAAATCTGAAAGTTATGTGGCTACCAATGTAGCCTATTCAGCAAACAACAAAGAAATTTATTTTAAGGCTGAACTTGACTCTGAAAGTTATTCAGACAGCACTGCTGATGTTACCACGATTGATTTATCTGTTGGTTATGAATCAGATTTTAAACTAAAAGGTACGCCCTATAAATATGATGTTTCTCTGGACTATAAAATTCGTGATAAAACTTTTGTCAGTAATTCAACTGGTCAGGAAGCATCATCAGGTGGTCAATTGATTGGTGACAGGTTTGATTCTGATACACTGGATTTCAATGCTGAGGCTACTTATGTGGCAAAATCAAATTTAATATACGATTTGTCATACCAATTTCGTAGTAAAAGTTACGAAGATTTTTCTGCACTAGGATTAACTAATCTGGATTACAGTCAGCATGAAATAGGGCTTGATATGGAATATCCTACAAGTGATCAGGTTAAATTTTTAACAGCAATTCACTATAGAATGCGTGAATACGATAATCGTGAAGCCAAAGATTTAACAGGTGCTTTTATTGCCAATACTAATCTTGAGTACGATTATGTTGATTTTGAATTTGGTTTCCTGAGTAAAGTTGGTAAAACAAGATGGAAGACTACTATTGGTCAAACCAACAGATCAGATAATGAGTTAGGCTATTATGATTCAAGCTCTTTGAATTTCGACATTTCTGTTAGACATAAATTTGGTAAAAAACATACTTTCAGGGCTGATTTTAAATACAAGGATTATGAATACGATAATCGAGTAGATATTAATCAAGTGACATTAAATGAAGAGACAAAAGCCAGAGATGGATGGAGCCTTGATCTTGATTATCAGTTTCCGGTTACCAAATGGAGTAAGAGAACTGTTTATATGTATGTCGAATTGACGACTGATGACTATGACAGTACCAATCCGATTTTTGCTTATTCAAAAAACAATATTGGTGTTGGTTTTAGATGGGCACCGATGTAGAAGAATATTTTTTATAAGTATTTATCAGGCCATCTTATGATGGCCTTTTTGTTTGTGGCAAAATAGATTAGAATGCAGCACCTGTGCGCTCGTAGCTCACTTGGATAGAGCGGCCCCCTCCTAAGGGGCAGGTAGCAGGTTCGACTCCTGCCGAGCGCGCCATGCTTCCCAATTTCAGTGTTTTTCAGACATTGGATTGTTGATTAAGGATCACATATGACTCAAAACATCGACTTTTTTCAAAGTTACCAACAATTTTTAAATAATGTGCTTGATAGTGGAGAAGTTTGGGTTTTGCACGGAGAACATGGTTGTGCAGTGTGTGAATCCGGGGAGTTTGAATCATCCCTTGTCTTCCTGTTTTTTTCTTCTGAAACCCTGGCGTTGTCTCATTGCCAGGGAGAATGGTCTGTATATAAACCAGAATTAATTGATATTGACAGCTTTATTGATGACTGGTTATCAGGTTTACATGAAGACGAACATCTAATAGGTCTTGACTGGTCAATAGAGTTGGAAGGCGCAGAAATTCAACCTCTCTTATTAATGGATGATTTATTGGAAGATGATGATTAATAAAAAAATATATCTTGCTGTTTTGAGCAACAAAAACCTCTAGATAACCTTCTGTAACGCACTGATAAATAAGCAGAAAACCGACTAAAAATAATGTTTGCAGATTTCGATTTATTATTGTATAAATCGCATGTCTGTTGCACAGTTAGACCACAAGCCAAACTCGTACAACGACAGTTTTTCAATTTTTTGTTGTTTAACGTTTTTTTGCTTGAGGTCTTTATTCTATGCTTTATCCAGAGCACTATGGCGCGGATCCGTTTTTCCCCCAAGAATCCGATTTTAAAGTTATCCACAAAGATAATGGTGTAGGAATGGGTGTTATTTCCTACAAATCCTTTAACAAGGGTGATCTTGTTGCGCACATTGCTGGCGAGATTATTTATGATATTCGTCAGCACAGCATTCAAATAGATGATGACCGACATTTGTATGACACGCATTTTGCCGGTTATTTTTTACATTCTTGTGATCCGAATATATTTCTTGATATGCAAAATCTAAAAGTTTATGCGGTACGGAATATTTTTCCAAATGATTATCTTTATATGGATTATGCCCAGACAGAACAGGTATTGTATAAACAATTTGCTTGCGCTTGTGATGCTATTGAGTGTCGCGGCTGGATCACAGGCTACAAACAAATGCCCGACGAGTATAATGAAGATTATATGAACTTTCTTAACTCTAAAAACATGGCTGTTGAGTGACTATGAATAAACTGTGGTGGGAAAGAGATGATTTATGTATAAAATCATCGAAATTATACTTCGCTGGTAAAGTAGCTGCTGATTTGTATCAGCAGCATGGGAGTCCTACATTTATTTACAGTTTTGACAGAATAAGTCATAAGCTGAAATCATTGCATCAAGCCATTTCAAGTACCAGATTAAAAGACCGCTTTCAGATTTACTATGCTATGAAAGCCAATCGATACGCGCCTTTGTTAACATTAGTAAAACAATCAGGATTAGCGGGGATAGATGCCTGCTCACCAACTGAAGTGGAACATGCAATTGCCTGTGGTTTTGATG
>Ga0224501_10001117_pt1 | contig 20611 bp, 20 predicted proteins | sample SF_Oct11_sed_USG_4_FD_169105 | JGI IMG/M metagenome (GOLD analysis project Ga0224501, IMG submission 169105) | Sediment microbial communities from San Francisco Bay, California, United States - SF_Oct11_sed_USGS_8_1 | ecosystem: Environmental > Aquatic > Marine > Sediment | place: USA...
ACGAGTACGAGTACGAGTACGAGTACGAGTACGAGTGTTGTTATTGTATCATGTGTTGTATTTGTATCGTAGTATCATATGGCATGATCATTGATGGTGATAGTTATACTTAATCTTATAGTTATACTAACTTACTACTTAGTTACTATAACTAGTTACTAGTTACTTTTAACTAACTTCTAAGTAACTAACTTGGCGTTGAGGGTAGGCTTTACTTTTACTGTTTCGGCGAATATCACCAGTTACCGTTCGGAGTCAATGGGGTTTGAGGAACCCAGTAGTAGTAGTAGTAGTAATAGTAGATTGTTTCTACTAAAACTGTTTTGGAATTCGCGAGCTGAGCAACAGTGCGAGTTGAGTGCGCTCGTTTCCGATTCCCTGACCCACCAATTAAAAACACAAGTTTCGGCATGAATCATACCAAAGACATATCGCCTCAATATGTAGGTGGCCCCAGATAGTAAACTTGCCATTTTTATTAGCCAAAACGTTCTGATAACAGCAGATGGCGATCGATAAAGATGATGATTGACTCCGTTGTAAACTTCGAACCGATATCATGACATTGTTAAGACGGAAGTCAATGTAAGTATTAGAAGTTGTCCTATCTTGATTTTGCGCTTGCAACAGGAGTAGGTGACAACTCCCATTCGAGCCGGCACACCGTTTGGGTTTTTTTATTCAAACCCAATAATCTTGCATTCATTCTAAATTTTAATGGGGCTCAATTTCAATCCGTGTCATAGCTTTGTGCGGTTTCTCGAGGAGTCAAGACTAACAAATCTGGGTTCTCTTTCGCATGCAATCATGTAGCTATGTGGAATTTTAGGCTAACAAAGATCATGAGCCATCCCTGAAATCAAAGTGTGATAAGCAACGTGTCCGTGTTGGGGATCCAAAAAATAGAATAGAATGCTGTCATTCCAAGCGGTTTCAATGAAACAGCAGTTATAGCTAACATGTCACCTCACTATCATGGTCTGAGGAGAAAGATTTTCTTAATTTGATTTGTTTTATTTTACATGGATAGCTTAAATGAGACCAGAAGTCTTTTTTACATTGAGGTCCATTAATCAAAGACATTAGTCCGGTAAACAGAGTCCATTTGACAGTCCTGGTCAGTGTTGAGAACATCTATATCTTGTGTATCGCATAATTATGTAGCCAAGCCCTGAAATTATGTAAAGTTGTTGCATTTAAAAGGTATTGATTAAAAGTGTTCCAAAGTCTAGGTGCTGCGACACTAAAAGCCAAATATCCAGCCCGGTTGAGTGTCCTGGAAACATCAAAAGAGTTTCTCATATTTGATCTCATTCTGTAAGCCGATGTTGAGACGGGTATAATCGTGTTCGTCAGATACGGAGGCGCGACTCCAACAACAGTCTAATGAGTCAGTATACTCATATGAGATCGTCTCCGAATTGCCAGATCAGTCCATCCAGTCTGATGAAGTAAATCTGCAATATGATGAGATTTGGCATGAGAAGTCGGTATATTATGAATACTTCTTAAACCTCTATTTTGAGTTTTTTTTGGAGTGCATTTTGAGATTTGAAAGAACAAGATGACCAAATTGTGTCTGCATAATCCATTATTGATTGCACCAAAGACGTTACTGCTATTTTGGATTGTCTAGTGTCCAGCAAATTCCTAATTTGCCTAAAAGGTATAGCCTGGAACTGGCTTTAGAGTGCACATGTTTAATGTGTTCCTCCCAAGATAGGTTTTCATCAAAAACTACACCAAGATATTAAATTTCTTTTACTCGGTCAATGGATTCACCACCAATGTTTAAAACCACTAACAGAGAAACGATTAACTAGAGAATTTGAACTCGATCTAGACCATAAATTTAGTTTTGGATATATTGTCATCTTAGTCAGAATTTAATCCATCTTTTATAGTATCAGGATTGTCAGAGCTAAAGAAAACAACACATCATCGGCATACATATGAACTTTAGAATACTTAACAGTTTCAGGCAGATCATTAATGAATGAGATGAAAGCTAGAGGCCCGAGAATAGAACCTTGCGGAACACCAATAGTGATCGGAGCTGGGGCAGACAACTGACCACCAATACCAACCTGAGTTCTATTGCCTAAATAACATCTAAACCCATCATGAGCAGCGCTATAGATTCCATGAGCTTTGAAGTCAAAAGCAATGCGTGGTCTACGGTATCAAAAGCTTTGGTAGGATTAAGGTACACTGCGGTTGTTGCTTTTCTGTTACCACTGTTGCGATAAATCTGATCAGTAAATTGTGATTGTTGAGTGTTTCGGTCAAAAGCCGGATTTGCTGTCAGAAATTACTTTGTTTGAGGTAAGAAATTTGTAGTTGATCATGGACGGCCTTTTAAAAATTTTTAATAGCGCTGGAAGTACTGAAATTGGTCGGCAGTTTGATGGATGAGAACGGTCACCTGATTCGTGAAGAGCAGACATCTTCCCAATTTTGAAATCAGATGGGGAAAGTCCCGGTTTCTAGCGAGCGATTGAAAATTTTGGTTAGAGGTCTAGCTCCGACTGGTGCTGCTATGGTTTGATATTTTGTTGACCCCAATTGCTTTCCGCGGGTTTAGATTTTGCAGTTTAGATAATACGAAGCTTTCCTTTATTGGACTGAATTTAAACTCAAGCCGTGTGTTGTTTGCAAGAGGCACATTCATGTAAGAAAACTGAGGGTCACTGTGGCTGATTCAACTGAAGCGTTTTGACGATCTTCGCCATGCAAGAAAAGACGAACAATGAGTGAGATATGCATGGACAGAGCGATTTATAGCGTTGGTTTCAGGTGACTTTAATGGGAAGAATGACCAATGTATTACGTATTTTGAGTCATTATTTTTCGTCATGACCGTATATATTCTTTAATACAGATAGCAGGCTATGAAGTATAATCATTATTACACCAATTCTATGAAGCCATTCAGTTAAGCTCATTTCATTTTGCACAGAATCCTCAGCTGAAGCATCTGAATGTCACCTTGGTCAGTCTTCATAACCCCCTCTACGCCATCCTTACTTATTAGCTGTCCTTGTAAGTCTCGGTGCTCACCGACGATGACCTTCACCTAATTGATAAAAAACGAGAAGCCGTCAACCCGACATTTACTTTATCAATAGGTGATTAGACAACTGAGGAGTTGACTTCACTTGGTCTTTGGTTTTTAGGATTTTAATCATATAGAATTAGTACAGGTATTTTATGACTTATTTGTGCATTATTTTCTAACCATTTGGTCTACAAGGGACCTGAGATGCCAAAATTTACACAGTGCACCAATGCTTATTTGCACATGCTCAACTATTGTCGGGGCTTGGTATCGTATTGAACTCACCCGGTCTCCTTTCTCTGGTGTAATAGGGTCCAGGAACTCGCCGCGTACACTCGCCACCCGATTATCCTCCATGATAAACACATTGCAGATGGCACCATGTATATTACGAATCTCACCAACTTTATCCCTTAAGTTAGAGTCATCGCATTGACTGGATATTTTCACCAGTATCTCTGGGCACAGCCAGTCCGTGTTGCCCGAATCCAGACCTGTAATGGTCAAGCGCGTGGATGTTGACAGTGATTCACAGACTGCATTGAGTCACTGTGGGACTTACAGGTACATGCCTGAAGGTATAGTATAAAGTGATAAATAGGTATGAACATTAAACTAAAAGCATTTTATTTTACATCGACGGCATTGCTAAGCCAATGACTTAGTTTTATGATTGTCCATCAAGCGTGTATGTGTGTGATGCGTATACGCGCGTGGAGTTTCGCGCTCTCAGACTAAAGGCGATGGACGCGTAATTACAAGGGTGCATAACTCGAAATTCGCACAAAAGGAGACTCGATTCATTACCGCGTACACACGAATAAGAGATAAAAGACAATTAGAATGAATGAAGATTGGGGGGATATGAGAGACTGAGTAGACCTTTAGGGAAGTTTAGATTGATAATGAAACTAATGAGCAAGTCGAACGCTAGGTCCACAAAGAGTGATTTCAGTAAACAAAAACTAGTCAAGTAGTTGTTCAGTTGTAGGAAACTCCCAACTCTTGCAGCTCTTTTGGGAGAGCTCATCGGTTGTTTGTTGGACTGTTAATATTGTTCTATATTTTTGCAGGGAAGGTCGTAGAGCGACTTCCTACCACAGCTTTTTTCAATAAGTAACTCTTTTGGAGACATTGCAGTGGATAAAAGTAAAACTTGGCATCGATTGCCGAAGTTTCCCCAAATGCAATGGCAAAAGCAGGTTTTGCTAGACGACCCAGACGACCAACATTCTCCAATAATCAGTGCGCCTGTGACGGTCAAAGTTCGATCTCTTGAATCCAACGTATGGAGAGGAGACACAGTCACGTGATCGGAAAATATAGGTGGCAGACAAATACGCGGTTGTGAGTTTCATCCTTAGGGCCGGCCTCCTTTTATTTAACATCGCGATCCGCTGTGGAGAAAGCACAAAGTGACGCACAAACTTGGAACCGAACCCGAACGAAATCCGAATGCAATACCCACCAACTCAATGATTCTCCCTACATTAGTGGCAGAGGTAGAGTAAGTGAGTAACTTACCTATACCGGGTGTGCCTGGAGTGTAAGCCGAGGTACCAGGAGTCATTGGGCTGTACGACGAAATCGGTGAAGGTGTGGCACCAAAGCTAGATCCAGACGCCCCATATGATGGACTCGGAGCCATGTAGCTACCCGGAGATGCTGAAAAACATATTAATCATTAATAGCCCATGGGTTCTAAAAGGCATTGTACAGTTATTCGTTAGAAAGTGAGTAGATGATACAGACCTTGATAAGGAGAGTTATAAGACATCCCTGATGTGCCAGGAGTGTAAGGAGCTGCTGGACTCGGTGCATCTGGGTGATAGCCTGGAGTAGCCGGGTTATAGCTGGTGGCGGGTGATGATGGATCATCAAAAGTGTAGCTGCCATAATCTGATGACCTGAAAATGATTCCATATAAGAAGGTTACACTTCTGTTGGCTTATAAACGGTGTGTCAAGCTGCTGGCGCTCAACCTACCCCAATCCCCTGGGACTGGCAGTGGGTGGTATAGTGGCCTGATGAAAGCAATACGCTGCACCGATTTGCTATGTTACGCTTGTTTAACACAGTCCTGACATAATGTTTAGGATATGCTTTTTCTAAGTGAATCCTTGTAAGGGTCTAATCTGTAGCATCCGACATACACTTCCACTATTCAATTTTCATTTTTACCGCTTTCTTTTGTAGAGAACAGCAACACTTCTCTGACCAACAACAGGTTTCTCCAACAAATCCTACACACCCAACAAATGTTGTTAGAATTGTGCCTATTATACATACCTGGCAGGCGTATTAGCGCTGGTGGGATCCCAGGCACTCTGACCACCTGGTGTGCCTCGATGACTGCCTCCATCATGTAGTGGTGTCTGTCCGCCGTAGTGTGGAGTTCTTCCACCCTCCCCATACAGAGGCGTCTGTGATCCATACATCGGCGTGCGCGACCCATACATAGGCGTCTGCGAGCCATGCATCGGTGTCTGCGAGCCATGCATGGGTGTGGCACCGGCATGCATCGGTGTGCGACCACTGTCCGACCTGATGGATGGGGTGCCCAGACGTCCCCCACTGCAAGCATACGCGGCAAGGGTAAGTGAGACAATAAACACAGGCAGCCTGGTACTAGCATCATTATTACTCCTATCATTAATATTTGCAAGAACTGACCAATTTTTTGTAATGAAATAAAATAATTCGCACAAAGGGTCTATCGCTAAACATTCTTCTGTGCCGATTCTTGAGCGAACTAAAATTGCTTTACAGGACTGGTTTCCCAGAGAAGACACAATCAAACGGGTGCTCTGTAGGCGCGTTGCAGTTTGTCGTGATATGACCGGGTCCTGTACCTGAGACTGCTGAGTCTGTTCTTATCTACCGAGATGGTCTTACAGTTAGTGTGGAGCTCGACTCTCGCTGTGTCATCTGTGCAGTCCTTCACAATTCCAATATGACCTAATATCAACAAGAGCCATGTAATAACACGGCAATCCTCGTCTAGCATATCAATTCTACAGGTTTTATACCAACATTTTATCTTTATTTTTATTTCACTACACGAGCACTTACTTGACCTATTGAGCGCGGCCTCCCATTCCAGTGCCTAGTGGTAAGGGGCTGGCAATAATGTGAGGAGCTCAACATGACCAGGGTTCGAGCCCGGACCATGGAATCTAAATTAACCCCTAGTAGGAAGCAATAACCTCAACTTTAGTCCTCAAAGAGACTAAAATCCTTTGAATAGATGGCTGTGTCAGTAGCAAATCTTAATTAACAAATTCGCCTCCATTTAATCCACATTGTCCACCAGCAAGCTTGATCAACTCTATAAAAACCATTTTAGGTGCGTGACCCGCAGTGGTGCTTCGGTTTACCTTTGAATGGTCCTCCCACGATTTTGACAGTCTCTCCGATGAGACTAGTGTCACGTTTCGTGTGACCTCGGCCCCTTCCTCGGCCAGGAGTACCACTGGCACCAGAGCTAGGATGGGCGGGGCTGGAGATACGAGGTGACATGTACCCCAGACCACCAGTGCTGACCGTGCTTTGCTGCTACAAATAATACAGACACAAACCTTCAGTTCAACAGCAATGATAGGCCCTCCCACCTATTGGTGCCCTGTGGGACATGTATACTATGTCCATAGCCTGTCATGCTATATACCACAATGAGTAGAAAGTGGTAGTCCAAATGTGTTGTTTGAGACGTGTGGGGAAATGAATGTATTCCGCAATAATTTTCACTGGACAGCCATTTTGAATGGATTGCTGCGCTGCACCAAGGACAAAAGTGGATTGCAATAGATAATCGAAATGAAGCTCCGGCAGATAACTCACTAGGGGAATCATATAAACTGTAGAGGCAAAAAATGAAATGATACAATCAGAACGCTGTCCAGAAAATGTGAGTCTCTGAAATTGTATTATGCGGCCTCTGTGGAGCCGGAGCAAAGATAAGGCCGGCTAATCAGAACTAGAAAAAGCGGACCTTCACAAGAGCTGCAAAATCCCAAACATTGGGGAGGATACACATCAAAGAAGAGTTACTCACCCTGGCTCCACCTGCTAGTTGGAGTGCTCGAGTTTTGCACACAAATATTCCACCGTTCTCAGTCATCATTCGGCTGTGTAAAAATGCCCAGCTTCTAAATAAATGCCGAATCTCGCCTTGCAAACCCTAAACGACAGAAAACTTGCCACTATTACCTCCAACATAATACGGCCACATGCATTCCCAGGAAGAATTAATTTTTGCACCAAGCGTCTAAAAATAGCATATTTTCTCCGATGAAACGGATGTTGTGTCAATAGACATATATATTGTGACCCACGATTCAAGAGGATAGTTTAGAAAGTTGACACACTGTATGTATTTAAAAACCAGTGGGTGGTGAGAGGAGTGTAGCTGTGATCACATACGGTGTGTTTTCCATCCAGAACTTTGACGACATCTTTGACTTGAAGTTGATTGTTATCCGAGTCCAGCGCCACAGCGTGACGACTATCTTTCTTCTTACTGATGGCTTGATGCTTCACCTGAATCAACTTATCATCATTGGCCAATACCTGGAAGCTTTCCCTCTCCAGTCGTACAATAACGCCGACCTTCTGCCCTCTGAAACAAAACCACATTCCATTCGGAGGAAGATTGATTCAACCACACTGAAGATATTTCACACCGGAGATGAGACGAGATACCAAATTGCTGTATGCACTGTCTGACTACGACATTCTCTAAAGTATTTTACTCCGCATTGGTCCATTATATAACAGTTATTGTGCATTACTACACATACACCAGATAGCCTCGAGCTAGTAGCATACCCAAACGGGTACATATGGGGTGATGGCACTTACTCCAACTGGACTAGATCGCCAAACTGGTACTGTCCCATAGAGTCTACGCCAGTAGCCATATCAGAGCACAGTTGCAGATCTTTTGGTAGTACTTTCAGCTGTAAGTAGGGGTGTAGTTTAATTGTTTTGCTGGTTAAAACCATCCTAGTACAAAATATCTCACCACCATCCGATGGTATACATAAACCAACATAAAGTGCTGGCAAAATAAATCAGATTGCTGACTCGCTTGGTGGCCCTGTATCCATCAAAAGGAATACCCGCTTAGATCAAACATTAGCAAGGGATGAGGGTTCAGCGAAGGGGGCCCAGTTTGGTTTGATTGGAAAAGAACTCACCTCGTGCATGGTGATGTCAGAGAACAGAACGACCAGGTTATCTTCAACGCGAACAATGAGCCCAGTATCCGATTCATATGTTCCACCGATCACCTTCACATGGTCTCCTGTCTTAAAGTGTTTCTTCAACTCGTGAGCTGGAAACTCGAGTGGGTCCTAGACAACATAATTTTAAGTTGAAGAGTACACACACTGTTATAATGGTCTCAACACCACTGAATATTGGTGTGTTTGGTAGGGCAGACCATACCACTTTTTTTAGCTCTTGCGACCATGGAGTTGGCAGTTCGCTAGACAAACCTAGCCAGAGTAAAAAGCCGCAAATACAAGAGCAGGTGGCTGGTGGTGCTACGACATTCATTAGGGCTCTTGACCCAGATAAAAATGTGACCTCGTCACCCCACTGAGAACGCTGGAAAGATAGGGTGGTTCAGATGGGGACTATAGTTGGGAAACTTAAAAATGTCTATGGCTGTTTTTACTGCTGGTGGTCAAACCAATGAGTTCCCGCAGTTCAGAATTGACTTAATCTGCGCGCCAATGTTTTAAGACTTGTGGTTCTTTCAGTATCAGATCATGTAGACTATTACTTACCACATGCCAAACTCAGTGGTACTAACCTAGGGATAGGCACTTGCCGTGTAAACTTTTTTCTCAACAGACTACTTGTAAAGCCGCTTTCCACTGGGCCTCTAACAGGCAGTCATGGAAATCCACCCCTAAATCCCTGTTGTGTACTAAATTCTTTCACGGAGTCAACAAGCCATGAGTTTCTCTGTCTGTAATCCTAAAGCATCTAAGGGGCTCTATAGCAGCCATTCGGCTGATGTGCCGAAAAGTGTACATGGCAAGTGCCCATCTCCGGGTTAGCACCACTGAGTTTGGCAGGCGGTAGTGGTCTACACGATCTGTTGCTAAAAGAACCACAATTCTAAAACATTGGCAAACAGATGAAGCCACCTTTGAACCGCAGAAACTCATCCGTTTGACCACCAACAGCAAAGAAGCCTCGACTATAGTTATCACCACAGCCCACCTTCAGATCCTCGTGCTTCGGTAGCATTGTGATCTTGTTGCCATCTATGCTGATAATTTTTCCCTGCAGGTGTATCAGCTCACCATCGGCAACCTCTACCATGTCACCGGGTGCAAAATTGTGCGTCACTTCGGAGGAACTGGCAGATTTAGTCGGGAGGGCTACAAATACCCAAGCACATAAAAAAATGTCACCTCAGAATCAAGGACTATCACTTTGACAGCCAACCCAGCAAATAGCATGCTAACGGGTGATACACACATACTTCCCTACAAGTCATACCATTTACAAACTGAGGATGGTTAACACGGTTATTATTTTAGTTGAGTAATCTACTAAGCCATTATCTGCCTACATCATCTCTTGTTGATACAGACCCAATTACCACCCATCATAACTGTGAGAAGGTGCCAATTGCCACCAATCACATGCAACCGATCACATGCCAGTCACAGGAGGACCAAGACTAACTGCAATACTCACAGTCCAATGTGAGAGTATCTGGCTGATCCTCAAACTTAGTCAATTCCGTTAACGTGGGCTTAACTCCATCCGAAATAATGGCCGACACTGTGAAGTTTTTTAACAGGAAGCCTTTCATGTTATATGAGTTAGACTCAAACACCTGATAGCTGCCATCTTGCGTCACCTCTCCACCAATCTTCCTGATAGCCTCCTTGTCGAAAAGTTTTTGGGCTGGTCTCCGGAACTTTTTCTGCTGCGCCTATTATTTAAATAGTTAGTGATGACCTGAGACTGACGGTTTAGCTGAAACAAGCTATTTTATAAGGTTGAGTTGGAAGCGAGTTGGTTTTTGCAGGAAAAGAGAACCGCACCAACGGGTATGTTAGCTCTAACCAGTGCATCATAATGACCTACTCATTAATAGGCTAGTCCATGAAATTTTCTCTAGTTGTGGACTCAGTGAACAGATCTGCCAAAGGCCTTCCTCATCATTGCAAGAGATTTGAATAAGCAAATTACACAACCCACCGCATCTTTGTTGATTTTCATCACTCCACGCATTCGGGTGTAATCAATTCTCGGAATAAGTTTCAGTCTCAACACATTTTGTGATGGCTCCACATAGTCCACTTGAGCTAGGTCATCTTTGTATACACCTCTCTTCATTCGCACCCACGTACCCGGTCGGATCCGCACCTGTTCCTTCACCACTTTCATCACGTCAGTCATTTCTTTGATTGGTACCATCTACACAAGATAGAGAGGTCTTCTAAACACTGATGCACGCTACAAAGATGTCTGTCGACAAACACATGAAATTCCCACCAACATTCTCCGATGTCATTCGGTACATGGAGTAACCAAATCAGTCACGGCATTGTATGCGACTTGTGTGACAGTTATTCTCCCCTCTCCTCTCAGGGAGGATAACCGTATGTGTGACAGACATCCATTGCGGAATTCCTTCTATTACATTGTAAGCTATACCAATACCAACATATACCACAGTACGAACCATACCTGCTGCTTATATGTTCCCATCCGCAGACTACCAATTCCCTCAATAGCGTGTTTGACATGTGTCTGCTTGAACGCCTCGACATAGATAAAGCCTTTGAGACCATCTTTGAATGTTACGGATTTTATCTTCAGTGGATCATCCGTGTAACGGTAGGCGACAAATTTCCGCATCAGAGCCAGCACAGTGTCCTTTTCTTCTCCCATACGACACTTGACAACCCACAGATTCGGATCTCGACTGCGGGCAAACATAGCTTATAAGACAGAGAAGAATGGGGGCACCACCCACAAGCAGTCGCAGAGGCACTACCGGTTTGCGGTGGTATAGCACTGAGCTCACGACTGTGAGAACCTGGGTTTGAACCTGGTCATGGCAGGATACCGTTGTAAGCTCTTCACTTTAGCTTGAGCTCAAAACAAAAACAAGCCTCACTATGAGATGGAGCATTGATAATGACCCAGTCGTGGTGCACCGTGCTAAGCCATAACCGGCGAAAATCAAGTATCTCACCCGGCAGCTTCATCATAATGATGAAAACATCATACGGATGGAGAAAGCACAGATGCACGTAGTGTTGTGTATATTTTATCAGCAGTCACAGAGGCATTCCAGGAGATGTGTATACTTTACCAGCTTACTTTACATCTGGTAGCAGGCCTTGTTGAGTAATCTCCTCACTCATATCCTCTCCCACTCCGAATCTGTCAGCGGTGGCTGTGTCCGTATATCGTTTCCTATAAAACTCCTCCAGCTCATCTTCATTCTGCAGAGATAATCATTCACCTTAGACAAACAACAGTGCACAGTATGACATGTGTATGACAAGTCCTCACTCCACTTTGGCAATTTTACGAAATGCATTTGACAATCATCATGATGGCAGAGGATATCAAGAATGGACAGACATGCAAAGAAATGAAATGGGCATTGGAGAATAGAGAGGCAAGCAGGAAAATCCCATGAGAAACCAACCATTGATATGAATATATGGACTGGCAATCAGCCTGCCTTAACAAGACTCGCGGTCTGAGTGGATTCCTACGTCATCAAAACGGAACAACTTTATTGGCCATCAGCCTGTTCTGTTAAAATAGCCGTTCCCGTAGTCGTCATTTTTTTCTTGCGTTGTCAGGCTAATACGCTGATGTAGTTGGTTACCCTTTAGCATGAAGGTAAGACAATTATTAACACAACTGTAGCGATTCCTGTGCATTTTATGTCTGTTGATGACATAGGAGTTCAGTCGGTTCGCCTGGTCTGGGTATTGGCAATTGCCGATCCATATATTCATATCAATGAAAGCGACTGTCGGCAGATTACCCCTTTATTGATTGAACCATCAGGCCTACAGAACATTTTATTAAAGGGGTTACGACATGGGCAAAAGTGCCTTCACTGATTCTGATGCCTACCATGAACAAATGGGCCAAATACCCAGTTCAAATGGAAGCTTGGATATAGCCCTATTCAATGCGCATACTTAGAGCCCTCAACAGCGCACTTTTTAGACCGTTGACGTAACAGAATTGACCTCGAGATAGGTAATAAAACAGAGCTGTTGGTGTTTTCGTTGATTTCTCGGCTTACGCGCTAATGTTTGGAGAATCCTCTTGCAGGTGCGCACTAGACTTACAGTTATGCAAGTCTACATAGAGACGATTTTCAACAAAAATATAACAATATGGTTTCAGAGTGCAGTTTTTCACCTGTCAGCAAGTGTTAGTACCATTATTGAGAATGATGGAGGCCCGAACGCAATGGCCTCTATGTATGGCTAGGGAAAACCGGCAAAGCACTTCTTAAAACTGAAGATTTCTCCAATTTTACGTTCAATTTAAGTTCTACTCGATGTTATAAGGGGGTGAAGATCAGTAGGTTACCAAGTTTTAGTAATCAGATCATTTGGGCTGTAGTTATTCGAGTGACCAATATTCGTTTTGTGGGAAAAGACTTCTCGCTATCGCTGCAATGAATGCGGAGATGCCTCCCTTTAAGAATGGGGAACACAACTCCGAAAATGCATCTACCATCGACCGTGTCATAACCCCTTTAACTCCTGGTATGGCTTGAAAAAGGAAAAAAGATCTGCTGATAAAGGATCTGGCCCACCTTGTTCATGATTTCATCCAGACGTCGCCTGCTCTCAAAGTCCCGAGCGGAATGGTCCATATCCATATCATTAGCAATTATCTCTTCCGCTCCATCTTCCCATTCCCCTTCGGACTCCTCATCATTCTCGTCCACCTCTGGGCATTGAAAGGTTATTAGTAACCATACACTAGTCCTAAACCATACATAGTTTGGACAAGACTCTTGCAAATGCAGTATGAACAAGCAATTGATTTTTTGCAAACCCACAACTAGAGTAGCTCAAGATAAATCATTCGATTTCGATATAAATAAGGTACAGTGAAACTAACCAGCCTCATCGAGAATGAACCCCTCAACCCTGGGTCGTTTTCTTTTTGGTCTATCCTCTTCCTCCTCCTCTTCTTCCTCATCAGAGTCGACATCTACGTCATCATCCTCTTCACTTCCGGCACTCGCTCGCTCTTCCTCACTGTCAGACATTATCCCCTCTAGCAAAATTGGAATGAACGAATCCACTGAAGTGTAATCTGTAAGTTATAAGGTCAGTCACTTCTTCTCAGAGCTTACCCGAGCTGTTACAAACTAATAGCTTACACTCACTTAGTCCATGATTTATTGACTATAATTACTCTACGAGTATTGTCGCCACGCTTTTCAGATTCACTCACCGGCTTGAACTTCAACTTTCAAGTTTTACCTAGAGTTATGTTAGGGTCTACTCAGGATTCAGACTCAAGTCTAGAGTTGAATCTCAAAATTGAGTTAAGTTAAATATGTATTGAACTTGAGTTTTGTTTCGCCCTCCCCAAACCCAGTAGACATAACATGATTGATTAACATAAACAAAATCACACCAATTATACAGATTCATTCATTCATTTCATGGATTTCTGGTCTTATTAAAGCTATCCATATAAAACAAAAACCTATCAATTTGATAATCAAATCAAATGATTGATTGGGCTGATCATTCACTTCAGCTTCATACTGAAATAACTGGCTGTCAATGATTCAGTGAGTGAGTGTTTCAGAGTCCGACGGCATCTCAGGCTGAGACTCAGTCAGACTCACACTCAATCACGGACTCTGACTGCAAGTCAGACTCACTCAGTCACTGTCAGTGTCACTGACCGAGTGTCCGAGTCGCTCACTTCACTACTCAGTCACGTCAGGTCACCGTCACTCACTCCCAGTCCCGGCTAGTCTCACTCTCTATCTGTCACTGTCAGTCCTCAGTCAGTCACACTCACTGAGTCACTGTGTGAGTGTCAGTGACTGAGTGAGTCACTGAGTGTGTCAGACTCTGAGTCAGAGTCAGAGTAGTGACTAGTGAGTCAGACCATCGGCCATGCTTCGTACTTTTGGGCGGTTTACCCTAAAAAATTCCATTGTCGATTGCTAGACCGAAAACGGTTTGAAATCAGGTATACAGATTTGCGAACAAACGTGATGTGAGTTGCTGAACAGATGGTAACAGGTGTTGAATGGCGATAATCCTGGAAATCAAGCCTAATCTATAAAACTTAAAAAGCAAGTGTGATATCTCTTTCAACCAGCTTAGTAGATTCGTGAAAAGTCGATATATGGCGCTTTTACGAACTTGAAATATGCTTAACTTAGAAACACACTATTCGCTTACTAAAGTAGATAATGGAATTTGTTTTCTCTAAAGGTGTTACGCCTTCTGATTACAGCGATAGCTTTAGTCATTCTGATTTCTAATCTATTTTTAGATATAAAAAAATTCGAAGCTGCGTTCGCACATAGTCACTGCCTTTGTAAGATAGTTAGATTTTCATTCTATTTATAGACCTCGTTTTATTTTCTCGTCTTTTATGTCAAACTGCATCATATCCATGATCGTATGCTTTAGAGTAAGAACTTAAGGGATAGATTGTTCGCTTTCTTAGATAGTTGTGTGCCTAGTCTAGCTATTTCTGCTCCAAACAGAATCCGAAATTATGCGGGGAGTTGCAATCACGTGACATATCGCTTTGGCTTGCTCATTCAATAATCAGTCAGATAAGAGTATTGTATGAGGGACCAAGTTGACTGCATCGTCTACGCACTATCTTGTACTGCTGGGCATAGTTCTTTCTAGTTGGACTTTGGGTGATTTGAACAAGTCCTGATGATACCCTAGACCAGTCTAGCGGTATCTCACTACTTCAGAGCCATTGCTGACTGCTCACACTAGTGACTGGTCAGACCGGCAATTCAATTGACAATTTGCACCTATTCTATACAAGGTGTAACTCTTAACTACTAGCCTGACTTAAGTCGGGCAGTATTGTGCAAATTTCGAATCGTTTTATGTCGCCCAGACAAACTGGTGAGTTGCTTTGAAATCTGTGACTTGCATCCCAACTGATCCCCAATGACCAATCTCTTCTGACTGTATCGCTATTATCATGACTCGCCCAACAACACTGTAACTGTTACTGTTAGTGTTAACTGACTCGGGTGCAACAGGAAATTTACAGTTAGACTGTACACGCTGAGCTAAGAAAGTGGATGCCAGCCCTTGATCAAGCTAACTAACTTCTAAGGAGCCGGAGTATTTACTTGAGCCAGGAATTATCTCGCTGAAGGCTGCAAGGTCTAGTAGTGTGGTTATTCAGAGTCTATGCTTCAATCACCAAGTAATAGTCCTACCGTTACCTTACCAAATTATTTCTGTTAAGTTCAATATGAAATAATCATGTTCTACATACATATGAATTATGATTATTTAAAATCAAATTGAAGTCCATGATGGGGAGTACTTTCCAATTTCCCTCCCGGATTGCGGAAGTTGGTAAAGCTCGCACCCTGAACTGGGGTGGATCATGGATGTCTAACATAGGGCAAACTGTAAGTGTAAGATTAAAACTTCGAATTCTGGGATGTAGGCAATATTGACATCACATGATACATCATTTTTCTAGTTCTACTTCTAGTGATGAACTGCTATGTCAAGGCAGTCCTTGCTTAGTAAAAGTCAACATCATCTAGGGATGAACCTGCCCTCAGTCTTCCTTGTGACCCCGCCCACTTCATGATGTACTGTCACTGTATTATGCTAACTGGGGCAAGAATGGCTGATGAATAGGATTATCTGAACGGCCATTCTCTTGTTTCAACTGGCCAGTTAGATTTAGCGATTTCCTAGTTGACCTCCCTTCCACCCCTGTCCTCGCTGTAGTTGTATTGCTATCACTATTGTAGCCATGATTGACCAAATTTTGGTCAACAAATTAATTCAAAAATGAAAGCTGCCACTTGCGTTGGAAAATTGGTAATATCGGTCTTGAACGTGGAGTTAAAGCGTCCAATTCTAATGAAAATTCTGTTTGTAATAAAATAAATGACTAGTGGCCATTAGTGATTATTATCATATCAATCACCTGCTCTAACTTCTAAGTCTAAGCTCTGCCACCAGGGAGGTAAAAATCGCAGAACAAAGCAAAGCTAAAGTGTTCTTCAAGCTATCGGTTGACTTGAGTTGGTCCGTAAACTAGAAAGCTTCGCATGCACGTGCAGGCTTTCTGAAATCCAACGAATTAGCAATTTCACTAGCCATGCATTGGTTTTTGTGTTGTATTGATGACGGAAGCTGCTTTAGGCCTTCGACTGTCTTCTGGTGTTAATCCTTAGTAGAAGTATCGGTGCCAATGTTTTGTCTGATGGTGGTAGTTCTGGCTCAAGCCAATGGCGGTTTTAAACTTGATACTGATAGGTGACCGGTCCAGTTGAGGACTAAGCCGCGACACAATTTGCGTGTATCACTGCATCATGTATGCACTGCATCTTCAGGGCCAATGAATACACTATACAGATATATCCTAGTAGGCATATGGGTCAAAACTCAAATCAACCGTACAACCCCATATGGCCGAGGAAAGAGAAGCAGGCCACCCTCTGGTCCTTACCAAGTCAAAATATTGAAGTTGGATGCTGATGTGCTTTTGACCGTTATCCCAAAATCGGTCTAAAAATCCCTCCGAACAGTGACCCGTCACTGCTCAAAACCACCATATGGATGCATAGTGGCCTTTCTAACGCCACCATTATTGGCGGTCGCCCTCGCAGCCGCTGGCATGAAGGGGGTGGAATCAAATGTATGTGGTCCTCGTTACTGGCTGGTAATGGCCAAGCCTGCCACAACGATAAATCATGAATCTGTTATATAATGAAAAATTGCAATTGCCTAAAAACGTAGGAAATCGTTAAGTTGGAACGGAACGCCATAGGATGAACCTATGAGCAACATACCACCCCTATGACTAATCACGAATTGCCGTTCCTTTTGCCACGCGCCCTCCCCTACAGTAGTATCCCGGCGCAACAGCCAGCTAGGGGACTTGGATCACGTGACCACGCCTCTGGGTTTGCAATCAAGGAAGAACATGATAGTACGCCCTGCCACTTTCAAAGTCCACACGATTGGGAATTCTGAGTAGATAATATCCCTTTCTCTCGTAAGCATACGAGTGTCTGCTTGTATTACTAGGGAATGTGGTGCTCTGGACTCCAGAAGCCATTATGTTCAAGTGCGTGGTTTGTTTGAAGGAGACATGACAACAGAAGACTCCACAGCGAATGACCCTATTACGGAATCAGCAACAGAGCCGACGAACATGGCGGTTGATGTGAAAGAAAATGATACAAATGCCAATGATGTTGATGCAAAATCTCAGAAGGAACCCATGTCAACTGAACCAGCAGACACAAGTATATTCATCAACCCAACTTCCAATTTGGAGCCTGCTGCAGTAGAAAATTCCGCTCCCTCTATGGAGGAGAGGGTGCCTGTCATCACCGAAACAAAAACCAACCCTGCGGTAGTTGAAGAAGATTTGGAGGATGGAGAATTGAGCGATGGTGAAATAAGCGACTCCCCAACAGCCGAACAGTTGAGCAAACCAGCTGTGGTAGAATCGTCAAGTAGTAAGTAGCCCTGCTTTCTTGCTTGTTAATTTGTACGTTTGATATAACAAAATTTACAGACTATGGCACTAATATATCTGGCTGTGGCTCTAGCTTTGGTATATTTGCGGTGTAATGGTGTAGACTTCCCGGATTCGTTAAACCAATCCCATTCCAGGTGGGCATAAAGTGCTCACGATTATGCATAGAGTGTATACGACTGGGTTAAATGCCGTTCATATAATAATTTTTGGTCTCTTCTGTATATGGTCAGTGACCTCTATCAGTTACTCTACCTTTAGTGGAGACAGACACCCCTGTCACCTCCGCATCGGGTACTGGCAGTGAGCAAACAGAGATGATGCCCCCACCAACATTTGCCACCGACCGGACTGATCGTCGGAAATCATCAGAATCCTCTGATCCCGGGCAGACGGGAGGTGACACGGCTGAGTCATCGACCGCCAAGCCGGACACATCAGACAGCTCGAGCTCCGAGGATGAGGACCGCTCAGAGCGCAAGCGCAAGAAACGAGAGGCCAAAGAAAAGAAAAAGAAGGAACGCAAAAAAAGGAAACGAGAGAAGGAACGAGAGAAAGAAAAAAAATTGGTGCGTACTAAAAAATGGTCTGAACTCGCGTGTTTATGGGGAAATAAAGATTTAATGAAAAGGTGTTTGGGGAAGTATCAGCGTCGTAAGGAATTTGTGAGCATCTCTTCTCTGTGCTCTGCAGGCCAAGCGGAGAAAACATCATCACGATACAGCAGAGGATAGCTACGGCGAAGCACCCTGGCTAAGTGGTAGTGGTAACGGTATGATGTCCCCGCCAGGGGACCGCCGCTACAGCAGTGATCGCCGATACAGTGAGGTGAGAAAATATGAGTTTGTTTCGGCAGTCTGATGCACTTTGTAAAAAGAAGACTCATTTTTATTCACTCTTGTGGAACAATTTGATAAGTGTTATCCACTTTAAAAATAGCCTAATGATTTGTTTTTATAGGAGCGAAGCGCTCGTTACAGTTCACAGGAGCGGTCGCCACCAGGCCCATACGATTCTCCGCCTCGAGACCCCTATGACTCACCGCCATACGCAGACTCCAGTGATGACGAATATTCACAATCTCTCTACTCACTGGTTGGTGACCAGATGGTGGACCCAACTGTGTCAGCTCTTGAACGAGAGAACATGTTTAGCCATCAGCGCGGCGGTTTGACGCTAAGTAAGGTGAAAAAGATTATGAAAAGCAGAAAGTACTGGGAGAAAATGAAGCAGAAAGAGAAGGACGATAGACGAAGGGACGACCGACGCGGCGCTCGGCGTGGCCGTGAGCGAGAGGACCGTCCCAAATGCCGATTTTACGCTGAAGGGAAATGTCAAAAGGTTAGGTTACACCGTATTCTTTTCCCGATACACATTTTGACAAATAAGCCAAGGGTGTCCAAGGAAAATTTGGAGTTGTGTACTCACGACTAATTTTAGGTAAAAGAAGACAAATCTAGTCATGGTGAAAATTTGATGTAATGGTCTCTAAAGTTCGGTTTAAACGGCTTGCAGGGTTGTCGCTCCAGTCTGAAACAGACTTATTATAATATGGTTTACTCCAGTGGCGCACTCAATATTGTCAGTTGTGGCGTATTTGTTTCACTTGTTACATAGGTTCGTTCAACCGGCTCGAGTTTCTGGAATTTCACATTGATCTCCTGTTATTAAACCTCGTTTGAACCTGTTTTAGGCCGATCGCTGTCCTTACAGCCACAACTTCATCCCAGCAAAAAAAATGGAAGCTTGTAAGTTCTTTCTACAAGGTTATTGCGCGAAGGGTGATATGTGCATTTATCTACACAGTGAGGTTCCCTGTCGATTGTACCACACTGGCCAGAAATGCTTCAACGCAGAGAAGTGCAAATTCTCGCATGATCCGCTCACTGACTCTACACGCCCTTTGTTGGAGAAGGCAATCCGCCTTGAGGACACAGGAACTTTTAAACCTGACAAACCTAGTCTGCTCGGTAAGCACCTTCTTGTCTCAAGTCTGGCCTTCTACCACTGCTAGATCGTGATTCAGGCCAGGAGCTGCTGATTTCAGAGTTTCTCTCCATTGAACCAGAATGCATATAATGGCTATCTAGACTACTAGATCATCTGACCTTTGCCTATAGAAACTGACAAGTTGGTACAAACATCATTTCAATTTCAGTGGTGTGGTTTTTGTAGACCTTTGTAGTGTCAATCTTTCCTTCAAGGTACACCGCCCAAAAATAAGGACATTGGTATAGACTTTGACAGAGCGCAGAAGGAACATAATCAGTCCAAGTTTGGTGGAGTGGCGCCCTCTCAGTCAGGTTCGGTACTCTCGATATTTGACCTGGACCTCAAACCATCCGCAGACCTGGCCAAGAGGCTTAATGATGGCCTCTATGAAGAGCTTACTGCGCCACTCAGTGACTCAGACAATGAAAAGGAGCCATTCTCATCTCCTATCCACAGGTAAAGTGTGTTAGGTTATCGCTATGGATATTCGTAACAAAAAGAGTTAGTTAAAAACCTGTTCCATTGCTGTTTCTACATTAGATTGTACTTATCCAGTTTCGGTTTGGCATTCAATGCTACTATAGTCGGGGAAAGTTAAATACGCCGCCGGCATGTTTTTTGCTGTTTGTGGTCAAACCAATGGGTTCTCACGGTTGAAAGTTGATTCAATCTGTTTGCCAATGGTTCAGCATTGTGGTTCTTTTAGGATCGGATCGCGTAGACCACTACCATATGCCAAACTCGGTGGTACTAACCTGAAGATAGCCACTTGCCGTGTAAAATTTTTGGTCTAGTAGTCGA
>Ga0224501_10001118_pt1 | contig 20610 bp, 14 predicted proteins | sample SF_Oct11_sed_USG_4_FD_169105 | JGI IMG/M metagenome (GOLD analysis project Ga0224501, IMG submission 169105) | Sediment microbial communities from San Francisco Bay, California, United States - SF_Oct11_sed_USGS_8_1 | ecosystem: Environmental > Aquatic > Marine > Sediment | place: USA...
TGCTAACCGAAAAACAGGAGAAGATGGCGATTGGTTTTACTAAGTATCGGATAAGAATCGAAAAGCTCGAAGCCGAAGCCCACAAATTACTCTGTGAATTGAGTGTTTCGACCCCTTGGTTTGCCTTGTATAAAGGTTTTACCCGTGAATGCTATCGAGTTTTGAAGAAATATTATGGTAAAAACCAAGAACTACTCAATAAGACTCTTACTGAAATTATCGAGCGTTGGCAGAAAGAAGGGTTAAAGGAAGGTGTCTTATTAAAGTTAAAAGACAAAATCATCTCCGTCTTCGGAACAATGAGGTTAAAAGGAGAAATATAAATTTCTACCGCTTATTGTCTCGTTTGGCATAAAGAATAGGTATAAACAACATTTATAATCCTCCTAAAGTATTGACATTATAAACAAGGTAATTAATATTACTCGATGGATTATCGTAAGTTAATCCTCTTTGGAGGAATGAAGTGACTGCTCGAGTCTTTGGACTCGGTCGGGTCCTCATCAAAAGCCTCCCAATCCTTAAACCTTATCAATTAGATAAATCCCTTAAAAACTTAAAACAACAACCTTTACCACAAAAAATAATTTTATGCTTTCGTGATAATTGGTCTCGCCAATCAATTTCTTTTTTGTGCTTTCGTGGTCTTTCGTGTTTATTCGTGGTTTCTTCGCTTTTGGCTCGACCGACACTTGGCATTGCGTGGTTAATGGTATGAAGAAAAAAGGAGGAAATATGGCAAATCATGAAAAGATGTGGCAAGAACTTGGGCTCGATGTCGAACTTCATAACGAGCTTTTAAAATCAATTGACCGAACTTTCCAGCAAACCGTCGGTGCGCAAAAGAATCGACCCGAAGGTATGAAATACTTTGATAATGTGCTTCACGAATCACACGGCGGTCGGGTTGCCGAATTGCTTGATGTTAAAGCAAAAGGTAATAAAGTCATTGGCACTTTCTGTATCTACGTGCCAGACGAAATTGCTATGGCGGTGGACATAACACCGATTGCCCTGTGCGGGGGCACAAATTTTTCGGTACCTTATGCTGAAAAGATGTTTCCCCGCGACATCTGTCCTTTGGTTAAATCGACCCTTGGGCTTGCCTTCTCAAAAACCTGTCCATATGCACCAATCAAAAATATGGCAGTTGGTGAAACAACCTGCGATGCCAAGAAGAAAACATGGGAAATTTTAGCCGGCAAAGTCAATTTTCATGTGATGGAAGTTCCCCAGAAAAAAGAAGAACCGGATATAAAACTCTGGCACAAGGAAGTCAGGGAGTTTAAGGATAAAGTTGAGGGATTAGCCGGTAAGAAGGTTGAGAGCAAAAGACTGGCAGAAACGATTGAGATTATGAATGACAAGCGCCGGGCATTACAAAAACTGAATGAACTTAGAAAACATGACCCGCCTCCAATCAGCGGGCTTGATGCTTTGGTCGTCATGCAAGCAGCACTCAATGACGAACCGGTCCGGTTCACCGAAACACTGAATCAATTGAATGATGAACTTGAGGAACGAATCGAAAAGGGAATTTCGCCCTTTACCAAAGGCGTAAAACGGATAATGATTGCTGGCTGCCCGGCGGTGATGGGCAACTGGAAGGTTCACTGGCTGGTTGAGACCAGTGGTGCGGCAATAGTGGGGGATGAAACCTGCACTGGCAGCCGCTACTTCGAGAATCTGGTTGATGAAACGGCTAAAGATTTAGTCGGACAGCTTTCAGCCCTGGCTGAACGTTATATGAAGATAAATTGTGCCTGTTTCACCCCAAATACCGACCGAATCGAAGGTGTGGTTAAGAAAGCAAAAGAATCCAATGTCCAGGGCGTGGTCCAATACATACTCCAGTACTGCCACGGCTACAATGTTGAAGCGATAAGGGTTGACGGTGCACTGAAGCAAGCTAACATTCCCAGCCTCAAGATTGAAACCGATTATTCAGAAGAAGATGTTGGTCCTTTAAGAACCAGGGTCGAAGCATTTTTAGAAAGATTAGGATAAGGAGGATTTATCCGGGTAGCTGGCATCGATATCGGCTCAAGAACAATTAAGGTTGTGATACTCAATAATTCGGGACTTTCGGATTTCCGAATTACTGATACCGGGACTGACCCGCTTACTAATTCCAGGAATATCTTGAAAGATTTTAAATTCGATACAATCGTTGCTACTGGTTATGGTCGTCATCTTGCCAAAGCCCATCTTGGCTGCCCGGTCATCACTGAGATTAAGGCATATGCGCTGGGTGCCCATTCGCTATTCCCTCAATGCCGAACCGTAATTGATATTGGTGGTCAGGACAGCAAAATAATTAAGGTTAAAGATGGGCTGGTCGAGGATTTCGAGATGAATGACCGCTGTGCGGCTGGTACTGGTAAGTTTCTTGAGGTTATGGCACATACTCTTGGTTATACTTTAAATAATCTTGGGGAAGAAGCTTTAAAAGCAGAAGGTTCGGTTCCTATCAGCTCGATGTGTACGGTCTTTGCCGAATCCGAGGTGATTTCACTCATCGCAAGAGGTGAACAACCAAGGAATATCGCATTAGGACTGCACGAATCAATTTTAAATCGTTTGATGTCAATGCTGGGTAGGGTTGGTTTTGAAGACGAGGTTGTCTTTGCCGGCGGTGTGGCAAAGAATCGGTGCATTGCTGCTTTACTTGGAAAGAGATTAAGAAAGAAAATCTTAATTCCCCAGGAACCCCAGATTGTTGGGGCATTGGGTGCGGCTTTATTATCAGATAAACAAAGGAGGTAATATGAAATACATAAAAGACTATACTATCAAAGACGTCCAGGACGTGTATGACGGTCCGGGTGGACTGCTCTGGGAAGCAGTGATGGGTGAACAGATTCATTCAGGCGGACCAGAAACCACTGATTTCCTAGCTAAAAAACTTGGACTGAAAAAAGGTCAAGTGGTGCTTGATATCTGCAGTGCACTGGGTGCACCAGCCAGACATTTGGCAAGCAAATATGGGGTTATGGTTAAAGGTGTCGATGCGACCAAGACTATGTTGCAAAAGGCGATAGAAAGAACCAAAGCGGCAAAACTTGACAACATGATTGAATACTTTGAAGCGAATGCAATGGACCTTCCTTTCAAGAAAGAGACTTTTGATGTAGTCTGGGGACAAGAGGCATGGTGTTATGTAACAGATAAGAATCGACTGCTACAGGAAGCTTATCGCGTGCTCAAGCCAGGTGGCATGATTGGATTTACTGATTGGATTATTACCGGTAAGATAACCCAAGTCGAACTTGACCCTTTATACGATTCAATGGCTTTTCCTTATATGGAAACCTTTGAAGGTTATCAGGAACTGCTCAAGAAAAATGGTTTTAAGGTGGTTGAAGCATTAGACCAGACCGATGAGTTTACCAAATGTTTTGACCAGTATTATGATATGGTGCATGTTCAGTTGAAACCGAATATCATGCAGAACTTTGGCAAGGACTTGTTTGATTTTGCCTCTAATTTAGTTACAATATGGCAAAAAGCAGCTCATGAGCATAAGGTTGGACGCGGATTCTTTATCGGAAAGAAATGAAGTAAATATAACGAATAAAACCGGGGGTTCAGATTCAGTCTTAACCCCCGTTTTCTTTATGAGGAGGGATATTGGATTTTGATAATATAAAAAAAGCAGTAGTTGATATGGAGGTTGAAAAGGTTAAAGACCTCGTCACCAAATTACTTAAGAATAAACGACTACCTGAAGAGATATTAGAAAAAGGATTGATTGCCGGAATGAAAGAAGTAGGCAGGCTTTTCTCATGTAAGGAATATTTTGTGCCAGAAGTTTTAATGGCTTCTGAGGCATTTTATGCTGGATTTGACCTGGTGAGCCCGTTAATCAAAACTAAACAAATGAAAGAAAAAGGGAAGATTATAATTGGGGTGGTCGAAGGTGACATTCACGATATCGGTAAAAATATCGTTAAAGTGATGCTGGAAGCTTCGGGTTATCAGGTGGTCGATTTAGGCAAAGATGTACCGACCGAAATATTTGTCGATTCGGTAACCAGAGAAAATCCAAAGATTTTAGCGATGTCAGCACTGATGACAACAACAATGATGAAAATGAAAGATGTGGTTAAGAGTCTTGAGCATAAGAAACTACGAAATAAAGTGAAGGTGATAATTGGCGGTGCACCAGTCAATGAAGATTTCGCTAAAAGAATTGGTGCCGATGGTTATGGCGAAGATGCCTCCGCCGCAGTTAGCTTAGTCGAGGCGCTTATCGGTGAATAAAATAAGTCGAGTTATTAGACGGGAAGAGAAATTAGCCGTTTTTCCGATTGCCTGTGCTGACCATTGTGCGCATTTGCTTAACATGAATTATAGCGAAGTAGCAAGTGACGGTACAAAACTGGCACGGGCTTTGGAACACGGTTATCGGATATATCAATATGATATGGTTTTAGTCTTTTCTGATCCTTATGTCGAGGCACAAGCTTTGGGCTGTCCGGTCAAGTTTTCACCGTCGCCAACTCTGCTCGGTCCAAGGTCGAATCAAAGTATTGACCGAACCGAAGAAATTATTAAAGCGGCGGAAATTTTAAAGCGAAAGGTTGATGTTCCGGTTTTTGTATCAATCAAAGGACCGTTTTCATTAGCATCTTTCTTAGTCGGCATTGAGGAATTTCTAAAAAATTTGTTAGCGAATGAAGAAACAACAAGCAATACTATCAACACGGCATTAGAATTTCAGATAAAGTATCTTGAGAGGTTGCTTAAACTTGGAGTAAATATCTTTATCGGCGATCCGGTTGCATCTTCGAGTGTCATCTCACCCAAACTATTTGAACGATTTGCTTTTGAGCCACTTCTAAAATTAATTAAAAAAATTAAAGAGAAAGAATTAATCGCCGGCGTGCATGTTTGCGGTGATACCAAGCCAATAATTCCGATACTCGACGAACTCGGTGCCGATATTTTGAGTATCGAGGATATAACACCTAAAACCAGAACTTTAAAAATGGGTGGAGTTTCAACTGAGACAATATTTTCCGGCAACCAGACCAAAATTGAAGAAGAGATTAAACAAGCCCTAATTGAGTCATATCTCATTCTTGCCACTTCTTGTGATGTGCCAATGGAAACCGATTCGAAAAATATAAAGTTAATGATGGAGATTGCTGGTGCCTACAGTAACGATTAAAAATTTCGGTAAATTTTATATTAAAGGTCGAAAGACCCTTCTCGATTTTTTGGTTGATAAAAACATTCCGATTAATGCTTCTTGCGGCGGTAGAGGTCGTTGCGGTTTATGCCGTGTTAGAATTCAGAAACCGCCGCCGCCTAACGATATCGAAGCGTTACTTATTTCAGAAAAATTACTGAAAAATGACTATCGGCTTGCTTGTCAAAAGCAAACTAGTGAAGATATCGAATTATTTATGCCTAAGGTTAAAGCAAAGAAAACGGCAAAAAAGGAAGGTTTTGGATTAGCTTTGGATTTAGGGACGACTACAATTAAAGCTGGGCTGGTCGATTTGAAATCAGGAAAAATAAAAGACAAAACAACCGTCTTTAACCCCCAGAATAGTCTGGGTGGTGATGTGATGACGCGTATCAGTGCTGCAGTTGAAGGGAAGTATAAACAATTAAGAGAGTCGCTCCTATTCGGAATCGAGATAGCAAAAGAAAAAATCGGTATTGCTAAACCTATCTTTACCACAGTTGTTGGTAATCCGGTTATGCTATCTTTTTATCTTAATAAACCGGTTTCCGGTTTGAGTCGTTATCCATTTAGAAGCGCGATAAAAGAAAGCACGTTTCTAAAAAATCCAACACGTTACGTTTTCCCAATAATTGGCGGATTTGTCGGCGGGGATACGATTGGCGGTATTTTAGCCAGTAATAAATACCAAAGAGAAGGAATTTTTCTGTACATCGACCTTGGGACTAATGGCGAGATTGCAGTTATTAAAAAAGATAAAATCGTTGCACTTTCAGCTGCTGCCGGACCAGCCTTCGAAGGAGTCGGCATCAGCAGTGGCAGCCTGGCAGTTGCTGGGGCGATTGACCGAATTACTTATAATAAAGGATTTCGTTTTCGTACAATAAATAATAAAAAACCAATTGGGATTTGTGCTTCGGGTTTAATTGACCTGCTTGCCTTACTGCTCAATCTGGGTTGGCTTCAAGAGGACGGTCGGTTGATTAAAAAGATTGAAATTGATGGCTTCGGAATTAACCAGGACGATATTAGAAAACTACAGCTGGCAATTGGTGCAATCCATACCGGAATCGAAGTGCTTTTGGCGAAACTGGGAGTGAAGCCATCCGAAATTAAAGAAGCGATTCTTACCGGAGAATTCGGTTCTTCGCTCAATTTGGAATCATTAACCAAAACCGGACTTTTACCCAATGGGATAAAGCAACTTAGATTTGAGCCGGATTTACCATTGCAAGGGGCGATTATGGTTCTACTCGGTAATGATGCACTCGAGCGAGTGGAAAAGATTAAAAAGCTGAGTGAGCATCTGGAACTTGCCCTTGAACCCGATTTTCAAAAGAAATTTGTTTCTAATCTAAAATTAACATCATGGAGTTAATTGGTTATACCTGTTCTTATACTCCGGTCGAATTATTAGCCGCGACTGGTTTTAAACCATACCGTTTGCTCCATGGTAATGTCGGATTCATAACCCTAGGCGAGAAGTCGGTAAGAGTAGATGCTTGCCCATTAGTAAAATCCAATCTTGGCTACATCATGGCTAATCAGAAAAAATTCGCCGCGGTCGTCGGTTCTACTGGTTGCGATATGGCAAGAAGGATGTTCGATGTGCTTAAGGAATTGACTAACATCCCAGTTTATTTATTCAATAATCCCCGGACCGATAAACCTACGATTTTTTATGATGAGATTGACTGGTTGGCGGGTGAACTTGAATGCCTGTCAAACAAAAAAATTAATTCCGAGATACTAGGTACCGAAATTGACCGATGGGAAAATGCTCGAAACCGATATCGTCGACTTGACCAAAAAAGAGCTTCGAACCCATCATTAATTTCAACTGCCGATTTTCATCGGGCGGTAATGAACTATCATAAAGGCGAGATTGGCTCTGCAATTAATATAAACGAAAATCAATCTGATAAACCAAGAATTTATTTGCTGGGCAGTTCAATTCCCTATGAAGCTAACCAAATTCTCGAATTGCTGGAATTGGATTTGGCAATAGTCGGTGATTTTAATTGCGGCATTTCCCGGTTTTTAAATATAAATATTAAAGAAAAAAGTTTAAATGGTATCAAGGTGGCTTATTATAATCAGCCGCCCTGTATCTTTAAAAGACCAAACCAACCGTTTTATGAATTTATTGGCACTCAGATTAAAGAATTAGAGTGTAAGGGAATAATTGCCTGGACACTGGACTATTGTGACAGTTATGAGTTCGAACTAAAAAGAATCGGAAGGATTTTTGAACTTCCTGTGTTACGAATTAGAAGTGACCTTTCTTTTCAGAATCTTAGTCAACTTAAAACGAGGATTGGCGCTTTTGCCGAGATGCTGGCTTAAAGAATTTATGAAATCAACCTGGTTTGAAGTTGCAAGACCCCAGAAGATTGACTTGAACGATTGGAGTCAACATTTTAGATTGGTCAGGGACGAGCAGATTAAGGAATTTAATTACTATCACAATCCTGAATGGGGTATTTATCTTTCACCACCCGCCACTTTTATGGTCTACGGCGCAAGAGAACTTAAACGTCTGAAATTTGACAATTCACTGGCTAGCCTGAGAATGTGGGGTTTTGTCTTTAATGAATCAGAACGATTATTTAGAGCAAAACAGATGGGTAAGAGAGTCATTGCGACAATGGGTGACCTTGGAACCGTACCGGTGATTATTATGGCTTTTCCGAATTGCATCCCATTTTATCCAGAATGTATTTGGTGGACACCTTTCTTCAAAGAATCGACTGTTCTGCTTGATACAGCGACTGAACTGGGCATTCCTGAAGCCGCCTGTTTTTCCAAAGCCACTTTAGCCGCATTCCATAAAAAAGCTTATTTTCCAAAACCCGATTTAATTTTTGCCTCGACCGGTGCCTCCTGTGATGACTATTCTTGTATTATGCAACTGGTAAATGATTTGGGATATGAGATGCTCTGGCTTGAAATACCATTTCGCCGCCACAATGATGAGCAATATCCAGACCGGTTTGAAGAATATCTGATTAGTGAATATGAACGAGTATGGAATAAAATGGTTGAGCTGACTGTTATCAATGATAAAACCGGATTAATCCCAAGTATCAAAAAAGCAAATCGGTTAAGAAGTTTGGCTGAAAGAATTAAGCAATTAACCTATGAAGCACCAATCACGCCCTTGCCCGCACTTGAGTTGATGACCATCGAATTCGGTAATCTATATGGGTATGCCGATCTTGATGAGTGGCTGGATATTGTTGAGATGATTAATGAAACGGTTGCCAAAAGAGTTGAAAAGGGGATAGGAGTTCTCAAACAAAATGCAATACCGATCGCTTGGATTACGCCATCGGCCGATCCATTGCTTTTAAATCTGGTTGAGGATTGTGGTTTACGAATTGTTGGAACCGAATATGTTATTAACCAAGCTTTAGTACCGATTGAAGAAAATGTTGAACCATTTAGGGCTTTAGCCAGGTCCTTCATGAAGGCATCACTGATTGGTTCAACTCAAGAGCGTATCAAAAGGATCATTGAAGGAGTAAAAAACGAACGAATCAAGGGAGTGTTGGTCACCAATATGTTAGGTTGTTCTCATTGTGCAATGGAGACAAGACTCATTGAAAAGATGCTTAGCAAAGTACCAGTGCTTTCAATCGATGTGCCGGTACCATTTGGTATCACCGAGCAGTTAAGAACAAGAATTGCTGCGTTTGCGGAGACATTACGATGACCGAAATCTTAAATCCACGAGAGAGATTCGGCTTGCTGGTTATTGATGAGAAGCCAGACCGTTGTAATATTATCCCGCTTATTACATCACATGCCGCAACGGTGGCCGGAATTAAATTAAAAGAATATTACACCGATGGTGAAGCAATGGCAAAGGCACAAATCACAGCAATTGAAGAATATGAACATGATGCAATATCAATCTTCTCCGAAGTGGGGATCATTGCCGAAGCGATGGGTTCAGAATTTAACTATCCAGATGATGACCTGCCGGTGCTTCGGATTCCAGCCCTGACTAAATTTGACATCGACAAATTGAAAATTCCTGACCCGAATAAAGATAGCAGGCTGCCAGTTTACCTGGAAGCGATTGAATATGCTTATTCAGCAGTCGGTGATAAAATCCCGATTCTGGCTTATGTTCCAGCACCATTCACCACCGGTATGATGCTTTCTGACCCAAACCAGTTCCTATTGGATACAATCCGAAATCCTGAACAAATCAAAAAGATTATTGAAATCAGTCTTGAAGCGGCAATTGAATTCTCTTACGAAATAATCAATGCTGGAGGTCTCCCGATTCTGGTTGACCCATTGGCTTCGGGAAGTGTTATTAGTCCCAAGGCATATCAAGAATTTGCCCTGCCCGGTGAACAAGGTTTAATTAAATTTCTACATCGTTATGATTTTGATGTGATTCTTCATATTTGCGGCGATACGACTCCAATTCTTGATTTACTTCTTTTAACTGGCGCTGACTTAATTAGTCTGGATAAGGTCGAATTAAACCTGGCGATTGAGAGATTAGCCCCAAAAATGCGGATTATTGGCAATTTTAATACTACAAAGCTTGGTTTTGGTTCTCCGGATGGAATTGCTAGTCAAGTAAGAGAAATGGTTAAACACGGAATCAAGGCAGAAAAAGGCTATATTGCATCAACCGGCTGTGAGGTTCCGATAAGAGCGCCAACTGGAAATGTTAAGGTTTTTATTTCAGCTGCGAAGGAGGCAGGATGGTTCTTGGATTAGACATTGGTTCCTGTTATACCAAAGGTATATTATTTGATGGTGAAATTAAGAGTAAAGTAGTCGTAAAGACTTCATTCAAACCAAAATTGGCGATTGAAGCAGTAAATAAATTATTAACCGATTATGACCGAATCGCAGCTACTGGTTATGGTCGAGAATTGGTTATTAATCCTGATTTGGTAATTACTGAAATTACTGCTACAGCTCGAGGATGCATGTTTATAAATCCTTCGGTCCGAACGATTATCGATATCGGCGGGCAGGACAGTAAAGTGATAAAAGTTTTAAATGGTAAAGTTGAGCGTTTTGTGATGAATGACCGCTGCGCTGCCGGAACCGGCAATTTTATTGAGAAGATTGCCCAGTCTTTGGAATTGACACTTGAAGAATTTGGCAAACAGGCGTTAAAATCAAATCATCCAGAACAAATTGATTCTTTATGTGTGGTGATGGCAGAAACCGAAATCTTAAGCCTGGTCAGTGAAGGTAAAAAACTTGAGGATATCGCAGCTGGAGTTATTGATTCCCTGGTGCGAAGGATTGTTGGTATTGGTAGTCAGATTGGAATTGAAGAACCAATTATCTTCTGCGGGGGCGGGGCATTAAATCCAGGTTTAGTAAAAGCAATGAAAAGAATTTTGGGAAATCTAACCATTCCGGCCAATCCTCAATTCATCGGCGCACTCGGCGCCGCAGTATCTCTTAGTTGATAACTAAGGTATTCAAAGCCAAAGTATAAACATCTAAGTTAATATCGGTTGACCTATTTCAGAAACAACTTGTTATAACTCTATCTAAATAATTTCTGATGTTCATAAAAATCATGTGAAAATTTATAATTAATTGTGCATGCAGATAATTTTATAAGAAAACTCTCCGCACAAAGACGGTAATTGACTTCTGGTTTTGGGTATCTATAATCGCTTGATTCACCAGAAAATACACAGACTAAAAACTTGACATTTGAATTTTTTTAATTATAATTAAATATCCCGAAAGGGGAGGTAAATAAGGGAGGTATGATTATTATTAACAATTTAATAGCCACTATACCCATAAAAGTTTTGCAAATTTGCTGTTTCTTTTTTCAAAAAATTAAAAGGATTAGCAGTTACTCATCAGGGGCTAGCGAGCAAGTTTTTCTAATTAAATTTCAACCAGGAGAGAATTAAAAGTTTGTAAAGCTATATAGGTGATATGATGGCGGAAAATAAAAACCGAGAGAAACTAACAAACGAGTTATTAGATTGGCCTAAATGGTTCCCTCAAATAGGCGAAGTCGAATCGGATAAAAACCAAGATTATGAAGTATTAAAAAACTATGAGAAACAATATAGAAATCTATTCGAAACCGCACCGGATGGGATTATAGTGGTTAACACCGATGGTATTATTACATTATGCAATGATACTTTTGCCAAAATGATCGGTCTTACGAAAAATGATATTTTAGGTAAACATTTTTTGAAAATCCCGACCCTAAAGTCGAATGATGTTGAAAAATATTTTAATATTTTTAAGTCTATACTGAATAGGGAAACAACCAGTCCCATCGAGTTTTCCTGGATACATTCTGATAAAACCAGACATTCCGCCGAGGTGCGTTTTAATTTATTGGAAGAGGCGGGAATCATATTGGGTATCCAAGCAATCGCAAGAGACGTTACTGAACAAAAGATTAAATACGAACAAATCAGAATTGCAGTGGAACAGTTGTATCAAGTGCAGAAACTGGAAACAATTGGTATGATGGCCGGTGGTATCGCTCACGATTTTAATAATCTACTGGCGGCAATTTTAGGCAATATATCCTTGGCGAAGATGATAATGACTCCTGAAGAAAAGGTGGCTAATATATTGACAAAAGCAGAGGAGGTTTCACTTCAAGCAAAAGAATTAATGCAGCAATTACTCACTTTGACTAAAAGTGGTAAGCCCGAAAAAAAGTTGATTTTTATTAAAAAATTAATAAAGGAAGCGACTGATTTAGCTTTAAGAGGATCAAATATTAACTACGAATTTTCAGCCCCGGCGTCAGTATTACCAGTTGAAATTGATGAAGGACGTCTTATTCAAATTATCAATAATATTATTATTCATTCTAAGAAAGGGATGCCGGAAGGTGGTACAATTAAAATTTGGGCAGAGAATGTTACGATTACAGAAAACGATAGTCAGAATTTAGAAAAAGGAATTTATGTTAAGATATCGATTAGAGACCAAGGAGCTGGCATAACCAATGAAAATCTTGAACAAATTTTTGCCCCATTTTTTACAACCGAATCGGATAGAGATTTTCTTGGATTAAAAATTGCTCATTTAATAGTTAATGAAAATGCTGGACATTTCGCGATTGAAACTAAAAAAGGAATCGGCACGACCTTTGATATTTATTTGCCGGCTTGCTTTAAGGAAATTCCGGTAAAAGATTCTGTAAAAGAAGATATCAAAAAAATATCCCTTGATAAGAGGTGTGGGAAAATTCTGGTGATGGATGATGAAGAAAATGTTCGGGTAACAGTTGGTTCAATTTTAAACCATTTTGGTTACACCGTTGAATTTGCTGGCAATGGCTTGGAAGCGATTGAAATTTATAAAAAAGCCAAGGAGTCTGGAAAACCATTTGATGCGGTTATTGCCGATTTAACAATCCGAGGGGGGGCGGGAGCTAAAGAAATAATTCAAGAACTTTTGAAAATCGACTCCAATGTGAAGACTCTTGTTACGAGCGGTTATTCGAACGATCCGTTAATCCGGGAACCAAGAAAGTATGGTTTTAGCGGTGTTGTTGTTAAACCCTATCAGGTTGAAGATGTGCTTGATGCATTGGGGCGAGTGCTAAATGAGAGAAATGAGAGTAAATAGGTTTTTATTAATTAGTCGATTTATATCAGGAATTCCTTTACCAAATAAACAGGAGCTGCGGTGAGATTATTTTTAAGAATTTTACAAAGGGGTTCAATCAGAACCAGGCTTGCTTTTGTGATTACAATGTTGATTGGCTTAATTTCGCTTTTCATATTCTTTTATTTTCCTTCTAAACTCGAGCGGCAACAACTCGAAACGATTGCCGCAAAAGCAAAAAGTATTTCGGATATGACTGCGTTTAGTATTAGTTCAGCCCTATTGTCTCAAGATACAAAGAGTATAAAAGAAGCCTTGGATGCTTCCAAACAGAATAGAAGTCTTGTTTATATTGCAGTGACCAACGACTCAAATCGAGTGATTGAGTCTTTTAAGGATTATAGTGCGTTTGATGGTGACATTGCCGGAACGGCCGGGAATTGGCAGACCCATATTGGGAGCCAGATTGGTGATATTTACCGGGTAACAACGACGATTAAGTCGGATAGCAAGGAAATCGGGAGACTCTTTTTAGGTTTTTCCTTAAAAGAATTGCGCAGAGAGATAAAGCGAAGCCAAACTACTATTGCCTTGGTCAGTCTTGTCCTCTTTCTGATCGGAATGATTTTCGTATTTGGTATCAGCACGGCGATAACTAATCCTTTACGCAATATTGTGAAAACGGTTGAGCGGATTGCCCAAGGTGATTTGGCTCAGAGGGCTCAAATTTCTTCGAATGACGAAGTCGGGCATTTGGCAAAATCGCTCAATCTAATGGCGGAGAATTTGCAGTCGGCTTATCAAGAATTAGAAGAAATGAATCGAACTTTAGAGAGAAGAGTTAACGAGCGAACCAAGGAATTACAACAGGAAATAAACGAACGCAGACAGACTGAAGTAGCGCTACGTGAGAGTGAAGAGAAATACCGGACAATATTTGAGGGTTCCCGGGATTCGATTTATATAACTACTCGAGACGGTAAAATCGTAAGCGTTAACGAGGCATTGTTAACAATGTTTGGCTTTGCCAGAGAAGAAGTTGACCAGCTGAATTCTCAAGAATTCTATGCCAACCCGGAAGACCGAATTAGGTTTCAAGAGGCGGTCGAAGAAAAAGGATATGTGAAAAACTTCGAAGTCAAATTACTGAAAAAGGATGGAACACCAATGGACTGTCTAATCACTGCTACGGCATGGCGTGACAAAGGCGGAACCCTTTTAGGATACCACGGTATAATGATTGATATCACCGAGCGTAAACGGCAAGAGGAAGAATTAAGATTACTTAAAAAGCAGATGGAATTTATTTTGGGCGTCACGAAAACAGGCTTGAATATTATCGATTCAGAGTTTAATGTCCGCTATGTAGATCCGGAGTGGGCAAAAATATACGGTGACTACAAGGGCAGGAAATGCTATGAGTACTTTGTGGGTAAAAATGAAGTATGCATGAATTGTGTAATCGCGCAAGCATTAAAGACCAAAATGATGGTTGTAAAAGAAGGAATTCTGCCAAAGGAGAATAACCGACCAATTCAGATAGTAACCGTACCGTTCCAAGATGAAAAAGGAGATTGGTTATTTGCCGAAGTGAATGTGGACCTAACTGAACGCAAGCGTGCCGAGAAAGCCTTGAAGGAAAGTGAAAGAAGATATCGTCAGTTAGTCGAACTTGCCCAGGAAGGTATTTGGTTAATTGACGCCAATGCCATCACGACATTTGTTAATCCTCGAATGGCTGAAATGTTAGGTTATACTGTGAAAGAAATGATTGGAAGACACCTGTTTTCATTCATGGACGAACAGGGTATTGAAATTTGTAAGTCGAATATCGAAAGGCGTAAAAAGGGTATTAGAGAACAGCACGATTTTGAATTTATTCGCAAAGATGGAAGTAGAATTTATACGAGTTTAGAAACAAATCCGGTTACCGATAACGATGGTAAATACCTAGGGGCATTAGCGGTGGTGGCTGACATTACCGAACGCAAATGCGCAGAAGATGCGCTACGCAAGGCTAACCGTTCCCTGAAAGTTCTCATCAGTTGTAACGAGGTGCTGGTTCGTGCTACCGAAGAAACAGACTTGCTAAATGAAATATGTCGGCTAATTGTAGAAATTGGTGGCTATCGTCTGGCTTGGGTAGGCTTCGCTGAGCAAGATGATGGAAAAACGGTGAAGCTGGTGGCAATGGCAGGACGCGAGGCTGATTATTTTAAGAACTTGAAAATTACTTGGGCTGATACTGAACATGGTCAAGGACCTTCCGGGACTGCGATTCGAACCGGTAAGCTTTGTGTTATTAAAAATATCGAGACTTTTCCTAATTACGTGCCTTGGCGGGCTCATGCGAACAAGCTTGGCTTCATATCAGCAATTGCCATTCCTCTGATTAATCAGAACAAGCCATTCGGAGTGCTGAATATCTATTCCAGCGAGCCGGATGCATTTAATGCCGAAGAAGTGAAATTGCTATCCGAACTGACGGATGATTTAGCGTATGGCATAGTCTCACTACGCACGCGCGCCGAGCAAAAACGGGCAGAAGCCGAGATAATAAAATTGAACGAGGAACTTGAACAAAGAGTAAAAGAAAGGACAGCAGAACTGGAACAGGCCTATGAGCAGTTAAGGCTTACGAGAGAACAGTTCTATCAAGCACAAAAGATGGAGTCGATTGGAATCCTGGCCGGAGGCATTGCCCATGATTTCAACAACCTGCTTGCCACGATAATGGGTAATATTTCTCTGGCAAAGATGATGACAAAACCTGAAGAAAAGATATTTCAAATATTGACCAGAGCCGAGAATGTATCATTGCGGGCTAAAGATTTGACCCAACAACTACTGACCTTTTCTAAGGGTGGAGCGCCGATGAAAAATGTTACTTTGGTATCCAAGATTTTAAAAGAGGCGGCAAATATTGCTTTACGAGGTTCTAAGGTCAGTTGCGAATTTTCGGTCACGGATGAAATCTGGCCGGTAGAAGTTGATGAGGGACAACTTATCCAGGGCATTAATAATATGATAATTAACGCTGACCAGGCGATGCCCAAAGGCGGTAAAATTAAGGTGTGGGCTGAGAACATTAAAATTAATGAAAAGAGTAGTTTACCATTAGAGGCCGGGAATTATGTGAAGATTGCGATTCAAGACCGAGGTGTCGGCATACCCGAAGAAAATCTTTCGAAAATATTTGACCCATTTTATAGCACAAAACCAAGAGGAACTGGGCTCGGGTTAACCACAGTTTATTCAATTATCAAGAAACACAATGGGCATATCGCTGTTGAATCGGAAATCGGGGTCGGCTCGACTTTCTATATCTATCTCCCGGCTGCCAATACAGGGATTTCGGTAAAGCGAGATGTATCCCAAAAATCGGAAGCGCAACTAATTGTTAAGAGCAAAGGAAAAATCCTGATAATGGATGATGAAAAGAGCGTTCTCGAAACAGTTGCAGCAATTTTGACACATTTCGGTTTTGCGACAGAATGTGCAAAAGACGGTTTGGAGACAATAAGCCTTTACCAAAAGGCTAAAGAATCAGGTCAACCATTCGATGTCGTGATAATGGATTTAACAATTAAAGGTGGAATGGGTGGCAAGGAAGCCATCAAAGAACTACTTAAAATCGACCCTCGGGTTAAGGCGATCGTTTCGAGCGGATACTTTAATGACCCGATAATGGCTGATTTTAGAAAATATGGTTTCAGCGGTGTGGTTGCCAAACCCTATAAGGCTGAGGATATTATCAAAACATTGAATCAAGTATTATCGGCGATTAATAAAAAATCTGAACCTTTAACAATTAGTAAAAATTAAGTTTTATAAGCTTTATTATCATCAGAAATTAAAATCAAAGTTTATAGAGAATTAATATAGTCCTAAGTAGCCAATAGCTTGACATAGGATTTACCATCAATAAAATTTATTAAGTTTTGGAGTTAAGGCGTGGGCTTTTCAAAATTCGTACGAATTAACTCCTTTAAACATTATTTTTAATATGATTTATGATAAAGAATACGATGTGATTGTTATCGGCGGTGGCCATGCTGGTATCGAAGCCGCTTTAGCCGCAGCGAAAATGGGTTGTTCCACTTTACTATTAACAACGAACTTGGACACAATTGGTCTAATGTCATGTAATCCGGCAATCGGCGGTATCGGTAAAGGTCAATTGGTAAAAGAGCTCGATGCATTAGGTGGCGAGATGGCAAAAGTGACCGACCAAACTGCAATCCAGTTCCGTCAACTCAACACCAAGAAAGGACAAGCGGTTCGTTCGTCGCGGGTTCAAACTGACCGGCAAAGTTATCGTCTAATGCTTCGAGAAGTTTGTGAACATCAGCAGAATTTAGAGTTGAGACAAGGGACTGTAGCGAAAATCATGGTTAAAGGTAAGAATCCGCTTAAGGCGAATGGGGTCAGGACTGAGTTAGGCGAAGAATTTGAAAGTAAAACGGTGATTCTTGCCCCAGGAACGTTTCTTAATGGTTTGATTCATATCGGGCTTCAAAGTTTTCCAGCAGGACGCATCAACGAAGCACCATCAAACCTTTTGGCTCAGCATTTAGTTGAATTGGGGTTTGAACTAAAACGTTTTAAGACTGGTACCCCAGCCCGGCTTGATGGCAGGACGATTGATTTTAATAAATTGGAACCACAATTTGGGGATGAGCCACCGACACCATTTTCCTTCTGGACAAAACAAAAGGTCAAAAATCTTATGCCTTGCTACATTACCTATACGAATTCAAAAACGCATAGAATCATTAAATCCGGACTCGACCGCTCGCCTTTATACACCGGAAAAATTAAAGGAACCGGTGTGAGGTATTGTCCATCAATCGAAGATAAAATCGTAAAATTTCCCGACCGCGACCGTCATCAAATTTTTATTGAACCAGAAGGAACCAGAACTGTTGAAGTTTATCCTAATGGGGTATCGACCAGTTTACCTTTAGACATTCAACTTAAGATGTTGCGGAGTATAAAAGGATTAGAAAAAGTTGAAATTTTCCGACCCGGTTATGCGGTTGAACACGATTTTTCTGACCCAACCCAATTGAAACCGAGCCTGGAAACGAAATTGGTTGATGGTTTGTTCTTTGCTGGTCAAATCAACGGCACGACTGGTTATGAAGAGGCAGCTGCCCAAGGACTAATCGCCGGAATTAATGCCGCATTAAAAGTCAAAGGAAAAGAACCGTTTATTCTAAGCCGTTCCGACGGTTATATCGGAGTTATGATTGACGATTTGGTGACCAAAGGGACTAATGAACCTTATCGAATGTTCACTTCAAGAGTCGAATATCGTTTGGTTCTACGTGAAGACAATGCTGACTTACGACTATCGCCAAAAGGTTATGCTTTGGGTCTTTTACCCGAAAGTTGCTTTAAAAAAGTTCAGAAGAAGGCAAGCCTTTTGAATTCGGCATCTGATTGGCTGTCGAAAACTCGAATTACACCTAACCGGCGGACTAATCAGATGCTTTCTGAATACAAATCTGCTTCGCTAAAACATTCAGTAACACTGGAAGAATTGTTACGTCGTCCCGAGATTGACTTTGAAAAATTGGTCACAATCGCAGGTTCTAAACCAGATATACCGGATAATTTAATCTGGAATCTTGAGATTGAGGTGAAATATAAAGGTTATATCGACCGTGCCAAACATCAGATTGAGAAATTTTCCGAATTGGAATCAATGAAGATTCCTGAGGATTTAGATTTTGATCGGGTAGCTGGATTATCCAACGAAGTTAAGGAGAAACTAAATAAATTTCGACCAATCTCATTAGGTCAAGCCCAGCGGATACCCGGAATTACACCTGCTGCAATTTTTGCCCTGATGGTCTTTCTCAAAAATTAAAGTGATTTTAATCTAACATTACAACTAATGGCTTTATTGACATATAAAAGAACTATGTTAATCTTTGCTAAAGAATATCAATGAAAACCAAACAAAATGCCCTGCTTTCTACTGTCCGTTCTATCGTGTTTGATAGCGGTGCTGACTTATTTGGGGTTGCCGATTTGACTGATGTTAAGACCGATGACTTTTTGTTGGATTCTAAACTTCTTGCTAAATTCCGATATGCTATAAGTATTGCTAAAAGACTGTCTGGGGCGGTTCTGGAAGAAATCGTTGACCATCCGACTAAACTCTATTTTCATCATTATCGAACCATAAATTTCTTTCTCGACCAATTAGCAACCAGAGTTGCCAGTGAGATTGAAAAAGCCGGATATTCGGCATTACCAATTCCAGCAGCACAAATCGTTGACTGGCAGAATCAAAAGGCTCATCTTTCCCATAAAAGAATTGCCGAGAAAGCTGGTTTAGGTTGGATTGGTAGAAACAATCTTTTAGTAACGCCTGAATATGGTGCTCAAATTCGATTAGTAACTATTTTAACTGATTTGCCGATCTCCCCCACTCCTTCCCTCTCCCCAAAGGTGGAGGAGTATAAAGGCGGGGAGTGTAGTGACTGTTATGAATGTATTAAAGTTTGTCCAGCTCAAGCCATTAAGGAACGGAAAGAAGATTTCGACCATCTCAAGTGTTTTGAGAAATTAAAAGAATTTCAGAAAAAAGGTTATTCCAGCCAACACATTTGCGGGGTGTGTGTTAAAGCCTGCAAGGGTAGAAAAAGGGTTTCTTAAAGAAATTAATTTATATCGACCAGCAAGAAGTTAAATAGCTTATATAAATTCCTGACTAATTACAACTAAAACAAACCTGCTATTTTACCCTCTTTATCAACATCAATCCGCTGGGCGTTAGGTATTTTGGCTAAGCCGGGCATAAGCATTATTTCACCGGCTAAAGGAACCAGAAAACCGGCACCGGCTGAAATATTTATGTCGGTAATGGTAATTTTAAAATTTTCGGGTCGACCATAAAGGGTTGGGTCATCAGAAAGAGAACGATTAGTCTTGGCAATGCAAACCGGCAATTTATCTAAACCGAGTTTTTCAATTCGTCTTATATCCTTTTCCGCTTTTGGTGTATAGACAACCCGATTTGCCCCGTAGATTTCAAAAGCAACCTTTTCAATCTTCTTTTCAATTGAATCGGTTAAGTCATAAATCGGTTGAGTCTCAGACTCTTCATTTTCGATTGTTTTAATTACGGTTTTGGCAAGCTCGATTCCGCCTTCTGCACCTTGTTCAAAAGCACGGACTTCAGCCCATTGGATATCCTGGTTTTTGCAGAATTCTTTAATAACCGCAATCTCTTCCTTAGTATCTGAAGCGAAAATATTAAGAGCAACTACAGGTGGAATCTTAAATTTTTTCACATTCTCGATATGTTTTGCCAGATTGGGTAAACCATTTTTCAGGTGTTCAATCGTGCCGGATTTTAAATCTTTTTCTTTTGCACCGCCGTGTAATTTTAATGCTCTTATCGTGGCAACAATTACACCAACATCAACTTTAAATCCAGCAACCCGACAAACAATATCGACAAATTTTTCTGCACCCAAATCCGAGCCAAAGCCTGCTTCGGTTACAACATAATCGGACAATTTTAATGCCATTCTGGTGGCAACCACACTATTTGTGCCATGAGCGATATTGGCAAACGGACCGGCATGGATGAAAGCTGGCGTATGGTCAATGGTCTGAACCAGATTGGGTTTGAGCGCATCTTTTAAGAGTGCTGCCATTGAACCACAGGCACCTAAGCTGCCGGCTGATACCGGATTTCCCGCCATATCATAAGCAACCAGGATTCCACAAAGCATACCTTTAAGTTCCTGAAGCGAATTGGCTAATGCCAGGATTGCCATCACCTCACTGGCAGCCGTGATAATAAATCC